>PJEL010001489.1_pt1 | contig 23485 bp, 20 predicted proteins | sample 1853271 | NCBI WGS metagenome assembly PJEL01 (sample SAMN08108733, study PRJNA415343) | Invertebrate metagenome, whole genome shotgun sequencing project. | host: Globobulimina | place: Sweden: Gullmar Fjord | collected 2015-08
AGTCAGAAATGAATTGAAAACAAGGCTGTATCTGTATTATAAAAAAACCAAGTGCTCACTTATGTCGCTGATGTATTTGGGCATACCCTCGTTGTTCCTCCTTTTTTTATTCGCCTAAATTTAGGATACAACGGGGGTTCTTTTTTTGTAAAGCGGGAATCTATTCTGAACAAATCTGAGTGGCGGGTATTTTTGGGGAGGGTGTCTCAATTTATCTGAGCAAAGCTGTATCAATTTATCTGAGCGCTATAGGAGGGAAACACTTCTTGATCATTTTCTCGATTCAACGGCCCTGCTCATCTGGTTTCAAGAAGAAAGCCGTTTCCGGGCAGGGTTAAAGTGAAAAGGGAGTTTTTTGTGTCGGAGCCTGTTTCATAAATTTACGCGTAACAAACTCCCATGCGGATATTACCATGGATGAAAAAAATAAGCGCTTATCCTTCTTAATTAAAGAAAAGGTATAGGTTTTCCGGTCTGATATGCCAGAGCCTGACTAGTCGCAATAGTCTTACCATCCTGATCCGTGATTTTGATAGCAAAACATGCCGTTTCTCTCGTATCACTGATTTGGTTTGCCTCAGCATGTAATTTGGAGCCGGATTTCGGGCTGGTAACAAAGGTTACATTCATGTTCAAAGCTACGGCGATGGTGCCTTTGGTGTGACAGGCTGCTTCAAAAGCCTCATCCATCAGCCCGAACAACGCGCCGCCGTGCGCACGGTCGTGGATGTTGTTCATATTTTCCGGTGTATAGACCATCTCCACAACCGAATGCCCGTCCTCCAGTTCGACTAACTTCATATTCAAGGCCTGTGCAAACGTTTCTCTTTTCATAGCATTTTTGATTGCTTCTCTAACCCTGTCATCCATAAGATATCTCCCTATATTAATCTCTTTTGGGGTTTAATTCCCCGCAGCTTGCTGCGATAAAATCGACAAAAACATTTAAACGATACTCCGCGGCTTGCCGCGGGGCAGTTCATTATAATCATCTTGAGGCAATTTTTTTTCACTATTTTTTGAATGACTCCTGGATGATGAGGTCCCCATTTCAATACTTCGATCATTTGCGTAAGTGAAAACTAATGATTTGATCGACCTCAGCGATCCCTCCAACCTCCAGATTTTGTAACTAAATCTATGCTCGTTTCAAAATTTCTAGTATTCCACCAATCCCAAGATGTTGTGGTAACCGCTTTATTAGTTTTTGTTAGATCACAGCTTATACAGGTAAACATTTTAGTAGCAGAATTTTGATCCATTAGCAAAAGAAACCGAACAAAAAGGTCACTATTTGTAAACCGACATTAGACTCGACCGCTGTCCGATGCTGGTTTTTAAATTTTCGACCGAGAGCAAAAATCCTGTCAGGATTTTTTTGGTCTGGTGGACGGAGTATAAAATGAATCAGAGGTGAGCGCGACCTTTGATGAAGACACCCATTATAAGGCTCCGGTCAATAAAAAACACCAGACCCATCGCAAAAATAATGTTTGACAACATGGGATATATCACGTAAAGTGACTGAGTAATCACTCAATTAAATTGCATAACAAGCCGAATTTATACATATATTAAACTTATTTATTTTTGTCCGAATAAAATTGAAGAAAGGACGCGATGTAAAAATACGCAAAATAAATATGGAAGAATATCAATCATTTTCGCAAATGAATCATCAAAATGGAAAAACGGACAAAAATTCGTGAATTCCTTATCAACAAGAAGGCGTTATAAGAAGTGATCAAATGAAAGGCAATATCAAAGCAAATATTAAGGATCCTGATCTGATCGAAAAAAAACGGAACCTGATCATCAAGGGGGCGAACAAGCTTTTTGTGAAAAAAGGTTTTCACAAAACAAAAACCATTGAAATTGCAAAAGAAAGCGGTCTTACCGAAGGGACGATATATAACTATATCCGGAAGAAGGAAGATATTTTATTCCTGATGCATGAAAAGTTGCAAAAAAAATTCATCGAGGCGATCGAGTCAAGCATCCAGAAGGGAGAGGACATTCAAAGTCGGATGGAAAATGTTTTCAACAATATCTTGGATCTCATCAACAAACACCAGGAGGCCTACCGGCTGATCTACATTGAGACGGCCAATCAGGCTCGTGTATCTTTAAAGGTCCTACTCATCGGTGAGTCAGAAATTATCAAAAAATTCTGTGATCTCATTACGATAGGCGTTAAGCAAAACGTTTTTCACGTGGAGTCCCCACGATTGACCGCAAGCATCGTTCATTTTTTAATCTTTTATCAAAGTTTGAACAATTGGGATATCAAGCGGATGAAGATACCGGCATCGGAAGTAAAAAGAAATATTTTACTGAGCATTTATCGAATATTGGGATATGAAAATGGTGCTGACAACCGAAAAGGAAATCCGCACGAGGAATTATAGAAAAGCGTGCCTCTTTTCTTTGGGGAAAATTGCGTGAATAATCACTCAATTTTTTCGGGTCGTTGCCTGAGAGAGACACGGGTATTGGAGAAAAGAATCATCATATGTCAGAGAATCAAGATAGCGAATTGTCTGACATCTGCCAGGTAAAGGATGTCTTTCCTAAAAAGTATTGGATAGGGCAATTCGGAAAAGGAGTTAGCAAATGGGTCACATTAATTTCGAGCGGTTTTTCACTACAGAAAAGCAAAGAGAATTCATCACGGATTTTACCGAGGATGCAGAACATTATGAATCTTGGGAGGAAATTGATTTTGACTCTCAAGAAGAAATTCCAGGTGAGCAGACTTTTACAATAAAAGCCGAAGACATGAAAGCCTATGCCGAGGCAGTTCTTGATGACAATCCTCTCATGAACGATGAGGAATTTGCCAAGAACTCTCCCTATGGGGAGTTGGTTCCTCATCCACTATTTCTAGTGCAGATGGGATTTTGGTGCATTGGTGTTAAGGGGGGGGGCAATTGGATTAGAACTCCAGGTGCCCGTAACCCGGGCCAGCATATCGAACTGTACGAACCATTCCGGGTGGGGGAAACTATTCATATCAAGATGAAGCCGTATGATAGGTATATTAAAAGGCAGAAATACTATTTGAAATATAAGGTTGATTACTACAATCAGGACGATGTGAAAAAAGCAGTTTGGATTCTCACATTAATACTTCCGAAAACAAAAGAGGATATACGAAAATTTGTACAAGGAAATCGAGCATTAGAAGCGTAGTCTCTAAAGGGGTGATTAGCATGGATAAGATAACAATCGACACGGTTCAAGTAGGGCAGGAGCTTTGTCCTGTAAGTCAGTTTGTAGACCAAGAGACATTCTGGAAAAATGCGGTCGGCTCTTTTGACTATAATCCGGTTCACTGCGACCCGGAATGGGTAAAAACAGCTAAACCGTTTGGAATCCCGGTAACGGTGGCACACGGTATGATGACCATGTCATTTATGCTTACGGTGGTTACAAATTGGGCTTATTCTTCAATGGGTAAAATAACCGAGACAGATTCAAAGCTGATTCGGCCGGTTCAAGGTGGCTGGACTGTGAATTGTTCCGGGATAATCTCCGAAAAGCATGTGATAGCACCAGGGAGAAACTATGTGATTGTGGACCTAAAGGCAGAAAACCAAGATGGCGATTTGCTTGCCATATGTCAGGCAAAGGTAGTTTTTCCTGAGAACAATTGAACAATTTAAATCTATTATTAAGATGTTGACCATTCGGAGATGAGACTGGCGGAATCTCTTTTGGCTGGTGCGAACGTACGATGAGTTTATTTCAGAGAGACCACTCGTAAATTTTTTACATCTTAAATATGGTTGAAAGGAGTATCTACCAATGCGGTCTATGAGAGACTCTATAAGATGGTGTGCTGCAGTGCACAGCGAAAAAATTGCAATAGTGGATGGAAACCGCCACATTACCTACCAACAATTGTATCGCCGTGTAAATCGGTTGGCAAATGTTTTGTTGGGTATGGGGCTCAAGGAGGGGGATCGCTGCTCAATATTGTTGAGCAATTGCGCAGAATATATAGAAATCTATCTGGCACTAGCTAGTACCGGAATTGCAGCGGTGCCGCTGAACTTTAGGTTAGTGGGTTCCGAGTTGGAATATATTATTAATAATTCAGACTCAAAAGTTCTCATTTTGGGCTCTCAGTTTCTTGATGAAGTTCGTGGGGTTATCGATAAACTAGCACAAATTAGCTCCGATCGAATCATTCTGGTGGGCGGGCGAGGCCTTTCTGGAATGCAAGAATATGAAGCGGTACTGGCTCAGAGTTCAGATCAAAAAATTGATCTGGATATTGACTTGAACGGGTGTTTTTTTCAGGGCTACACAGCCGGTACAACGGGTTTACCCAAAGGGTGCGTTAATTCCCATGCTGGGTTTGTAGATCATCACAAACGTTGTTTGCCCATTATGCGAGTTAACACAAATGATATACAGTTGGTCCCGGCACCCTTGTTTCATGAGGCGCCAACCCTGTTTTCTCTAATGCAGATTTTCGTGGGGGGCACATTGATAATCACTGGCAATCCCACTCCAGAAGTAATTCTAAAATTAATTCAACAGGAAAGAGTGACCAATGTTTTCATGGTGCCGACCATGTACCAAATGCTCGTTGAATTTCCGGACCGTCACTCCTACGATGTAAGTTCCATACGGTCAGTTATTTGTGGTGGCGCTCCTTTGCTGAAGGAAATAAAGTCAAGCGTAATCGAGTATTTTAAAAATGCTGGTTTGAATGAATTTTATGGCGCCACCGAGATGGGATTGGTTGCAAACCTCTACCCCCATGAACAAAACGATCGTCCTCGCTCGGTGGGAAAACCCGTTCCTGGCTGGGAAGTCAAGCTTTTGGATGACAATGGCAATGAGGTCCCTGTTGGGTCCGCAGGGGAAATCTATATGAAGGGACCTCGCTTGCTTAAAGAGTATTATAAGCTTCCGGAGGTTACTGCAGCCGCTTCTCGAGGAGACTTTTTTACTTTGAATGACGTGGGAAGATTCGACGACCAAGGGTATCTATACATAGTTGACCGCGTAAATGACATGATTATCAGCGGGGGGGAAAATATTTATCCGATTGAAATCGAAGAAATCATAACGCAGCATGCTGCGGTGAGCCAGGTTGTGGTAATTGGAATACCTGACGAAAAGTGGGGGCAGACTATCAAGGCTGTTGTGGTGTTGAAGGAGAGCCAGACGGCATCTGATGAAGAAATTAGACAGTTCTGTGTCGGCAAGCTTGCAAGGTACAAAATCCCCAAAAGCGTTGACTTTAGGGATTGTCTTCCAATGAGCACCTTTGGCAAGATCTTAAAACGTGAAGTCCGGGATGAATACTGGAAGGATTCGGTTCGTAAATTTTAGTCACAAGTAGTACATGACGAATTTTCAGTTGAAAAAAAACCAAAATCTTTCATGAAAAAGGATTAATCGAATGTTAACGGTGTCACCATTTCCAATAGAGGATCTGATATGACTGTGGCCATGGATACTATGATTCATTCGATTGTTGACATTCTCGGTGCAGATCATGTCATCATGAATCCTGAAAAGACCGCTGATTACGCAACAGATCTGAGTTATGCTGCCGGTAAAAACCCGACCTGCGTTGTTTTCCCGGATAAGACATCAGACATCCAGGCCATTGTGAGGGTGGCCAACGCGTATGACGTGCCGGTTGTCCCGCGGAGTTCACCCGTCGGTTTTCATGGCGCTGGGATACCCATAGAGGGAGGGATTGTCGTCGACTTGCGGCGGATGAATCGAATTTTTGAGATCAACGACCGCAATAGGTATGCCATCATCGAACCGGGCGTGACCTTTTATAAGCTTAATGAAGCACTGAAAAGCCGCGGATTTCGTCTGGCAAAGCCGTTTCTCGATCCGCCCACTTCATCGGTGGTGTCAAACTACATGGAAAGAAATCCGGTGGCAACCGCACCCGATTTTACCTATGGCACGGAGCACGTCATCTCTTATACCCTCGTTTCCCCAACTGGCGAAACCTTTACCGTAGGGCATCCGCCTCTCGAGAACACCCCCGCTTCAGCACCTGACGGCCCTGGGCTCAATTTTTACCGCATATTCCAAGGCGCTCAAGGGACGTTGGGGATCGTCACGTCGATGATAATCCGAGTGCTACCGATGCCCAAGCGGCAGAAGCTATTTTTCTTTCCGTCCCCAAGCCTTCCACGAGCAGTCGAGATCATCCGGCGCGTGCAAAAATATGAGCTGGGGCTTGAGTGTTTTGCTATGAACCGCTTCAATCTGTCTGTCCTGGCATCAAGATGTACCAAGATCCAGACCGAATCTCTCGAAAAAGGGACCTACGTGGGCCCGCGAGGTGTAGTTGCCTGGGGCGACAAACAGTTACAGCAGTTCAATGATCTGAGAATGACGCTCCCACCCTGGACCGGTGTGATCTGTTTGTCTGCAGTGGGACCTATTCCTGAGGAGAAAATTGCCTATCAGACCAGGGACCTCACAGAGATTGCAGGCCAGATCGGAGCTGAACCCAAGACGACCCTTGACGGCGCCGATTCCCTAGACCGATTGATTCTCGGAGAATTGCTTTTCTCCCGGAGGATGCAAATACGCTTTGGTTACCGGGGAGGATGCCGCCAGTTGATGTTTTATTGTGTAGCTGGCCGAGTGGACGAATTCAATGCCTCTGTTTTAGAAGTCTGTGAAAAGCTCCTATATCCGATCGAAGATGTGGGTTTTTACCTGCTGCCCATAGAACGCGCGAGGGCATTTTATTGCTGCGTCGATCTTCATTTTAATCCGGGCGATCCCGATGAATCAGCTCGAATCGAGAGCCTATTCGACCAGCTAAGCGAGAATCTGGTGGAGATGGGGGCGGTTTTCGATAGGCCATACGGGAAATTGGCCAAGCTCGTCTACAGCCGTTCCGGGACCTATGCAGCGTATTTGAAACAGATTAAGCGTTCCATCGACCCGAACAACATTATGAACCCCGGGAAACTTTGTTTTTAAGATATTGGAACAAGGAAGACCTATATGAAGAAACTGGAAGATTATCGCCGGGATATTTGGAACTGCTACCGAGACAGCATGTGCAAGTATGTCTTTACCTGGCATATCAAAAGCGAACGATTTGCACGCATGTGCCCGAGCCTGGCACGATACCACTTTGATGCATTTTCAGCCCAGGGCAGGCTCGATGTGGCCCGTGCCTTGATTGAAGGGGAACTGGAGGGGTCCGACCGTCTTCTGGATGTTGTCTACCGATGCCAGCTGTGTGGCGGCTGTGATTATGTCTGCGGTCGTGTGAAAGAGATCCAACCGGGGCGAATTATTCAAGCCATGCGGGCCCGGCTCGTGGCGGATGGGACAGGACCGCCCCCGGAGTTCATCCCCCTGATGAAAAGCCTCAGAAATTATCAAAATCCCTATGACCAACCGAATGCTCGGCGGGCAGATTGGGTCAAGGCCCTTTATCGGTATAAACCGTCTAACGCACCGACAGTGATTCCCGAGACCGGTGGTGCGGTGGACACGATGCTTTTCGTGGGTTGTTCTCCCCTTAGAGATCCTTCTGCGCAGAAAATGCCTTTGACCGCAACCAAACTTTTGATGAAAGCAGGCGTAGATATCGGTCTTCTCGAAAGCAGGGAAATCTGCTGCGGAAATCCTTCCCTCAGGATCGGAGACCAGGATGAGTTCGTTGCTTTCGCAAAGGAAAACATCAAAATGCTCAACGATCTGGGGGTGAAGAAATTGGTGTGTCTTTGCCCCTTTTGCTACAGCACATTTCGACGAGATTATCCCCAGGTAGGAGAGGCGATGAATTTTGAGGTGGTTCATATTCTGGAAGAGGTCGAGCAGTTGATCCGGGAAGAAAAACTCAAACCGGAAAAAAGAAATGCCCTCACGGTTACCTACCACGATCCATGCCATCTCGGCCGGATCGGGAGTGACGGCATCAGTGGTACAGGGGTGTTTACGGGTCTTTACGAAACGCCGAGAAACATACTCCGATCGATTTCAGGAATTAACCTGGTTGAGATGGAAAGAATCAAGGATGACACCTTCTGCTGCGGTGCCGGTAGTTGGATGAAAAATGCCTACCCGGATTTCGCACATGCCACGGCAATGGAACGGATTGAGGAAGCCGGTACCACCAAGGCCCAGGCACTGGTCACCCATTGCCCCCATTGCGAGGAAAACTTTGATGCGTCCTTGAAACAAAGCGGAAACCCCATGGAGATATACAATCTTTTAGATCTTGTCCTTGCGGCCGTGGAAGAGGAAATCGATGCTTGAAAAAAAGGTATATCAGGAACTTGCTGAAATCGTAGGCGTTGATTTCATCACGGATGATCTGGCGATTCGTCACGCCTATTCGAAGGATGCATCGCTTAGCTCCGTGTGGAGAAAGCACCAGAAAGATTCCACGGCGGTGCCGGGATGGGTCGTGCTTCCCGCAGATACCCTTGAGATACAGGGCGTGCTTCGGGTTTGCAACCGGGAGAAAATTCCGGTCGTTACCATAAACACCGGTGTCAATATGTGCGGCCTGTGTGTGCCCAAGGTCAAGGAGAGCATCGTCCTCGATCTAAAACGGCTCGACAAGATTCTCGACATTGACGATACCCGTATGACCGCGGTCATACAACCGCATGTCAATTTTGCCAGGCTGCAGTCAGAAACCATGAAGAAAGGATTGTGGAACGGCGGCACGCCGCTGGCGCCGGGCATCGTGGGGGTGCTGAGCAACATGATGTTCAACGGAATCTGGCAGAGTGCACTCGCCTATGGTCCGGGCATGCGATCGCTTATCAACATGAAGGTTGTGTTGCCTAATGGCGATATCCTCAATACCGGTTCAAGGGCGCTTCCTGAAACCGGCGACTTCTGGTGGAGCGGTCCGGGACCCTGCTTGAGGGGAATTTTTGAATTTACCCATTACGGGGCGCTGGGTATCGTCACCGAGGCCACCATCAAACTCCACCGGTGGGTCGGGGGCGAGTGGCCCCAGGAATCGGATTACGACCGGCCGCCGCTGCCTGAAAACCATCGTATTTTCTATATTGAATATCCTGATTTTCCATCCATGGAATCGGGGATGTACGAGATTTCCCAATCCGACATCGGAACCCACCTGAATACGGCGCCGGATGCCTTCAATGCTTTTAACACACAGCCTACGCAGGCTTTATCTGAACAGACGTTTAGAGATGGCATGTGGCCGAGGCACCTGATCTATGTGGTGCTTGCCGGGATCTCCTCTCAACGGCAACTCGACTACGAGGAGAAGGTACTCCGGCTCATCGTGGAAGAAACAAATGGAACATTCCGGGAAGACCTCCGGGAAGTGCTCTCCACCTGGCAGGGAGATGCATTCAGGGCCGGGACTTCCGTTCGAATGACACGTTATGGCGGCTATGCCTGCCAGAGAATGAATGTGTCCCAGATCGAGACCATCGAAAAAATTCACAATACACATATGGAAATCATCGAAAAATATCCGCATTACCTTTTGGATGAGGAAACTCCCGAAGTCTACGTTTATGATCGCGGCTATTTCAGTATCGGCGAGACCGATAACTATTATGATCAGGCTGATGTCGAGGAGGTGAAAAACGCTCGCCTCCAGACCAAGGAAGCCTTCATATCCCATCCAAGGAAAGACAAATTAGGGTGGTTTATCCATATGGAACCATTGACCAGCATTTATGGCCCGGATATCGGTCCTAATTTTCATCTGTGGTTGAGAAAAATTAAAAAGATTTTCGACCCCAACGATATCATGAATCCGGATAACCTGGTCCGGATGGATGAATAATCGACGGTCAGACAATTTCTATGAAAAGGAGGTGGTACGGATTCACACGATGTTTGAAGAATGATGATGGATGGCAAAAAACGCAGTTTTAAACTACCTTAAAAGGAGGTTGATGTGGCATTAAAAGTAAAAAGAATCAGAAGAATCGCAATTGCTGTACTCGATATTGAAGCCGCTTTGGAGCGTTATAAAATGCTTTTCGATATCGATCCGTACGATTGGGGTGAGGCGCCTGATCTAAAATATAAATGGGTGGCCTTCAGATTTGGTTCGGACGGCGAAAACCAATGCTCGATGGAATTCCTGTCTCCCATGAATGATCCGGAAGGGGAGATGCTCATCGGAAAGTTCATTAAGAAAAGGGGCGAAGGGCTGTACATGGTGACCATTGAGATGGAGGAGAAAAACAAGACATTTGAAATGCAGCTCAAAGGCATGGGTATTGAGCCCTCATGGGGGAATGCAGCTTTTACAGAAGGCCCGGATTACATGAGTTGGACTGAGTCCTATATAAATCCAAAAGATGCTTTCGGCGTGCTCTTTACTCTCGCCCACGTGGTTTCCAAGGCACCGAGAAGGGACGACGAGGTGCCCAAGTTCCCGGCTTAGGACACGTGATGGGAAGCCTTCCAAAAAAAAATGAGTGAAACTCAATTTATAACCGATCAAAGAAAATGATTCGATTTTCAAAAAAGGAGGCACAGATGAAATTTAAGCGAATAGTTATTATTTTAACGATTTGTCTCATCGGTTTCGGGCTCGTGGTCAGCCCGGCCATGGCTAAGAAACCTTCCCTTGATGCCTGGAAACCTAAATTCGATCCGTCCGGAGCGAAATACAAATGCGTGGTTTCAAATGTTTCCCACCCAGTGCTCAAGGCGGTCTATGCCGGGTTCGCGATTCGAGATGAGCTTTGGAAACGGACAAACGGCCAAATCTACTTGGACTACTTTCCGCTTTCAATTCTTGGTGGCGAGGTGGAAGTTTTGAATCAGCTTCAGATGGGTGCCATTCAGGGGATGGGCGTCAGTTCGGTGGCGGCCACGAATCTGGGCCCCAGATTCGGTCTGGTCAACCTTCCTTTCCTTATTGATTCCTTCGACAAGCTTGACAAATTCGTGGCCTCGGGGGACATCTTTGATCATTATATGATGGCCATGGATCATCAGGGAATCATGGGGATCGATATCACTACCTATGGAAATTACGGTTGGGCGACAACCAAACCTGTTCGGTCCATAGCGGATGCCAAACCTCTGAAATTTCGTACGGCCGAAGCAGCTGTGAATCAGCTTTCATACAAGTCGTGGGGAATGAATGCGACGGCCATGCCGTGGCCCGATGTCCCGATTGCCCTGAAACAGGGAGTGATCGACGGGCTTGACCATACCGCCATCGTTTGTAACATCACAAAAAAGTTCGAGGTCGCCAAATACTACACCTATCTCGATTATGCCCAGGGACTCGTCATATGGGTATTCAACAAAGCCTGGATGAACACGCTGCCGCAGGATTTGCGTAAAATTTTTATACAGACGGTCAAGGATGTCAGCGCAGATATGCGAGCGCAGGGCAGGATACAAGAGGCAATGCAGATCATGAGTGCATCCAAGAAGGGAATCGAGTTCTACACGCTTCCACCAGATGATATGGCAACACTCAAGAAACAAGGCAATACTGTGCATGAGAAATTTTCCTCAAAAATCAACGAATTACATTCGGGTGATAAGTATCGGCCGAGCAATTTTCTCCATGAAGTTCAGGATTATATGGGGTATCAGCGGCCTTAGTGGCTTTAGATAAAGGGGGCTTTTAAAGCCCCTTTTTATTTCGCATGACAAGAGGGATCCTTAAGATGATCAGAAAAATATTTGACGTTTCGGATAAGGTCCTGACCTTTTTTGAAGAGTGGACCCTTTTTATCACGGTGATGGTGGCGTTGGTGGCACTTTTCTTCAACGTCGTTCTCCGATACGGATTCAATTCCTCTCTTCCCTGGTCTGAAGAATTGGTTCGGGAAGTCATTATTTATACGACTTTTATCGGGTGCAGTGCTGCCGTAAGAAATCGGAGCATGATAAAAATCGATGCGTCGGTTCAGCTATTCCCCAAATTAAGAATCCCACTAACTTTTTTCAGTAATTTCGTGACGCTGTTATTTTCGGTGATCGTATTTTATTACGGCTGGAAACTGGCAGCACTTCAACTTCAAACCGAGCAGAAGACAATCATCATGCAGATTCCCCTGGTTTACATATTTGCAATTTTGCCGCTGATGGGAGTGACGATGACAATTCGGGTCTGCCATGTTCTCTACGAGGACATCGTGGCCATTTGTCATGAGAAACGGGAGATTTAGCATCCGCCGATGGAGTATTGAATTAATATGGACGATAGCCATTTAATTATTCTTTTAATATTGTTGGGCTGCATGGCGACTTATATTCCGGTCGGGCTGTGTCTTTTTTTCACTGCCGCACTCGGGTTTGTTTTTTTTACCAGTCTTCCGGTAATGCTTCTGGTGCAGACCCTGCTGCGCAGCATGGATAATTTTGCCCTCGTGGTGGTTCTCTTTTTTATTTTATGCGGCAACATCATGACTGCCGGCACGATCGTTAAAAAATTGATCAAAATCGTCAACCTGTTCGTCAGCTGGATGCCTGGAGGGCTCGGCATGGCCGGTGTCCTCGCTTGCGGTCTTTTCGGCGCAATTTCTGGTTCCACGATGGCCACCGTTGTTGCCATCGGCGGCTTTATGATACCTGCGCTCATGGAAAAAGGATATCCGGAAAGATTTACCATTGGGCTGATGACCACATCACCCAATCTTGGTGTCATCATCCCTCCAAGCATCAGCATGATTCTTTACAGCATGATCAGCAATGTATCCTTAGAAGGTCTTTTTTTAACGGGTTTTGTGCCCGGTCTTCTCATTATGATGGGTGTATGTTTCTATTCGTATCTGTTTTTTAGAAAAAAGGAAGAAATTGTCCGGCTACCTATCCCGGATTTCAGGGAAATGCTTGTTGTTTTTAGGGAATGCATATGGTCTTTGATGCTCCCGGTGATCATATTTGGAGGGATTTTTTCAGGCGCATTTACGGCCAATGAAGCTGCGGTCGTGGCGTGTGTTTTTGCACTTTTTGTCGAACTGCTCATCCACAAATCACTGAAATTTTCGGATGTAAAGCAAATTACGGTCAACTCCGCAATAACCTCGGGATCGCTTCTGATTATAGTGGCCGGAGCAAGTTGTTTCGGAAAGTTACTTACCTTTGAACACATCCCCGATGTCATCATCGAGGCGATTCTTACCACAATCGACTCTCCGATTGTGTTTTTAATTGCCATGAATCTATTACTGCTGGTTATTGGGATGTTTATGGACATCATCTCGGCTACATTGATTCTGGGTCCGGTCTTGCTGCCAATGCTGGATTCGTATAACGTTGACATGATGCATTTCGGATTGATCATGACCGTCAATCTGGCCATAGGCTACTGTACACCTCCCATGGGCGGCAGTTTGTACATCGTAGGGGCTATGGCCAACCGAGATATTATCTATATTACACGGACCGTCATTCCATTTGTCATCATTCAACTTATAGTGCTTTTATTGATGACTTATATGCCTGGCCTGGTGCTTTGGTTGCCGAAAATGATGGGTTTTATGTGAGCCAAGTTGTAGAATCGTTCATCATACGCTTTGCGAACAGACTGGGAAGGAGACCCGCTAATGAATTTTGCCAAGTATGCCGCAATTCACGCCCGACACTTGCCTGACAAGGTCTGTCTGATTGAAAGGACTCCTACCGAGAAACTTCGACGGACACTGACATGGAAGCAGTACAATGATGAGATCAACAAGGTTGCCAATTATTTGTCAAAGGAACTGGGCGTAAAGGACAACGACACGGTGATGCACCTCCAATACAATTCACTGGAGTGGCTTATTACGTATTTTGCCATCATCAAGATCGGGGCAGTCGTGGTGCCGCTCAATTTCAGATTCGCCGGATCCGATGTTCTTTCCGCTGCAGAAATCAGCCAGCCCAAAGTGTTTATTCTGGGATCGGAATTTCTCCCGCTGGTTGAGCCGGTTCAAAAGGAATTGAACTCAATTGAGCACTTCATCTGTATCGGCAAAGACTCGCCGGAAGGGATGATTGATTACCGGACCGTTCAAACCTCGGATGATACCCAGGAAGCCCTTGTCGATCTGGAAGGGGGACATCATCTGGCCCTCATGTTCACTTCTGGGACCACCGGTGCCCCAAAACCAGTGGTATTTACCCATTATGCCATCAATAACGTAGCGGTTGGTAATGGCATGAGCTTTTTCGTTCAGACCAACGACAATTATGTCGTATTTCTTCCCCTGTTCCACAGCGGTGCCATGTTTATGTATTCTCCTTATTACGCCACCGGCGCTACAGGGACGCTGCTGCTGGAGTTCAAAGAGCCTATATGGATTTTTGAGGCCCTCGAGGAAGAAAAAGGGACAGCCACCCTATTTGTTGTTCCCCTTGCAGTCTTGATCCTTAACAAAATCAAGAACGGTGATATCCGGCTTTCGGATTATGATCTTTCCAACTGGCGATATCTCGGTATGGGTGCGCAGCCGATTCCCTTCGATGTGTTGAAGGGACTCATGGAGGAAATGCCCTGCGGCGTGTCAAATATTTACGGATCGACCGAGGGGGGAGGCGGCGGAACCTTCAGAATCATGCCGGAAGACGTCCTGCAAAAACCGGGCTCCATCGGAAAACCGACGTTTGGGGTTGAAAGTAAGGTGGTCGATTCTTCTGGCCGGGAGTTGCCTGCAGGAGAAGTCGGTGAATTGATTTTATCGACAGAACGTATGATGAAGGAATATCTCAACAACCCCGAACTTACCCGGGAGTGTCTGCGGGACGGATGGCATTATTCGGGAGATCTGGCAAAAATCGATACAGATGGTTTTTTTTTCATCGTGGATCGAAAAAAGGATATGATCACCTCCGGTGGAGAAAATATTTATCCGGTTGAAATCGAAGATGCACTGATGAAGCACCCAAAAATTGACGATGTGGCTTGTATTGGGGGTCCGGATGAACGCTTCGTTGAAGTTGTGTTGGCAATTGTGCAGGTCGGGAGCGGAGAGTCGATGACCGAAGATGAGGTGATCGAATACGCCAAATCGAACTTGGCCCTTTACAAGGTTCCTAGAAAAGTAATTTTCGATAAGATTATGCGCAACCCCACCGGAAAGCTCATGAAGCCCGAGATGCGGGTAAAACACACCGGACGCAGGGAGGCATTTCAAAACCTGGACTGAAACACGACTTCAACAAGCCGGTTCTTAACGGGACGCCTTTTATCGGAGCTATAATGATGACAAACTCGTAAAAAGTCAAAATTCTCAAATTTAGATCTCATAACCTACTGAAATTATTAAGTGCGAATTTTGGAAATTGGCTCTTTTCGGACTTTTTACGAGACCATCAATGATGGTTCGAAAACGAAAAAAGCTCGGGAGTGGTGTCGCAAAGGTGGAGACCGGAGCGGAACTGAGCATTGATGGCGGACATATCCTGCAATAGGCAGTGTTATTTTTTGAAAACAATATGAATGGGAGGTCGATTATGTTGCGAACCAAGGAGCAGTACCGGGAAAAACTTTTCAGTATGGCGCCGAATGTGTGTGTCGGTGGTAAGATGGTCCGCCGTGATGATCCCCGGTTGATTCCCGGCATCAATGTACTAGATATTACTTTTGATCTAGCACAGGATCCGGAGTGGAAAGGTTTGGCTACGGCGACTTCCTCTATCAACGGTGAGGAAATCAACCGTTGGGCTCATCTGCCGCAAACCCCCTACGATCTGATGCAAAAGCAAAAACTCATTCGGCTGGCCGCACGCAGAGCCGGGGGATGTATCCAGCGCTGCATGGGGCACGATGCCATCAACGCCCTGGCCATTTGCACCAAAGAAATCGACATGGACAAGGGGACCGACTACCATCAGCGGTTCATGAATTACCTGAAAATGTATCAGGAAAATGACCTGGACGGGTGCTGTGCACAGACCGATAGCAAGGGCGATCGCATGAAACGGCCGAGTCAGCAGTCGGATCCCGATGCATATGTGCACATCGTCGAAGAGCGCAAGGACGGCATTGTGGTCAGCGGATTCAAAATGTCCATCACCCAGGCGGCATATGCCGACGAAATTCTTGTGGTGCCGACAAGAGCCCTGATGGCCGATGACCGGGATTATGCCGTTGCATTTGCCTTGCACGGGGATTGGGAGGGAATGACTATGGTCACCCGCCCTGTTTGGCTGAGGGAGAAAGACGATCCTGCCGCTCCCCCCTTCTGTCGCTATGGCGTATCCGATTCGGTGATCATTTTCGACAAAGTGTTCGTCCCGAAAGAGCGTGTATTCATGTGCGGTGAGTGGGAGTTCGGGAGACGGATCGCTATGCTTTTTGCCGATTCCCATCGCCACAGTTACTGCGGGTGCAAGCCTGGAGTCTCGGATATTCTTTGCGGGGTTACCGCGCTTGCTGCCGAAGCCAACGGGATACAGAAAGCCGCCCACGTGAGAGAAAAACTGACCGAATTTGCAGGAACCGCCGAATTGGCCTATGCCGCCGGAATCGCTGCTGCAGTTTATGGTGAGAAGACCGATTCGGGCGTCTTTTTCCCGAATAATATTTACGCCAATGTGGGACGACGGCACACCGGCGAACTGATCTACCATGAGTACAACACACTGACGGAGGTTGCCGGTGGCATCAGCGTCACAATGCCGTTTGCGGAGGACTTTGAGTGCGAACCCTGCCGCGAGTCGCTTATGCGGTTTATAGTGCGGAATTCGAATTTGTCAGCCGAGGATTCACTCAAGATCTGGAAACTGGTGGAAAATGTCGGTGCTTCGCCCATGACGTCATGGTATGAAATCGCCGGCGTACATGGAGGTGGTTCGCCGATCATGGAAACCATTGCCTTGGGCATCGAGTACGATTATGAAGAAAAAAAGGCGGTGGCAAAATATCTTGCCGGCATCAACGCGAATCTGGACGATTCAAGCTGGCTGAAAAAAGAGCCGGCCTTCGGCAAAAAACTGGAATAGGGATTTTATGGCCGCCATGAAAGAGAGATCGGCATGATCGAGCGCACGTTTGGGCCCATACGTTTTATACCGGGTGAAAACAACGGAAAATACCCTTTTTGTCACTCCGTGTTTGTTGAGGAGGCCGGCATTCTTATCGACCCCGGATCCGACCGGAAGATACTGGCGCGCCTAAAAGAAAAATCGGCGGTGCATTCCATCTGGTTGACCCACTGGCATGAGGATCATTTCACACACCTTGATCTGTTCGATGATTTGCCCCTATTCATCTCCGAAGCCGACGCGCCGATGCTTTCTGATATGGAATTGTTTTTAGAAGGCTATGGGATTGAAGATGACCGGCAGATACGATTCTGGCGTAAAATCCTATTGGAAAAGTTTCACTTCAAACCACGCACACCGGCAGGATTTTTTCATGACGGACAGCGGATCAAATTAGGAGGTGCCACCGTCCAGGTCCTTCTTACACCGGGGCATACTCCCGGGCACATGGCATTTTATTTTGAGGAGCCGGGGGTACTGTTTCTCGGGGATTATGACCTGACAAAATTTGGGCCATGGTATGGAGACCGGGCGTCGAGTATCACGGAAACCATCGCTTCGGTCCGACGCCTGCAGCAGATTCCGGCAACCGTCTGGCTCACCAGCCATGAGACCGGTGTGTTCCAGGAAAATCCTGGGCAACTGTGGGAGAACTTTCTGAGTGTTATCGACGAAAGGGAAAACCGGCTGATCGATTTTCTGAATTCGCCGCGGACCATAGAAGAAATCGTCAACGCCTGGATCGTATACCGCAAGTCGCGTGAGCCGAAGGAACTTTATGCATTTGCCGAAAGGGCAATTATGTCCAAACACATTGATTTGCTAAAAGAAAAATCGCTCATTGTTGAAGATGGGAACCGATACGTCATCCAAAAGGCTCAAATTGAAATTTGTTAATGAGATAGATAGTGGATATGGAAAACTTTGCAATCTTCTGTGCGGCTTCCTGGATACTGATTATTACGCCAGGCCCTGACATGCTTTATGTTATCACACGGGGGATTTCGCAAGGTCGAAAAGCCGGCGTGATTTCCGCTATTGGGGTCACTTTGGGAATTCTCGTTCACACAATATTTGCCGCTTTTGGCCTTGCGATGATTTTAAAAACGTCCGCCGCGGCATTTATTGCCGTAAAATATGCCGGTGCCGTTTATTTGATATTCCTTGGGATGAAATCTTTTAGAGACAAATCAGAATTGTTAATCAATAGGGATGATGTACAGGTTGGAATCAGGACGGTTTTTATTCAAGGAGTTCTATCCAATGTATTAAACCCCAAAATTGCCCTGTTCTTTTTGGCTTTTCTGCCGCAATTCACAAAACCAGAATATGGAAGTGCTCACTTCCAAATGGTATTCTTAGGCCTCACTTTTGCCTTGTTCGGCATCTGTTTTCTTGCCTTGCTCGGGTATTTTTCAGGTGGCATCGGCTCATGGTTATCTCGTAAGAAAATTTTAGCTGCCAAAATTAAATGGTTCACTGGAAGCATTCTAATTGCATTGGGGCTTCGCCTGGTATTCGTTGAACGGAAATAAACATAACCTGATTCCTTTATCAACCATCAATGACTTGTTGCATTGGTTGACTGAAAGATTATCGGGGATTTAAGCAGGAGAGAAAAGATCATGATAGAGTCAATTTTATTTGAGCCTGAATGTGAAGCGATGAAACGAGAAGACTTGGAGCGCAGGCAATTGACGCTTTTGAAAAAGGTGGTTGAAAAGTGCTTTAAAAAAAGTGGCATGTACCAGGAGAAGTTTAAGGCGGCCGGTTTGAAGCCTTCTGACATCCAGACGTTAAAGGACATTAAAAAACTGCCTTTTACAACGAAAGATGATTTAAGACCGAGATATCCGCTCAATGGATTGACCGTTGTCCCGGACGAAGATATTGTCCGTCTGCACATGACTTCAGGGACGACAGGAAAACCAAGCATATCGCCGCTTACCGCCGCCGATCTTGAACTCATGACCCGGCTGGTCGCACGGATTTTTACCGCCGGGGGGTGCAGGAAAAAAGATAAATTTCAGGTATTGTGGGGGTATGGGTTGTTTCTCGGCGGATTGGCAGTCGGAGGAGCCATCGAGAAAATCGGCATGCAGCATATTCCCACCGGATCAGCAACCCCTTCGGCTCGGCAACTGGAACTCATGCAGGATCTTCAGCCGACCGTTATCGGCTCAACCCCTTCATTCTTGCGCCACCTAACCGAAGTCGCCAAGGAGCAGGGCATCAATGTGGGTAAGTTGGAGGTCGAAACCATTTTCTTGGGGGCTGAACCCAATTCGGCCCAGACGCGTGAGAAAATCAGGCAAGTTTGGAATGCCGATGTGTTCGATTTCGGGGGCACATGCGAGCTTCTCCATATCTGGCATGAATGCAGCGCGCACAAAGGGCTCCACATGGCGGAAGACGCCGTGCTATTCGAGGTCATCGACCCGGATACCGGTGAAGACGTCCCACCCGGCGAAAGAGGGGAATTGGTGGTTACCACGCTGTTGAAAGAAGCGATGCCGCTGATTCGCTGGCGAACCCGGGATATCACCTCCATTGTCATGGATGCGCCCTGTACCTGTGGCCGGACGTCGCGGCAGATCGATCACCTGTCCGGCCGAGTGGACGACATGATCAAAGTCAAGGGTGTTTGCGTGTTTCCTTCCCAAATTGAAGGGATACTCAAGGGGATTCCGGAAGTCAACGAATCGGAATTCCAAATCGTCGTTTCCACCACCAAAATGTATACCGACACGCTCGCCGTCCAAGTTGAAGTCCCGGACGAGATGGCCGGTAATGCCGACGTGATTGCTTCGAAAATAGAAAACGAAGTTAAAAATAAGATCGCCATAAGTTCACAAATCAAATTGGTGAAAGAAGGCACCCTGCCACGGTTTATCCACAAGGCAAAGCGAGTAGTTGATTTTCGTGACATCGAAAATCAAGGCTGACTCCTATCTTGACAGGAGTCAGACCCCCACAACGAAAATAGTCGCACAATTCTATGTTTCCGAGTTATATGCTTTTCCTCGATGCTGTATTGGTTTGGTGTGAAAATGCGGAAAGTTAGCATGGAAAACCATATTCGCTGGTCCGAAGCACAAAAAGAGGATAGATATTTTACAAAAGCTAAGAAATGGGAGTTATCGACAATTAATCAGAGATTACTGAAAAGGAGAGATTTTGATGCAGGCGGAAAACTTAAAAAAAGTTGTCATTGCAGGTGCCTGTCGCACAGCTATAGGAGGATTCGGGGGAGGGTTTAAAGGCGTACGCGCGGTCGACCTTTCGGTTGCTGTCGCCGAAGAGGCCGTCAAAAGAGCCGGAATCGAAAAAACAATGGTCGATGATGTCGTTTGGGGTGAGTGTCATCAACAGATTGATCAGTGCAATACGGCTAGAGTCATGGCGATGAAGGCTGGATTCCCTAAGGAAGTGGCCGGTGTTACTATCAATAAAGTGTGCACGTCAGCTATGCAGGCGATCATCTTCGGAACCCAGACCATTAAAGTTGGCGATGCCAATATCGTACTGGTTGGCGGGGTAGAGGCTATGAGTTCGGCGCCCTATGTCCTTAGGACCGCAAGATGGGGCCAAAGGCTGCAACACGGCACAATGTCCGATCCCATTTGGGAGGGATTCACCTGCGCCATATCAAAAATAATAATGGGTATGACAGCAGAAAATCTTGTCGAAAAACATGGAATATCCCGCCAGGAGCAGGATGAGATCGCCCTCCGCAGCCAGCAGAATGCCTGTGCGGCCATTGCGGAGGGGAGATTCAAAGAAGAAATTGTTCCGGTATCCGTACCGCAACGTAAAGGACCACTTAAGATTATCGATACGGATGAACATCCCAAGATTGATGCGACAGCTGAGGGATTGGAAAAGCTTCCCCCGGTTTTTAAAAAGAACGGCACCGTTACAGCCGGCAATGCGTCTGGGATTAACGATGGCGCTGCAGCCATGGTCCTCATGTCAGAACGGAAAGCCAAAGAGCTCGGAATTGAACCGATGGCGCATGTTACATCCTATGCTTCAGCCGGCGTCGAGGCTGAGTTGATGGGATACGGCCCGGTACCGGCGGTGCAAAAAATACTAGAAAAGACCGGCCTTGCCATAGATGAAATCGATCTGTTTGAGGTCAATGAAGCCTTTGCCGCCCAATACATCGCATGTGAGCGACTTCTCGGCTTACCTAGGGAGAGAACCAACGTCAACGGAAGCGGTATTTCCCTGGGGCATCCCGTTGGCGCCACCGGGACACGCATATCCGTTACCCTTATTCATGAAATGATCCGCAGGAACGCCAAACGGGGTATCGCCACGCTGTGCGGAATGGGCGGCGTGGCGACCGCAATCCTTGTCGAGAGACAATGATGCTTGATTCTGATCTGATGAACCATCCAGCAGGAAATATCTGCTGTTATCTTATGTTGGCCTTCCGATAGCAACGGAACAATTTCGTACGCTAACGCCCATCAGGCTTTCGCAATGGCCTCAAACCCTTCCTTTTGAGTTCCTCGTCAATGTTGAAACTTATCTTTCCATGCACGTTTATGCCGGCAAACTTGGTTGGCCATTGGTATGACACGTCTTCATCATTGACAAGGTGACTTGCTGCCTTCAGCTGTTCAATGGCAGCCGCAATGTATACCGTGTACCATGTTATTACGATATTGGTGACCAAGTTCAAGCAGGCGGCCTGGTTCTGTTGCTCATCATAATATTTACGGCGGATCTTGCCTTTATTGGCATGATGGATGTACTCGCGTAGGGAGTGAACCGCTTCGCCTTTATTGAGCTGTTTGTTGATTCGTCGCCGTCGCTTCTCGTTTTCATACCAACGTAGAATGTGAATGGTTTTGGCGATACGGCCATACTCTTGGAGGGCTCTCGCCAGTTCATTATTCTTTGGAAGCGCCTCTAATTTTTGCAAAACAAGCGAAGCCGTGACCCAACCAAACCGGAACGAGGCTTCCATACGAAGCAGATCGTCCCACATACCTACAATCCTTTTCTCATCGATTATGCCTTTGAACCGGCTTTTAAGATTTTTGCATTTCCTGATAGGAATGGACTTGAAGCGGTATAGACTCTGAACACCAATATCCTTAAGCCGTGGTGAAAACAACAATCCCGAGATATAAAATGTCCCAAATACCTTCTCTGTCTGCCCCGCCGTGTCCACCGTGTGTTCGCTGATTTCCAGTTCGGTCTCATTTCCATAAATTTCATCGAGTACAAATGGGGCGTCTCTGGTGGTGGCGGGAAGGACCTTTATTCCATATTGAGAGAGCTGGTCCGAGGTCCATGTATAATATGTAAGGCCAGATCCATAGCCAAAATATTTCGGTAAAGGCCTTGCTGAGCGTGTTTTCACAGAAACGGGAAGCCTCTGCCCGTCTGAGGAAGAAAGAGTCCCACCGCCCCATCGTTGTGACAGCGGTAATTGGTGTTGATAATTGACAACTCTGGTATTGGCGGCTTTTAGGGTCTCGTCACGGATATACCACGTGGTGCACCAGGCCAGTTTTCGATAGGAAATGCCCGTAATATCTTCCATTTGATGTAAGCCAAAATTACACGTTTGGGCCATGATGCTTGCATACATATGAAGGAGCAGGGTCTGCGTTCTTGGTTGGGCGTTTGCTTGATGTTCAAAACAACCTGAAAAGTGAGTCCATCGATCCACTTCGATAAGAACATCGGCGAGATCTACCTTCGGCAGCATCCTGGTCACCATTTTTTTCAACGCTGTTGCGCTTTCCGGAATATCCTCGGCGTCTAATGGGGAAACAATAACTCTATTTTTCTGGAGACGGATACCAGCTTGATTATCATTTATCTCCAATAACCGATTGACGCTGTACATCAGATTCTCGAGTTCCTGTTTCCTTTCCTTCAGACGCTTTCTGCAGTCTTCAGGAGCACCGGTCATTGCGCAGGCCTCGCTTTTGATTTTTTGCCATTTGTCTCGGGGCATGAAGTACGAATCGATGTGTGCGTATTTTCTGCTCCCTTCGATCCAAATATTAGATGACAAGATAGCGTTTCGCAGCTCCCACAAGACACATAGTTCATAGTATTTTCTGCTAATGGTTCCATCGCAATTACCAAAAACAAACGGCCTCCAAGGCTTTGTTATGAATCTGCTCGGGGCATTGAGTGGAATAGCCTTTTTCCTTTTACCCTCGTCAAGGCCCTTTAACAATGCTATTGCCTTCAGAATGGATTTGGTAGAAGAGTGCTTAAGACAGGAAAATCTGGAATACAATCGAATCGATTCGATGGTTCAGTTAGCCAGAAGAAGAGGGCTCATCAAATTTCAAAATTTCTCCAATGCAGGATATGGTGCTCCCACTATGCATACTCTTAAGCATCTATTAAGACCGGAGGAGTTGGCTTGAACCTAACCATAGCAAATCATGCACACGCTATAGAACCATGGTGGAATCGGTCCATTGAGAGCTGATCGATTGCATAGGTTTGAGCAGTTAGATTATCCTAAAAACCTCAGTCGAGCGGCTCCAACTGA
>PJEL010001490.1_pt1 | contig 23466 bp, 26 predicted proteins | sample 1853271 | NCBI WGS metagenome assembly PJEL01 (sample SAMN08108733, study PRJNA415343) | Invertebrate metagenome, whole genome shotgun sequencing project. | host: Globobulimina | place: Sweden: Gullmar Fjord | collected 2015-08
AATGTATATTTTCTTAACTATTGCGATGGATCTGGTTTTTTAAGAAGGAAAAGAACTGGATTTGGAAAAAAAGACTAACTAAGCACCCGACGACTTGTCGCGTGAGAGATTTAAAGGGATATAGCTAACTATTGGTGAGTTATATCTTTAATGGTTAATTGAGGGAGAGATTAGCATATTAAAATAATCTGGTATTTAAGGTACAGTATTTGTTTTTTGATACAACTTATAAAAAAAATGGAAGCCCGTTTAAAACTACCTGTAACTGTGGTTTTAGGTGATCTTCTATTAACTAAGTAGTATTCTAGAGGGGCTATAGGTTATATCGTTATTGTTCTGTTTGTTGGTGTTTAACTACCCTGTTTTACAAGTTAATGTACGTACTTTGTACACATAATATATCATGTGATCTAGAACAATCCTTTTCCCATTTCTTTTGAAATTTAATGATTGCTTCTTTTATTTTGATTTGCAAGGGCCGGTAGATAGTAAGATTATCTAATGATCTTGAAACATCTAGCCCATTCTTTTTCGCAATAAATATTTGTTCCTGCAGGCATTCAAAAGTTTCTGGATTTTCTTTGTCGTAATAGTCTTGTTCCCAGGTAGGAGGGCAGTAATACTTGTAATTTCTTTCTGTAAAACTTTTGAATTGTATGAAAAAGATATTCTTTTTTGAGAAAAAAATATCATAAAATCTATTGTCAGGAAATAAGTCTGGAATATTTGTTATTCCATGTTTTCTTAGAATGTTTCTTTTAATAGTTAATTCATACCTTACTCTATCGCAGTTTTCATGGAGCCAATCTTGAGACGATTTTGATTTATCTTTATCAGCACCTCGTTCATATATTTTGACACATCTGTTTAGTCTGGATAATGAATTCGCTCCGTAATTAGCATAGAAGATTGAATTTGTATGCCTGTCTTTGCTGTAATCCTGCTCATGTGACCACCCGCCAAAGTACCCTCCAGTAGTTTTTGTTTTTTTAGAATAAGGAAAATAACAGTCTCGGCGTAGGCAGAAAAAAAGATTTCCAACATCAGTATTATTGCGACAGAAAAAATCAATTGTATACTCTATGGAACTTATGATTAACCATTTGGTGTTATATTGTTCTGTTGCAGGGTAACTTTCTTTAAAGAGAAAGATTTTTTGGTGCAACTCTGTAAGTTCCTTAATAGAAGGTGTGTTAAAGGATAATAGCATGTTTGGAAGTTCTGGCTTTGTTTTGTTGTAAAATATTTGCACACGCTTACCTGTTGAAAGATGAAACCAACCCAAGTTATTGTACAACCCTCCTATTTGTTTTTGTGCAAGTGATTTTGAGTTATTTGGTTGATGAATTTTCCCGGGATAAATTTTATTTAATTCAGAATAGGTAAGTGTTGAAGATAAACGAATTCTATGAATGAATGCTTTGGTATACCTAATTCCATTTAATGCCTGTCGTGTTATACTTTTGTACCATTTATTATGATAGTTCATAGCAAGCCATTGATTGATATTTATAGTGATTAATTATTTTTCTGGCTTGTATATACGTTCTAATTTAGGAGGAACTGGTGAATGCTTTTTTGAATGAATTTAGATATCAGCTATGAGGTGAATTGAAACAAGGCTGATTGTAAGGGAAGATTTATTGCAGGTATTAATGGATGGAAGTTTACTGGATGTTAATGCCTTGAAGATCTTGTAATGTTAATTGTTTTAGGATGTTTTAACGGAAAGTGGAAGTAACCGCTGAAAAATATAAATAACCTAGGAGTGGCTAAGGAATGATCTGGGGATTTGTAGATTATGAAAATATTGGGAGCCTAAAAGATGTTGACTTCGCAAAATACCAAAGGCTTTTTGTTTTTTGTGGTCCGAAAAATCCAAATATTAAACTTGGAAATGCAGCTATTGATGAGTTTATTCAGATTGAAATAATTAAGTTAAAAACAAATGGTGCAAATAATCTTGATTTCCATGTTGCATATTATCTCGGTAAATTTTCTCAAACAGCACCCAAGGACGTGCAATTTCATGTTATCACAAAAGATAACGGTTTTGATGGACTGGTTAGTCATATCAAGAAGACAGGGCGTGTATGTCAAAAAACAATACATAGAGTAAAACAAAACCAAAAAGTTGCAACACTCAGTCCATGTGCGGAATTGACTGTAAAAAGATTGTCACCGATGGATGGAAGAACGAGACCTAGGAAAGAGCAGAAACTGATTAACTGGATTGAATCACAATGTAGAAGTGTCAGTAACAATATTAACGCTAAAAGTGTTCTTGGAGAACTTGTTAAAGCAGGGCTGATTAGTAATGATAATTCCGTGATAAAATATACTTTGACACTATAGTAAATGATTATCGTCTACTTGGTCCAGTATGTAGGATTTGTTTAAGTTTGTTTCGGGATCGTGTTTTTTTGACCTCTGTCATTTGGGAAATGTTATGTATTTTCCATTGTATGGCGGGAAGGGGTGCAGCGTTTGGATATGAAAATAATGCCCAATCTGGTGTACCGCTTTTCAAAGACAGCAAGAATTCCCGGTCGTTATCATTAAGCAGGTCATGGATTTTGGATAGTAATAGATGTCTTGTCTCGTAAAGTTCATCTATGGTTACAGCTTCGTTGGTCATTCCGACAAATTCATTGTCATACATATTTTGAATATCTTTTGGTGTTGGGTCGAGTAATTCGACCATAGGGCGGTTATGGCTGATCAGGTAAACAAGAAAGCAATTTTTGAGATCTTCGGTTATGCCTTCATTTGAGAGTAAACATTTCACATCAAAAAGATCCCTGGGATGCTGGCGATCCAAAGCAGCGCATATTTTTCCACCATAAAGTTCAGCAAAGTGAAGAAGTCTCATCTCGGCGCTGCCGTATTTGTCCTCCACTGAGGGAGATAGCCTATGTAATGCTGGAGGATGAATCGATCCGCGCAATACTGGTGTTACCTCAATTTTAATAGCAGCATTTTTTCCGAAAACTTGAATTCGATTGCAAAGCGATGTGTTGTGCATTGCATTTTCGACAACTCGTGTCCCGGGAATAAATTTTGTCGTATTTTTGCCGATTCTTCTGAGAGCTGAGTTTATTTTGGTTAAGCTTGTGTTTCTATCTTCAAGAGGGATGTAAGCAAGATCAATGTCAACAGATAGTCGAGGCATATCACGGATAAATAAATTGATCGCAGTACCACCTTTCAAGGCAAAACATTCTTCTTTGGACACTTGGGGCAGCGCTGCCACCAGCAATTGAACTTGTTTAGAAAAAGTCGGGCTGAGTGCCATCCGCCATCCCCTTTGGTACTGTTATTTGAAATTCTTTATCTAGTGTACCTCTCCGTATGATCATTCGTTTTCCTTTACCAAGGTTGATATTTTGTAAGTTGAGAGAGTTAAAGAATTGTAGGTTATGTCGTTTGACAAACCAGAGGAAGAGTCTATTGACTTGGACTTTATTGCAAGCTGATAAAAGTTGATTGAGCAAGTTCGGTCTTAGAGTTGTTGCTGTCTCAAAGTATTTGTCTGTCATCAAGAATCCAGCTTCATTTTTAACTTCATTTAATAATTCCAGTAGGGCGAGTTCAACTGAAGCGTATGGTATTGGCCAGTCCCAGTGTCCGAATGGAAAATTTATAATTGCTTTATCAGGGATTTCTGTAAATAATTTGAATCGGTGAGGAACAATCTTTACAGGTTTATTGAGTGTCGCCACCCATTGTGGAAGTGTTTCTTGGCAATAGAGATCAATTTGTTGTACCCCGCTTAGGGGAAGGTAATGGGCAAATCCGGATAAATCGAGTGCTGAGCGGGATCCAACGTGAACTTCGTAACCAAGTTGGTTAACTGAATACACTAGGTGTTCCCATTTTAGCGGGGGACCAGGTCGGCGATATACTCCATGGCTTACAGATGTGAGTTTTCCTGATCGAAGGAAGTAGTCAATAGATGGTTTTTCTAGCCCCATTTTCAAGAGCTTTTGTCGATTGACAACCAATCCCTCAGGTATCTTATTTAATAATGTCTCAGTTGGTTTACTCATGATGTTTAACTCATAATATAGTTATGTTTTATAACACATTCGTAAACCAGGGGTGTTGGTTTGTCAAGTCGTGATTAGTCATAATATAGTTATGTTATTTGGCCAATATGTAAACTCGTTGGTGTTTCAAATAAGCATCTATTTTGTAATATGAGGGTGCGGGTTCGTTTCCTCTTTGGTCTGTTACATTTGGTAAACATGCATCTGTTTTTAATAAGTTGTATAATTGCCTGTTATTATTGTGTGATTTATATGTGCAAATAATATGTGATTATGCAGTCAAGGCAGTACATTTGGTTATTTAAGGATACATATAGATACAGTGGTTCCGGTAACTTGTTGAAATGATAAGTTATCTGGCTAATCCGGCCTTCGGCACCATTTATTATATCAAGAGCTTCCTGTAAGCTCTACTTAACCCGCAGCCAGTAATGGTTTGCGGGTTTTTTGTTTTCAGCAAGAACCCAGTAGCGTCTGTTGACATCCAGTGACTATCGTGAATGTAAGGATGTGTATGGGTACCGAGAATCAAATATACGCAATCCTAAGAGGTCGCAAATGTCAAAACCTTTCTAATTGTCAGGAAGCTTGATGCTATTTGTTGGCACTGGTTAATAGTTTGTTGTTGTCCTCCAGCGAGTTTGGCATTGAATTTTGTTTCTTGAGGTTGATAGTCTACGAAAAGTGTAAATAATTTCGACATGACCTCTTCGTTTAGGGCTCAGGATTGCTAACGGTGTTTTTCGGTAAAACAGTATCATGTCAAGTGGTTAAGCTCTCTTCGGGGTATTGGTTTGGAGGTTGAAGTGTTTTTTGTTGTTAAAAGAAGTCGGAAATCTTTACACCTTTAATTGCTGAGTACTGGGTAGGATGTATAAAGCCTTGTGTTTTCAGGGTGTTGCGGAGGAGGCATGATAATTGCATCTTTCTTTTATCTATATTTTAATTCCAACCCATTAAACTACATAGACAAATTTATGGAAAATTTGCAGAGGATTTGTAGTAAAACTAATATAAAGGCTCAGGATCTTTACAATATGATTGATTCTGATAATGATCTTAGTCGGGAAGTGCTAAAGAGTGCAAACCGTATTGACAGTAATGTCGAATCGCTGGAGAATGCTTTTATTATTCTTGGAATAAATACCATTAAAAATATTGTGCTGAAGGTATCTGAAGACGACAAAGGAAGAAGTTCTTGATGAAATAATAGCTGCTTTTTTGTAAGACTGGACTGTCTTGTTGTTTAAAAAAGAAGAATCATCATGTGCTCAACTTGCTGTATAGAAATAAGTGGGTAGTTTTAAAAAGGGTATTCGACTTTTAAAAACTATTCAGTGATTGTTTTCTATTTACCAATTAGTAACTACTAGTTAGTAGGGCTTCTTTCCTTTTAGTTTCTTTAAGATAACAGATGTCAGTTTGAAGTTTTTCCCTTCTTCGTTTCTTACCTGCGTGTAAAAATCACATTGTAAACAGTTGTCGAATTTTTTGGCAAATGATCCTTGAACTTCGCCTTGGCAAAAAGTACCAGCAACAATCCAGCAACAACGTCCACCATTCTTGCCGCTGTTAATGGTATCTGCTTCTTTGCTGGTGGCTGCTGGGCATGTGCCTTTTTGGTAGACATTGTTGCCCCCAGGTTCTCTACCACATTTTTTTATTTCCCAACAGTTGAGTTTTTTTTTCATTTGATCACATCTTTGATTGGATTTAAACTGGTAGATATTTTTGTTATTCAATATGAGTTCGTGCATATTCAAGTTCAGATTTTATCTTGTCCACCTCGGCTGACAGTTTTTTAATGTTTTCGTTACAGTTTTTAACCCGTTTGGTAAACGATTTGATAATTAATTTGATCCAAGCCGGGATTCCCTGTAGTTCATCTTGGACACGATCGTAACGAAGAATGCATACTTCGACATCGGTTTTAGCTGTTGCAGTGGCTCCTCTAGGTGACCCTTCAAGAAATGAGATTTCACCTAGAATATCTGGTGGGTGCATGTCGTTTAAGATGAAGTCACCTTTATCATCTTTGGATGATATTTCGATTATTCCATTTGTTAATGCATAGATGTCTCTGTTGTTGTCACCTTCATTGATAATAACCTCACCAGGTTTAAAGGTTAGGCTTTCGTTAAATAAATCCATGATTCCAGTCATAAAAACTCCTTCATGTTAAACCTGCTGGATGTTGTGGGTGCTGTGTTTTATGTTCGTGTAAATTTTGAGTTGGAACATTTGGGACATGGGGGCATCCGACCAGGTTTTTTCAAATGTATAAGAGCGTTACAGGCATTACATTTAAATTCTCCGCCATGAGTAATTTCACCACAGGTATATATCAGCGATGTCTCAAGTTTGTGGCTCCATTCCCGTAAACCTCTAGTGACGTTGACCAAGAAGGCACCGCTTTTGTCACGGGAGAGTTCTTTGTAATATCCGGCATCATTGGAAAGTTCACGCCAGAGGGCTCCACCTTTTCGATGCCAGTTGTCGTATTGTTTTTTTGTGTCGCTGGACATCTCATCAATGGTAGGTTTTATATTGCCCACAGTTGAGGCAATATCCTTTTTAAGGGCATCGCTGGTTTTGGTAAGAATTTCTTTGGAGTGTTCGCCAATGTCGGCTAGTTCTTTAAGTGCCTTGTCAATCGATTGACTGATTGCTTCTTTGTTGATTTTTTCCTGAAGTTCTGTGAGGGTTTTGCTGACCTGTCTTCTTAATTTTTCGTAAGCTGCTAGTTCCTCTTCTGATTTTTTATTTTGATTATTTTCGGTTTCCATTTGTATCTCCTCGGGAATTAATGTTTTGAGAGTATGTTTGAGTTGATGCGATTGGAAATAGTTTTGTAGTAAGGGTCTATGTATGAGCCATTCTCCTCATAAGTAGAAAAGTATTTCATAAAGAGATTTCATGGTTAACTAATGGCATTGATAATGATGCAATTGTAATCAGGAGTGTAGATAATTATTCTTTTTATATTATATATCATAACAATTGAAGAATGTAGGTATATTCACAATGTGGATGATATTTTGATAAAATTCGATTGGAGTAATGTTGTTTGGGTAAAAAATCATACAATAAAGATTTTGATAAAGGTTGAGCGCTGGCAGTAACTAGTTGTATTTATTTATTCTTTATGTTGTTTGGTGAAGTTGGTGCCAAGTAATCACGGCCTTAATAGGTTTATTTTTCTTACTGATGTGGGAGAAATTTATGAATTGAGCAGCAAGTATGCACTTTTACAAATCTAACTTGTCAGATATATTTTAATTCATGTAAGAAGAATAGGTCTTAATGGAGGAAAGATGGTTCTTGTTAAATGGAGAGATTCCTACTCGACTGGAGTGGACTTTTTTGACAATGAACATAAAAAGATAATTGGTCTTATCAACGACATGTTTGAAATTTGTCGTGATCATCTTTCAGTAGATGAGACACGGAAGGTAGTGAGTGAGTTGCTGGATTATACCTTGTATCATTTTGAACACGAGGAGAGGGCAATGGAAGCAGTAAATTATGTTTATATTGAAAAGCAGAGACAAGAGCATGATGATCTAAAAAGAAGAGTACTGGATTTTAAAGATCGTTTAGGGCAGGAGGGCGACAAAACGATAAGCGAATTGTATTTGTTTCTCAGAGATTGGTTAACAGGTCATATTCTACACAGTGATGCGCAATATAGAACGGCATTTAAAGGAAAAAATATTGAAAAGTTGCTCAGGGATTTAGATGCATTGTAAGTGAAAAAAAAATGGAAGACTTTTTGAAAATTATGTATTATTGCAATGCACCAAGTGTTACGATGTGGTAGTTCGTTGGACACGTAAAAGAGAATATTTCAATGCTTGTGCTTGTTTACCAAGAAAAGGTTTTAGCTCTTGAATTTGTGAGTAAAAAAGCAGTAGTATCCGCTTGAGATCTTTATAAGATTATACGAAATTATGGAGGCAGTTAATGTCCTGGAAACCCGAAACAATCGTACTTCATGCAGGCCAGACACCGGATGTTGCAACACGCAGCCGTGCTGTGCCAATTTATCAGACTACCAGTTATGTGTTTGAGGACACAGATGATGCTGCTTCACTTTTTGGATTGAAACCTGAAGTTTGGGCACCTCGATTAAATCTTGACCAGGAAGGGTTGAGACCAGAAGATTTTGCTCCGGATGCGACTGGTAATATTTATACAAGAATAATGAATCCTACAACTGATGTTCTTGAGAAGAGAATGATGCACCTTGAGGGAGGAGTAGGTGCCCTGAGCACCAGTTCTGGATCTTCGGCAGTGTCTTATGCAATCATGAATATTTGTCGCACTGGGGACCATATAGTATCATCAGCAAGTCTTTATGGTGGGACCCATAATCTTTTTCTCCATACTTTGCCGCAGTATGGTATTGAGACAAGCTTTGTTGATGGTTCTGATTATAATAATTTTGCAGCCGCTATTAATGAAAATACCAAATGTATTTTTATTGAAACAATCGGTAATCCTAAATTAGACATTCCAGATATTGAAGCCATTGCAGAAGTTGCGCATTCAGCAGGCATTCCATTGATTGTCGATAATACAGTTCCTACACCCTTCCTCTGTCGTCCTTTCGAATTTGGCGCTGATATTGTTATTCATTCGTTAACGAAATTTATTGGTGGTCACGGTACCAGCATTGGCGGTATAATCGTGGACAGTGGTAATTTTGACTGGACTGCCAATGATAAATTTCCAATGTTTACAGAGCCTGATCCTTCATATGGTGGTGTTGTCTGGAGTCAGGCTGTTGGTAAGGCAGCTTATGTTATAAGAACTCGAACTATATTGCTTCGTGATATAGGGGCTTGTATATCACCCTTTAATAGTTTTCAAATTTTACAGGGGCTTGAAACATTGACTCTTCGTATGGAGAGGCATTGTGAGAATGCAATGAAGGTGGCACAATTTTTAAAAGAACATGAATCAGTTGACTGGGTGATTTATCCTGGATTCAAAGATCATCCATCTAGCGTATTTGCCGAAAAGTATTTACAAAATGGTTTTGGTGCATTAGTCGGTTTTGGTATTAAAGGCGGGTTAGAGGCAGGGAAAAAATTTATTAACAGTTTGGAGCTTTTTAGTCATCTGGCAAACATTGGAGACGCTAAGAGCCTGGCGATTCATCCTGCTTCAACAACACATTCACAGTTATCACCTGATGAACAATTGGCTGCAGGTGTTGGGTCTGACTTTATCAGGTTGTCCATTGGTCTTGAACATATAGATGATATATGTATTGATTTGAACAATGCTCTGTCTGTAAAGTGATTTAATAATTGTTTTGTTTAAGTTTTAACTGCAGGAAGTCTGTATACAGGAAAAATGTTTTATGCTGGTATTTTGGCAGCTACTGACTTCCTGCAGTTTTTGATGGGCACTTGTATTTATTTGCCTTGTAAAATTTTTCTATGATTTTTCCTTTTTTTACAATTTCTTCTGGTTGTAAACAGCTGGCTTCGTAAATTTACTACTCGGTAGTAAGAAATTCACATACAGGGTCATCTTTGCCCAGAATCGATTCGTATTTCTCAAGCATCTTCCGACCACGTTCCTGATACTTTATTAATTCAATTAAAGCCGTTTTCCTGATTTTCTGTTTCTCGCTTTCTAGTTCAAGATTTGGTAACAGTCCTTAAACCAATTGTTCAATGAGTGTGTCGCGTTGAGAGTGATCATAATAAATGATGAATACAAAGATGGTGTTCTAAAGTTGGTTATCCCAAAGGTTGAGCAGAAGGCAAGAAAAATCACTGTGCATTAAAGCAAAGATGTATTGTAGATAATTGTGACTGAAAGTGGGGGTGTTATTTAGGCAATCTTATTTTTTTATCAGTGATAGTTGGAAAGAGTTCATGTGTAATTTGTGGTAGATAATTGCAATGAAAAATTTAAAGCTGTTGGAGAAAAGTGATGAATAATGGATACGAGTAAAAAAATATTAAAAGAATTTTCTCTTTCCTTGGAAGAGGCGGCAGCATGCGGACCTGGAAAACCACCATTTGTTGCTACATTAGTGTTAGCTAGTGATATACATGAAGTATTTCCTTACCTTAACAGAAAGCTTCGGGCAGTAGGCTTTGTCAGTAACCCGCCAGGGATGATTGTTAAGAAAAATGGAAGACAGATAGCTTTGGAGTCAAATAAAATAACAATCAGTAATATTGGTGATGAAAGTGAGGCCTTGGATGTTTCAAATTGGCTGGTTGAGGTAATAAATGATGTGTGGAACGAGCGTGATGCTATAGAAGCAAAATTTGATTCTTTCAAGGAACTGCAGGTAGTCGATATCCTGGCTAGGCTGCCCAAAACTAACTGTGGTGATTGTGGTGAACCAAGTTGTATGGCTTTTGCGGTAAAGCTAATAAAAGGGCATAAAGAAATTCAAGATTGCTTTGGCTTAGTCGGTGAAAAAGGTACTGAATTGGAAAAATATTTTAATGTATTATCTGGCAAAGAACCTGACTGATTGAAGAGTCTGAGAGCTGTATCGGGTTAATCATAACTGCGGAGTTTATTAATCGCAGTTGTGATGCATGCAAGGGCCTTGTCAATTTCCTGATAGGTCGTCGTCCTGCCGGTACTAAATCGTAGCGTGCCTTTTGCCCATTTTTTGGGAATCCCTATCGCCTGCAAAACATGTGAGATCATAATGTTGTCAGCATGGCATGCGGCACCGGCTGAAGCAGCAATTTTTGTGTTAATCTCCTGAAGAATGTGAGTAGCGTTTAAGTGTTTGAATGAGATGCTTAAGGTATTTGGTAGGTGTTTGCTAGGGTGCCCGTTAAGTCGTATTGATTTGCCAAATTGTTTTTGCAGGCCGTGGAGTAGTCGTTGTCTGCATTTATGAAGATGCTTCCAGTTGTTTTTTGATTCATAGTCAGCAAGTTCACATGCTTTCCCAAGTCCAACAATTCCTAATACATTTTCCGTACCTCCTCGTTTACCGGATTCCTGGCCAGCGCCATGGAGAAAGGGGCTGAGAGGATGATTTTTACGAATAAATAATGCTCCAACCCCTTTTGGTCCATAGAGCTTATGCCCGGCAATGGAAAGCAGGTCAATTGGAATTTTTTGAACATCAAGAACTACTTTGCCTGGAGATTGGGCAGCATCGGTGTGCATGGTAATACCCTTATCTCTGGCAATTTTAGAAATAGCAGCAATAGGTTGCAGGGTGCCAACTTCATTGTTGCTGTGCATGATGGAGATTAAAATTGTTTCTGGCCGAATAGCGTTCTTCACATCTACGGGATTAATCATTCCATAGCTGTCAACAGGTATTTGGGTGACTTTGAAGCCAATGGTAGTAAGGGTTGCGCAAACTGCTAAAACTGCAGGATGCTCAATTGCGGAGGTAATGATATGATTGCCATATTTGATTTTATCAAAACAAAGGGATTTAATGGCGAAGTTATTTGATTCAGTGCCACCACTGGTAAAAATAATCTCATCAGGTTTGCAGTTGAGCATTCCTGCTACCTGTTTCCGAGCCTTATTAACTGCTTTTTCAGGTTTTTTCCCATACAGATGAGAACTTGATGGATTCCCAAACTCGTTGTGTAAAAAAGGCAGCATAGCCTTAACAACAGCAGGGTGATGAGGCGTAGTAGCATTGTAATCAAGGTATATGATTTTATTCATAATGATGTATGGTTTTAAAATTATAAATACTGTTTAAATGGGAGGAGCAATGGTAACAAGGATTCTCATGTCACTCTCGGCACGAACACCATGTGGTTCACGGATGTCTGAAATTAGAATATCTCCTTGGCTGGCATGTATGCTTGCGTCATCTGCTCCCAAAAAAAAACCAGTTCCCTCGATTACCTGAATGCTGAGTTGTCCGTCAAGATCATGAGAGTGAACAGGGAAGGTATGTCCTGCAGAAATATTGAAGTTGATAATTTTGAAGTAAGGTGAATCTTGAACAAGAAAGAACCTCTTCATGCCACTTTCTTTAAATTCTCTGGTATCGTCAAGTTTTAATGTTTTCATAGGGCCCTCGATTTAAATTAGTTTGTCTCCATTTTAGTTTAAAAAAATTAATAGGAGAACAATAAAATTGTTTGTATTGATTAAACGTTAACATAGAAAACAAGGTCAATCTTTGACTTAAGCTAAATTAATAAGTAAGAGAGGAAAAATGAAATTTTTTTTAGCATTAGCTATAGTATGCAGTCTTTTTATTTTGGGATGTAGCCAAGATGATAAAGAGATAGATGTGGTGAAGAAGACAAATACAGCTAAAGTTCTTGGCGAAAAAGAGGAATCATCGAAGAGTTTTGCGGATAAAATTTCTGCAACTATTCGGGAAAAAGGTGGAGCATTGGTTGAAAAAGCGGCAGTATCCACCGGGTCGTTTTCAGAGAAGGCGAAACAACAAATCGAAGCAGCAAAAGAAAAGGCAGAAGAGCTTAGCGTTCAGCTTGAGGAAACAGCTGGCAAAGTAGAAGAGGTGGCAATTGCTGTTCAGGAACAGGGTGAAAAAATGTTAGATGAGGCTCTGGTGGCCTCGGGTGATTTAGGAAAGGAGTTGGAACAGACAGTTGAAGTTGGTAAGCAAAAGGTTGCTGAAATCTCAGAAAATGCGCAAAAAATAAAACAGAATATTACAACTAAAGCTGATGAAACCATAAAAGTTGTAAATGAAGAGCTGAAGAAAAATGTTGAGAGCGCTAAGGACTCAGCCGGGAATATGCTTGCTGTGGTAACTGCACCAGTAAATATAATTTTGGATAATAAAAAAGGGAAGATCACATTCCCACATAAGCAGCATTCAGATAAGTTTGATTGTTCCGCTTGTCATGTTACCAAGACACCTGGGCCATTTGAAATAGGCAAGAAAAAAGGTCATGCTCTATGTAAAGGTTGTCATAATCTAAAGAAAACCGGGCCCATAAAATGTAATGGCTGTCATTTGAAAAAGGATGTTTGATTCATATAAGGTCATTTAATGCTAAATCTGATTTGGACCGGTTTTTTTGTTCTGGCAGCTTTGTCTGCTATATACCAAGTAGTTTGGCTTCAGCAAATTGAGGTTATGGACAAGATGATGGAAGCTGTTTTTTCCATGTCCAAAATCGGATTTGATATTTCTATCGGGCTAGTTGGAGTCATGGCGTTTTGGCTTGGAATTATGCGCGTAGGTGAAGCGGCAGGAGTCATCAGGTTTTTAAGTCGCTTAATTGCACCTTTTTTCACCAGGCTGTTTCCTGATGTGCCTCGGGAGCACCCTGCCATGGGGGCAATGGTAATGAATCTTGCAGCTAACATGTTAGGACTGGATAATGCTGCAACCCCACTTGGTCTCAAGGCAATGGGGGAACTTCAGAGTTTAAATGACGACAAGGAAACAGCATCTAATGCCCAGATAATGTTTTTGGTGATTAATACTTCATCTGTTACTCTGATTCCTGTTACCATATTTACTTATCTCTACCAGCTGGGATATAAAAATCCTACAGAGCTTTTTGTACCAATTCTTCTAGCTACAAGTTGTTCCACTCTTGCTGGTCTCATTGTTGTGTCTATCTATCAAAAGATAAATCTTTTTCAACCGATCGTTCTTTTGTATCTGCTTTGTTTTTATTCTTTAGTTGCTTTGTTAATGGGTTATCTCTTGTCAGTAGATAGTGAGCAGATGCAAGTTATTTCAATGGCTGTGAGTAATGCGATAATTTTGAGTCTGATCGTTTCTTTTGTTGCTCTGGCGGCTATGAGAAAAGTGAATGTCTATGAAGAGTTTATTCAGGGAGCAAAAGAAGGGTTTAATGTTGCCGTAACAATAATTCCTTATCTGGTGGCAATGTTGGTGGCTATAGGGTTATTTCGTGCAAGTGGTGCTATGGATATATTCCTGGGTATCCTGGAGTATATCTTTGTTATTATTGCTTCTGGTTTGGATACTGTGGGTATTATAGATTATAATGGTGGGGAAATGGCATTTATTGAGGCATTGCCAACTGGATTAATGAAGCCGCTCTCTGGGAGTGGTGCCAGGGGACTAATGATCGAAACGATTAAAGCAAATGGCGTTGATTCACTTGTTGCTAAAATGGTTGCAGTTATGCAAGGGAGTACAGAAACCACATTTTATGTGATAGCTGTATATTTTGGTTCTGTGGGTATAAGAAAAACCAGACACGCAGTTGTCTGTGGTTTAATTGCAGACAGTGTCGGAATTGTTGCTGCAATTTTGATTTGTGTCACATTTTTTGGCTAATATATAATAAATTAACGTGTTAAAAATAAAGAGAGTTATTTCAGGTGGGCAGACTGGAGCTGATCAGGGTGCATTGGATGCTGTAATGCAATGTGGCATGAATTATGGGGGCTGGATTCCTAAAGGAAGAAAGACTGAAGCTGGTCCTCTTGCGTCACATTATCAGATGCAGGAGCATTGGTCAGGAGATTATCGGAAAAGAACTGAGAAAAATATTTTGAATTCTGACGGTACCTTGATAGTTTCACACGGTCCACTGTCTGGAGGTTCTGCATTAACATTAAATATAGCAAAAAATAAATTGAAACCATGTTTTCATGCTGATTTAAATAGTATTTTGGTGGCTCAGGCAGTTTACAATATTTTATTGTGGTTACAGGAAAAGGAAATATTTACTTTAAACGTAGCTGGTCCCAGGGCAAGTTCTGATCCATATATTTATCGAGATACAAAGGAATTAATATTGCTGTTGCTGGAATAATGATTTGCTTAGCCTGATTTTTTGTTTTTTGTTTACAAAATAGTATTCCCTAGGAGATAGCATATGAATATTAAAGGATGTCACAAGTTGTTATTGGTTCTGTGGCTGGTATTCGGTTTGTGGTTTTTTTTAGGAGGTTGTGCCAGTAAAGTAAATGGTCCCAGGCTGGTGACACTTGAAAATGGCCAACATGCGTATCAAATAATAGGGAGGGTTGATAGAATTTCTACAACTAATCAGGAAATAACACTCAAGCCCTTGAGTGGAAACCCTGTGACAGTTGGCTATTCAGATTTTACTAGACTACTTTTCTTAAGTTCCTCAAGTCAGATTACAAAAGAGATGGTTCTGAAAGTTTTTTTTGTTTTTGATTCTGATAATAAGGAAATGGCCCTTATTATAGAGAGGTTGCCAAAAGGTGGCTGAGGCTGAAACTTTACTTGAGGATCAAGTAAATTAGTAATTTGTAAATGAAATTTAAGCTCATGTCAATCTTGTTCACAACATAAGCAAGTGAAATGTATATGCTTCTTGTCTGTGTTGATTTTATGCATTTGCTCGCTTTGCTTGCGGCTATTTTTTTTAAAGTGTAAATGGGTTGAACAAAATAAAAACAGTACGAACTCACCATAATAATTTGATGTCTTTGCTGGGGCATCATTTGAGGATCTTGAATGGTGATGCGGAGTATAATCGTATCAATTCATGGCTTTTTGTTCGTGGAATGCTCTTTGAGGATATTTATTGCTGGTGGGAAGAAAAAACAAGAGCCATGGTTCATGAAGGTGTTGATTTTTACTTTTTTCAAAACAAAGACAGCAGTTTTGGTAAGTTGATGCCTGGGGTGCGGCTTCCTGTTTTGTTTGCCGGAAAGGTATATTACCGATCAACTGATTTTCTTGGGGAAAGTGTATGGCTGCAGAATCCTTTTTCCTCTGCAAAAGGCAGGGCGACATATGTAGGATACAGTCATATTTGTTTGTCAGATAATATAATAATTGGTGACCAGTTTTTTCCTGGTCAATTTCTTGGTACTTTGGCAAAGGGGAAAAACAATTGTAAGGTGCCTCCTCATTTGCATGTTTCGGTTGTGGATGGCCCTGAAGATATAGAGCCTTCTCAGTTAGGTTGGTCAGCGCTTCATAAATGCAGCGAAATTCATCTGCTTGATCCATCAAGTGTATCTGTATTAATTTAAAAAAGGCGACTGCTTTATGCAGGCGCCTTTTTTGATACGACAAATGGGCTAGTTGACCAAAGATAATCTGGCTATGGCCAGATGAGGTGCAACATAACTAATATATCAGTGCTTGAAAGAACGTTGACCAGTAAACATCATTGCTACTTTGGGATCAGCTTCATTGCACGCTTCAATGGTAGCATAGTCTCTCATTGATCCGCCGGCTTGAAGGATTGCTGAAACACCTTCACGGACACCTACATCAGCTCCATCTCTAAACGGAAAGAATGCATCAGAGATCATAACTGAACCTGGAAGGCCAGCTCGATCTTCTTTTACCTGAGTATCGATTTCTTCCTGTTGGGCTTTGTCTCGTTTGCCTTGCTGAATTTCCAGTGCAAAATCGGAATATGGAATACCATATTTGTCAAAACAGATGATATCTGCATACTTTATATAAGCTTTGTGGACAGCGATTTCAGCAACACCAACTCTGTCCTGTTCGCCTGTACCGATACCTACAGTGCAACCGTCTTTAACATAGATAACGGAATTAGATGTAACACCATGCTCTACTGCCCAACCAAAGATCATGTCATCAATTTCACGTTGAGTGGGTTCTCTGTCACAGCTGTATTCTTGATCTTTCCAGGTAGCGGTTGCTGGTTTCATGTCCTTGATGGAACGGATGGAATTCACAGCAGATTGCTGAGCAATTATACCGCCGTCAATCAGGCTTTTGAAATCGACAAATCTGTATTTTTCAAAGTCTGCGAGTCTATCAATATTGTTCATTTGAATGACACGGAGGTTTTTTCTCTGAGCAAGTATCTCAAGGGTACCTTCTTCAAATCCGGGAGCGCAAACAACTTCAAGATAGTTTTCAGACATAAGCTCAGCAGTTTGTTTGTCAACTGGTTTACTCATGATGACAGCTCCACCAAATGCAGCAATCCTGTCGGCGCGATTGGCGCTGTTGTAAGCTTGAGCAAGTGTGTCGCCGATAGCAGCACCGCATGGGTTGTTATGCTTTAAGATGACAGCTGCAGGTTTGTCGGCCATGTATTTGATAATGTTCAGCCCATTGTCGACATCTGTAAGATTGATTTTCCCAGGATGTTTTCCGACTTGAAGCATATCTTCAACGGTGATACCACTGACCAGGCCATTACCTGGCTGAATAAATTCACAGTTACCAAGAGCCAGATTACCATTAACCAGTTCGTAAAGTGCTGCTTCCTGGTCAGGATTTTCTCCATAACGGATGCCTCTTTCTTCTTGGCTGCCATCATCCATAGTGATGTTCCAGGTTCTTTTCCGATAGACCAAAGTTTGGTCTCCAAAGGATATGGTCATGTCCATGGGGAAATTGTCACCAAGGATTGTGGTATACATCTTTTTAATATCGCTCATGCTGTTCTCCGATTGTTGAAATTGTCACATGTGTGAAATCGACTAAAATAATGGTTCAAGGAAGACGATCTACTATACATTTTTTTTCTTTTTTATAAAGTCGGAAATGCGCTTTTTTGGGGTATTAATTCATTGCATAAGGTTGGGCAAATTGGTCATTGAGGCCTTTGGGATAGCGTTAGATGCTTGTAATGAATTAATACCTTGAATGTTTTTATTAATAGCTGAGTTGAGACAAGATCTGGAAATTAAGTTTTATGGGCTAAAAAAAAATTAATTCTATTTTTCAGTCTGGAAAATTTTATCCCAATCTTTACAGACTGGATCAAATCCTTTTGCAGCAATACTGGCAGAGACCTCAGCGATGGAACGTTCGTCTCCAACCTGGAACTGTTCACCATCTGAGTCATCTTTTGAATAACCACCTGGAGATGTGCAGGATCCCGCTGAATAACGGGTAGGCCCTAGACCAAGCATGCCATCTCTGTATGTAGCTTCTTCGCGTGTTGATAAAACCAGGCCAACATCAGGGTCAAAAATGCGTAGCGCAAAAAGCAGTTGGCTTAGGTTTTTTTCGGTCACGTTTACAAGTGGCTTGAAGGCTCCGGCAGCGGGCCTGAGTCTGGGAAAACTTACGGTAAAGGAGGTCTTCCAGAAATTTTTGCGTAACCATGACAGATGCAGGCCCAAAGCTAAGCCTTCAGCACGCCAGTCAGAAAGTCCCAGTAGAGCACCTATGCCAACTTCACGCATGCCGCCGGCAGCAGCACGAGCTGGTGTGTCAAGTCTATAGGAATAGTCTTGTTTTTTACCAGCCAGGTGTACCTTGTCATAGATAGTACGGTCATAGGTTTCTTGATAAACAGCTACTGCCGTTATTCCAGCTTGGAAAAGACGGGTGTATTCATCAGTTTCAAGTGGTTGAACCTCTATGGAAAGTGCGGCAAAATGATTGCGAAGTCTACGGGCGACTTCTTCAAGATAATCGACTCCGGCAGCCTGAGGTGCTTCTCCGGTGACCAGAAGGATGTGCTGAAAACCTCGTTTTAGCAAAATGGAGGATTCCTTTTCAGCTTCATCAATGCTTAGAACTTTTCTTGGGATTTTATTATTGGCAGCAAATCCACAGTAGGCGCAGCGATTTTGGCAAAGATTGGACAAGTAAAGTGGCGCATACAACTGGGTGACTTGGCCAAAGCGTTGGGCGGTTATATCCCGTGATTTGGCTGCAATTTCTGGCAAAAGTGTTTCTGCCACAGGAGAAAGGAGAGCAGCCAAGTCTTTGATGTCAGGATTTGTCTTTTGCAGTGCATTCGATACATCCTGAAGATTAGCCTCATTACATAAGTTCTGTAGATTTGAAAAATGCGGTTCGTTAAACATCAGCTTTTTATAAAGTCAAGATCAGCTGTCAACATGCCTTTTTCAGGCGATGAGCTGTTGGCAGTCAATGATTTTCGACCAAGGCCAGCTTCAAATGCCTCTCTGCCGGCTTCAACGCCATTTTTAAAGGCATTGGCCATGCGGATAGGATCGTCTGCTACAGCAATGGCAGTGTTAACCAAAACCGCATCTGCACCCATTTCCATAGCTTGTGCGGCATGAGATGGAGCACCAAGACCAGCATCAACAATTACAGGAACCCTTGCCTGGTCAATTATGATTTCAATAAGCAGTTCAGTTCGTATTCCCTGATTGGTACCAATGGGGGCACCTAATGGCATAACTGCAGCAGCTCCGACATCTTGAAGGCGCAAGGCTAAGATAGGATCAGCGTTCATGTAAGGTAGTACTGTGAAGCCTTTCTTCACGAGTTCTTCGGTGGCTAACAAGGTGTCAACCGGATCAGGTAAAAGCGTTCGCGGGTCGGGCGTGACTTCGAGCTTTAGCCAGTTGGAACCGCTGGCAGCCCGCGCTAACATTGCTAATCGGATGGCCTCTTCTGCGTTACGGGCGCCTGAAGTATTGGGGAGAAAAACATATCTATCTCTATCCAGGGCGCTCATTATATCGTCATCTGGGTTTTCCAGATCAACACGCCTTAATGCAACAGTAACCATTTGCGAACCAGAAGCCTCTATGGCCTTTTTCATAACTGAAGATGATGAGAATTTTCCAGTGCCGATGAAAAGCCGGGAGTTGAAAGTTGTTGAATTGATAGTTAGCATTTCAGCCGCCTCCTACGAAACGGATCAGCTCAACAGTGTCTCCGTCATTCAGGTTTAAAGTGGAATATTGATCTCTTTCAATAATTTGCTTGTTGACTTCAGCAACAACATTATCCGGTTCCAATTTGTGGAGTTTAAGGAGAAAGTCAAGAGAGCATCCTTTGTCAATTGCTTGTGTTTTTCCGTTACAGGTTATGATCATAAGAGAGCTATTGGTTACAGGGCATAAAAAGGTAATTGTGTTTTGGCAAAATACTTTGAGACCATGATGTTGTACCCTGACATTGATAATGGGTTAATGTTTTAAGTTTTTTGTTCAAAATTCAGTAAGATTCGTACGGCCTGATGTGCTTGATGATGGGCAGCGATGCCAACTCTAGGGGCAAGAAGGCTGCCGATAGTTGCAGAATCTGATTCATTGTCTCCGATTATGAAAACACCTGGTCTGACCTGTCGACTGACAATAGTATTGCCGCTATTAAAACCTGCCATGCCAGAAGCTCCTACATATCCAGTTTCCGGTAATTTTGTCAGTGCTGTTCTCAGGGCAGTTGCTTTCATTTTAGGATTATCAAAACACTCGATCAAAACATCAACATCTGCAAAGATTTTTGGTATTGATTGAGCACATAATTTGGTATCGACGGTTGTTACTGCAACAAAAGGATTGATTCGCAGCAAGGTTTTTTTTAAGGCTTTAGTTTTTTTTACACCAATTTGGTCAATAAAGTAATGTTGCCTATGGATATTGCTAAGAACAACCACATCATAATCTGATATTATGAGCTTGCCAACACCGATTTTAACAAGGCTAACCGCTGCAGCGGATCCGAGACCACCAAGTCCCATGATCCCAACTTTGGATTCACTGAGTTTTTTTTGTGTGATTTTGCCATGCTTTACATTGAGATTATGTGCCATTTCCATCGGAGTAGGTATTTCACCTTGTTTGACAAGATAGCAAATATCTCCATCTTCAAGCAAAACGTCAGGATTTGATACCATTCCATTGAGAACAAGTACGTCAGCTCCTGGCTTGAGTATTTCAGCAAGTTCTCGTAATAGCATTCCTTCCTGAAATGGGTAAGGATGTTCGTTTACAGTTATCATGGAAGTAACTCTATTCGGCAAGTAAGTGGTAAAATGGTTTCAGCTTGGTCAATTTGGCAATTTCTTAAACAGGAGTGGGCTCCGATAGTTGTATTGGCTGCAATTGTACAATCAGTAATTTGGACACCTGTTTCAAGAACACAATTTCTTCCAATATTTGAATTACCTGATATTTGAACACAGGGAAATATCGTGGTGTCCTGTTCGATGGTAACTTCTGGGGAAATAAATACGGTTTCAGGGCTGTAAATGGTAATTCCCTGAAGCATAAGTTCATGATTTCGGCGAATTTGGAGTTCCTGGTGAGCCCTGGCCAGTTCAATTCTTGAATTCACACCAAGTATGTCAATGGCATGAGGATGGATATACTTGTGTACGGCATGGCCACGTTTGTTAGCAATAGCAACGATATCTGTAAGATAGACCTCTCCTTGAGCATTATTTGTACCCACATTTTTCAGGGCATCAAAGAGAAAATCACGTTGTGCCAGATAAATACCAGCATTAACTTCACCAATATGTAATTGTTCTTCAGTTGCATCTTTTTGTTCAACAATTTCTAAGATTTTTGCATCGTCGTCACTAATAATACGACCGTAGCCAAAAGGATCCGACAGGCAGGTTGTCATCAGGCTGAGAACAGCATTGTTTTTTTTATGTTGATTGATCATGTCTTGAAGAGTGTTAGGGCGAACTAGGGGGGTATCTCCGCAAAGAATCATAATAGTATCGCAGGAACTGCATGCACTTTCAGCACAAAGAACAGCGTGTCCTGTGCCTAGTTGTTCTTCTTGGTATACATAAGAAAATGTATGGGATGCTAAGGATTCTTTGACCTTTTGTCCTTGATGGCCGACAATAATCACACTTTCATTTATATCTGTCTGTTGCAAAGCATCTAATACATGATGGACCATAGGTTTGAAAAAGACTTCATGAAGAACCTTTGCCCTTGCAGATTTCATTCTGGTGCCTTTACCGGCAGCGAGTATTAGGGCATTGATTTTAAGATTTTGAGTCATGGCTGTATTTGTGATGCTTTGGTTAATTATATTGCAGAAGAAATCGTCATTTTTTAAGGGATAAGTCAATTTCTCTGGTAAAAGAAACAGGTTGACTCTATCAGATGATACGACTGAAAAGCAATGCTTTCTGGAGCGTTTTCCTTAAGTTGTTCTTTTGGAATCAGAATCATTTATATATCTTCGTAATTTGCTGACATTTTGTTGATTTCATCAAGGACTTTTTTTCGAAGTTGTTTTGGCTTAATAACTTGTGCTTGAGAGCCAAACTGTAATATTTTCATGAGAAGTTCTCGATCATCTGAAACAGGGAGACTTAAAGTAATTCCATTCTGAGTCGTTTTGATTTCTTGTTTTGGATGCCATTGCTGGTACTTTACAATCTCGGCGGCAGTCCCAAAAAGAGCTATAGTTGCAGTATATTGGATCGGTCCTTTAAAAATACCAAATGGTTCTGTCATCCAGTGGTCATCGAGAGGTATTTTATTTTTTGCATGAGTTGGTAGGATTTTAGCTCGCTGGATCCTGGCAAGATGGAATAAGCGTGTACTGTTGCGTAATAAACACCAAGCAAGAACATACCATCGTCCCTGGTAGTTGACCAGTTTCAATGGTTCAATTGTACGGGTAGCTGGTTTAGCCTGTATGCTACGATACAAAACAGTGAGCTGGCAGTCGGTGAGCAAGGCAGTTAAAATATCTGAAAAGATTAATTCGTCAACTGCTTCTGCTTCAATCCATTCGCAGTAAATAAGGTCTTCGAGTTTTTTTGATCCTTCAGTAACAAGATTTTCCAGAATTTTCTTTAATTGATTCAGCTCTTTAAGATTATTAAGACCTGATTCCCTTGCTAAACTGTTTAGTAGGCCAAGGATCATAATAACTCGAGGGTTATTTTCAAAGGGGAGCTGAAATTCCTGATCCTGGTAGGTATAACCATTTTTTCGAGCATCAAAAGTCAATGGTGCCAGGAGTCTGTCACGAAGATAGCTGATGTCACGGTGAGCAGTAGCTGAAGAGATTTCAAATTCATCTACTATTTCTGTGGCATTGGGATATTTCCCCGCCATAATCTGTGAATGAAAAAAATAAATCCGTTCGAGAAGGCTCATTTAAAAAAAAAGATAGGGGTAGTCACTATATGATAAACCACGCCTGTTAGAGTGTACTGTAAAAGAGGATGTTCTTACATTTTGTTACTTGTAACAACAGTAAAACTACAAAATACAGGAGAAGGCAAGTGGAATACCAAATGATCGTCAGTAATACTCTTTTTTCGTTTAAAAAAAATGACCAGGGCAGTTTAGCTTTGTCCAGGATTCGTTTTTTGCAGGATAAAGATATCTTAAAGAGTGATAATGACGTTATCATATTAAGTGATCCAAAAAATAATCAGTGTTTTATTAACGGTTCAATTCCTTTAAAAAAACTTTCACAAGATCAGATTTGTTTTGTTGCTGAAGTCTCAAAATATTTTACGGCTGATGAACTTAATAAATCTATTTGGCTGGGAGTTGACGGCACAGAGAATTTTTTATGCGGTGGGGTTTATCATGAGGTAGTTTTTTCAGATATTTACAGTTCGAAGTTAAAGTCGACTATAATATATTCCTGATAGGTTAAGCCTTAACTGAACTATAATATATTTATATAGGTAGAGAACTTTTTACAGGTATAATGGCAAACTAAAAAAGTTGAAAAAGAAGTAGGGTAGGGTGAAAGAAAAAAAGATTGAATATAGAAAAACAAAAAGGCTCGTTTATCAATTGATAAACGAGCCTT
>PJEL010001491.1_pt1 | contig 23447 bp, 22 predicted proteins | sample 1853271 | NCBI WGS metagenome assembly PJEL01 (sample SAMN08108733, study PRJNA415343) | Invertebrate metagenome, whole genome shotgun sequencing project. | host: Globobulimina | place: Sweden: Gullmar Fjord | collected 2015-08
GTTCCAGCAGTGCGTGGAGTGCCGTAATCCCCGTCATGCTGAGCACCGATGGCGAGTGCACACGGGCGGTCATATGCCGGGGTGGCTTTGCGACCGGCCTTTGGGTATTGGATGCAGTAAAGAGCCCTGTCACCGGTTGGACCAACTCGAACGTGGGTACGGCGAAAGGCCATATTTCTTCGGACTGGCCGATCTACGCCAATCTCAACGACGCGCCCAATCTGCACAGCTACATCACCGCAAACATGACGATGTACCTGACGACCGAGGGCTACATCGGCGGTATGGTTGGGCAGCAGTCCAGCGGTTTGGGGGCCGACTCCCAGAGCGGCGGTTGGGTCATGACGCCTATCGGTTTGGTGAGCAGCACCGCGCTTCACCTGGGTAGAAAAGGTGCGCTGTACGACATCTGGTTCGGTAGCGTCACCAGGGTGACGGGGGACAGCTACCCCAACGATACCAGCTACCAGTTCGCTCAGTTCGGGGACATCATCCTTCCGTGGGACGGGACCCTCCCGGTGGTGACCTGATGGCTACTGTAGACGGCGAGGCCGCTGTTATAGGGGAAGTCGGCACCCCGCTGCTCTCTGGAATCACAGGCGAGTCCTGTACGACGACAGGGGGCGGGGTCCCCCCGGGCAAGTTCAAGATGCGCGGGTGGCACGCGGGCCTAGCCACCTGGCGCACGTGGGTGTCCTACGGAACTGCTGACCCGGTACCGCCGCTTGCTCTTGGTCCCTGTGTCGGCGTGACCGTGGTTGCCAGCTGGGAGTGATTGATGTCTTTCGTCGCGAAGTCCTTGAGTTTCGACGGCATCTCTAAGCATGTCGACTTCGGTGATGTGCTTGGGGTAGACCGAGACACCGTCTTCTCCATCTCTATCTGGTACAGGAAGGACACGGGCGTCGCCTCCACTCGGTTCTTGGTGGGCAAGCACGCCGTCGGAGCCACCGTGCCTCTCGGGTGGGGCTTCGGAGTGAGCAGCACGGGGGCTGTGTTCGTGGAGATGGTCAACACCTGGGGGACCAACTACATCAGGCAGGACACGGTCGAGACGTTCACAGACAACGTGTGGCACCACTTGGTGGTGACCCGAAGCGGGACGGATACGACTGCGACCGGCACCACCATCTTCGTAGATGGGGTGGAAAGAGACTGGACGGCGAGTGGGAACAACCTGACTTCCACCATCATCACGACAGGGCACTTCCTCGTCGGTGGTCGGTACTACGCCCCCGACCCCCGGTACTTCCCTGGGAACATCTGCCAGCTGGTCGTCTACACGAAGGTGCTCTCCAGGCCTGAAGTTGTTGGGTTGTACAACGGTAGCAACCCGATCAACCCAGAGCTTTTGGAGAGCAGCAAGGACTCCATCGCGGTGCACCTGCCTCTCGGGACAGACGACACGCACCCGGACGCATTGGACATAGCTGTAGTTCCGAACGTCCCCATGGCTGCTGGGATCAAGAGTCCGTACCGTCGCGTTTCGAACGAGGCTGAAGCCCAAGAGTGGGGCAGAGGTGTCTCGCTACCGGCAGACATGTCTCCGTTCTACGCTGGTCCCGGCGGGGCGGCCCCCTTTGCCACCAAGGTAGCTCAGGCGTCGTACTACCGAATGGGCCCAATCAACGCGTACACCGTGGATGACGCTTGGTCCTTCTCCGTGTGGCTGAAGCACACCATGTCGGGAACACATTTTGGCAACATAATGACCCGATCTCAGGGGTACGACAACCCTGGGTACGCGCTCCGATCCAAGTACAACGCCCACGGGGACGTGGACCTAAAGTTCCGGTACACCTTCGGCCAGATGGTGGTTGAGACTGCGGGACTTTCTCTGAACGACGGCAACTGGCACCACCTACTGGTGACGTACGCCGGGACCAGACTGGCCACTGGCTGCCACATATGGGCAGACGGTGTGGACGAGGTGCTGAACGTTGTCTCTGCAGGCCCCATCAACGACATCTTCGATGACTCGTACAACTTGGCCGGGTTCTCCGACAGTGCAGGGATTCAGTCATACGAAGGGTTCATGTCGCAGCCCGCGCACTACGACGGGGTGCTCGACGGCGATGACGTGGCTGCCTTGTACAACGGAGGCACCCCGCAAGACCTGTCTTTGTTGTCTTCTTATGTGGCTGTCCCAGTGGGCTACTGGCGCATGGGGGAAGGGGCTTCGTTCCCAACCATCCCTGACCTGAGTGCTGGTGGCAATGACTGTACTTTGACGAACATGGTGTCGGGGGATCTGCAGGGCGATACTCCGGGCGGCATCTCTTCTGTGTCTACCGACTTTGCAGGGACCAACAGGTACGGCACGATGGGCAATGTGGCGGCCCTGGACTTCGAAAAAACAGATAGCTGGTCCGTGTCATGCTGGGTCAAGACCACGTACGCGCTTGGTTACTTTGTGTCCAAGATGGCCGGGACCGGGGATGGTAAGGGTTGGGGGTTTGGAGGGGAAAACCCAGGACTGTATCTATCGAGTAACAACTTCGTAAACCAACTTGCGGTGAAGTGTACAACGGCATCCATAAGTGACGGGGCGTGGCACCACGTAGTGTCCACCTATGATGGGTCGGAAACCGTCGCGGGCATCAAGTTCTACATAGATGGGGTGGAGATCACATCCAAAACTACGGTTTACAACAACCTCAGTACGTACCTTCTCTCCAACACCGCTTCGGTCAATGTGGCTGCACGCTCTGATGGGGATGCCGTCTGGGAAGGTACTCTCGATGAAGTTGGTGTGTTCGACTTCGAGTTGACGCAGACCGACGTGACTGACCTGTACAACGGCGGTGCTCCGAAGCACTTGATGACGAACTCTTACGGCGACATCGCTTCGTTCTGGGATATGGGCAACCCGACCAGCAACGAAGAGGAGAGCTTCGACGGCACGCTCGTGAATATGGACAGCACCGATGTGAGTTTGGACGGCCCAGGAGGTGTTCTCGGGGCGTCGCTTCTATTTGTGTACTCGTCTACGAAGCACGTCACTATCGGCGACAAGTTCGACTTTGATCACGATCAACCGTTTTCTTTTTCTTGTTGGGTCAAGACCACTGCTGGGGGCTGGTTGTTCGGCAAGCAGGGATCGGGTACGCCGCAGGGCTATATGTTCGGCATCCATCCGTCTGGGTGGGGTACTGGTGGTCGGATAGAGATGTCTCTTGTAGACACGTGGCCGACTGCTGCCATCACAGTTCAAGGTGTTGTGAATCTGTGCGACGGCGCGTGGCATCATGTTGTGGGGACTTACAGCGGCAACTCCGATGTGTCGGGCATCAAGTTCTACGTGGATGACACACTGCTGACCAACACGAACATCAACAACACCATGACGGCGTCCGACAGCATCGTCGCGGTGGGAGACCTGTACCTAGGGGACCGTGTGGTAGACGGGCCGCTCTATTCTTTCGGCGGAAGGATGACCGGCAACGCCATCTACGCGAAGGAGCTGACCGCCGGGGAAGTCACGGCCATCTACAACACGGGCACTCCGGTCGATCCCACAGGACTCTCCAGTGCGTCAGCCTTGGTCGGGTACTGGCCGCTTGGCACGGGGGTCTACCCCGGCACCATGACCAATATGAGTGCGGCAGATCTTCAAGACGACATCCCTCATGTGTCCTCGTTGGTGACAGAAAAGACGTGGACCACCACAGCGAACTATGACTTCGCCTACGTGAGCGTGATTGACCAGGCGCAGCAGGCGGTCATGGATCTCAAGAACAAACTGGCTGCGACCGGGTGGACCGTCATAGGCAGCGGCAACTCGGTCATCTACGAGTGGTCCGGCACTACCGCTGGGGCCGGCTACGGAGGGCTCAGCACTAGCTCGTTCGATGTGTGGGCGGCAAAGTCAGACATCGTCAGGGGCAACGACGCAGCCCCCAGCCTGCACTCCTGGGTGACCCTGCAGGGTCCGGTGACTGCTTCAGGGCAGTTCTGGATAACCATCGCCTACTGGAGCTCGTACGACTATTCGTTGCGAGTGTATGCCTCGAACGCAAAGCCGACTCTTCCGGGCGACCCGCTCAACTACTACCCGACACCGAGCACGGACGAGTGGTTCTGGTTGCTCAACGACGAGAACTTCATCAGGCAGTACGCCAACAAGGACATACGAACCTACTTCAGCGGGTGCGCGGCGGACGGGAGCTTTGTCTTCTACAGCCAGAGCCTGAACGAGGCCTATTGGTATCACAGCATTCAGTTCCATGTGTTGACCACGGATGAGGCGGAGCCGGACAACCTGCCGATGCGAGCAGTAGGGTTGCGGTGGATACGCACAGCTACGGCTCAGAATGTTTACCAGGACTGGCGCTTGTATGACCCGGAGAGTGGTCAGGTGGCCGCGGCCAAGCCGATTGGGTGGGGCGGCTACACCGCTGATGAGCTGAACATGTACACAGAGGACTACCTAAGAGGTAGCGTACAGACTCTTCCTGTGTACGTGGGGCGGTACGTAGCAGGGAACGTTGCCGGAGGGATGTCTCCCTACGCCATGTGCCGTGTGCCGGATGTCTACATTCACCCGACTGGCGTTGTCCAAGGGTCTCAGGCTCCTGCCAGCGGCACTCCCAAGTACATTTCTGCTGGGGCAATGTGGTTCCCCGGGGATACGGTTCCGGTGTTCACATGACATGGGAAAAAGACTGGGCAAAGACTTGGTTCACCGTGGACCCTGGTACTGTTGTCATAGCCAGGGCGGATACAGGCGGCGCGACCAATGTTCGGTACATCCCTGCTTTGTTCGCCATCAAGGACCGGCTAACCTCTGCTGGCGTGGGGGCATGGACCGTGCTTGCCAGCTCCGGGAAGGGTGGCGGAGGTTCTCTAGTCGCCAACACCAGCGACAACTGGCTCAGCGCGGACGATCTGGTGTCAGCAACCGCCGATACGCTGCCCAGGTCTTGGATCTTGTTGAAGTCACCGGAGAGAAGGGTAGGGTCCTATTACCTGCTCATCGACTTCTGGGGCACCTCCGAGCTGTACTGCAACTGGTACTTCACCAAGGATCAGCCAGATATCAGCAGTCCTTTGACCACGGCAAGGCCTCCTGCCACAGGGAACGAGTGGAGTCATCTTGCGCAGTACATCGTGCGCTCCTCCACCAGTACACAGTACATCACCTCGATGGTGGCGGTGCGAGCGCATGACGGCAGCTTTGTCATCGGCTTCTCAGCCCCTCTGGTGGAAGAGCACACCACCAACAAGCTCTACATGCTCAACGTGCTGCGCAACCCGAAGCCTTGGGACACGGTGGGGGCGGTCACCCTTATCCAAGGGGCGACGACCAGGATCAGGCACAACACCACGATCACCTTCAAGTCGCTGCACTCAACGGGGGCGGCGGTGGACATACAGCCTGTGTGGTTCGAGTGCCAGACCACGTCCATCATGCCCTACAACCTCACCGATCCGTGGGTTGATAAGTGGCTCACCTATCCTGTGCCTCTCCTATCTGTGACGGCCGGAACAAAGACTTTTCGAGGAGACCTGGAGGACATCTACTGGTTGGGGGATCTGTCAGGAGACGGCACCCTCATGTATGCCAACGGTGTGGTGAAGGCTATGCGCATAGGTAACTTCTCAATTCCGTTCGACCAGGTAGGGGGCTTCGCATGAGCCGCGAACTGAACTGGGTGTTTGACCACAACGTGGCCCTGGCCAACTCGACCACTGAGCGCATCATAGGCCAAGCTCTCTTCTACTACGTCAAGAACAACCTGGTGGCTCTTGGCGGTTGGGAAGTCATCGGCAGTTCGGACGGCATAGGAGGGAACTGGGAGTATCAGGGGGTTACCGGAGGCGGACCGTACGCCGGGGGCAGTACGGGGGCATACGACGTGTGGACAGCCACCACAGATATTCCTTTCGCGGCAGATGGCAGCAGTCCTGCTTGGGCTGTTCTGAAGGGACCTACGTGGGAGGGGGTGACTCCGTACTTGATCTTGGCCTACGAGGGCACAGTGGATACCCACATGTACTTTGCTGGGTGCGCAGAGAAGCCGGTCCTTGTGTCGGCGGCGGCTGCCTACATCCCGGTGGCTCCCGCCGGGGACGTGGAGTTCGTCGAGAAGAGGCGAACCAGGTGGTTCTACAGTAACGGGGAGATCCGATCTCAGCTGTCGATCTGTACTGACAACGGGTCTTTCATCCTTGTCACAGACAGAGTCGCCAGTGCCAACCTGAATGGCATGATGGGGTTTCTGCGGATGCGCCCCACCCACACTCAGCCTACGTTCGCTCTTACGTCGGGCAATGCATCCACCTTCAGCAGCGTCAGCACGCAGTGGTGGACGGCATGGTCCCCCACACCCCAAACCTGGAACGATGACATCTCCCCTTTGATCGTCGATTCTACTTCCGTGCACTGGGCGGCGCCCACGCGAGCGGCAGGCACCAACATCATGGTCACCGACCTGAACACCGTGAACTGCTTCGGTAAAGTGGAGCCCTTCCCGTTCTACCTGACGACAGTGCATTCCCTGGGTAACATCGAACACAAGCACGGTTTTCTAGGAAGAGTCCCGGATGTGTTTGTCGCCCCCTATGGCCTGGCAGACGGAGACACCGTGGGTGATGGCGGCACGGAATATTACGTTTGCGGGTACTTCTTGTTCCCCGGCAATGACACCCCACTGGTAGGTCCTTGAGATGTCCATACTTCAAAAGACGTGGAGCCAGCCCTACAACTCGTATGCTTTGCCGGCCCTACCGCTCGGGCGTATTGACCTGGGCACCGACCTTGAGTCCTCGATGTTGGTGTTGTTGAAGGATGCGTTGAAGACTGTTGGGTGGAAGGTGCTTGCAAGCTCCAACCGTTCGGTGGCGAACACCAGCGATAACTGGAGTAGCCCTACCAATGTTGATAGAGGACTCAACGATACTTGGCCCGGCTCTTGGATCGTGCTGAAGTCCCCTTGGATCCCAACCGTGTACATGCTGATCGACTACACGAGTGTAGCGAGCTACAGGCTTCGCATTCGTTGGTCACCGTCGATGCCGGACATATCCAGCCCGCACATTTACCGAGTGCCGGAAGCAACAGGACCGGAGATCAACGAAGAGGTGTACGTGAACGGTCCCGGTTCGGGCGCGTACGAGTGGTACATGACCGTGCTCACCGCCACGGACGGTAGCTTCATCCTCATCACCAGTTCAATAGACGTTACCGATAACAACGTGCTGATGCTCAACTTCATACGAGATGCGGACCCAAGAGACCCGCACCCGTACGTGATCTGGCAGAAGACCGCCAGCGTGCCGGACCAGCTCAAGGAGCCGCACACAAGCAGCAATGACCATGTGTTCTCCTTCGCCTCCGACGGGGAGCCCGTGGAGTGCTCTTTTCAGTATCCAGCAGTGTTGCATGGCACAACCACGACCGAGATAGCCTCCTACGCGTCGGACGATCTGCAGAGAGGGTACAGACCCTTCTCGTGGCCGGTCCGTGTTGTCGTCAGAACGGCCGGGTATGAGGGCTTCAAGGGTTTCCTAGAAGATGTATGGTGGGGGGCAGTGGAGAGCCAGACGTTGGAGAGCATGCGGTGGATGCAGCCAGGGTACGATGGTGCGAACATGGTGGTGATGCGGCGCGGATGTTTCTGGTTTCCGTGCCTAGAGCCTTTCAGGTGGTGACATGGCGGCTTACGACTTCGAACGAGAGACCAGTTTCCTTGTACCGCAGCCGTTCGAAAAGATCGGCACCGGAGCGGCCACACCCACACGAAGGAAGTTCTTCTTTCAGCGCGCATACAACACGGTGTGGGCGACGTATGAGACCTGGATAACGGAGGGCGCCCCCAGTGCTACCCCTCCGAGTGGTGATGCCATCACAGGCTTGACCACGTCCGGCTTCTGGAAGCAGGTGGTCTGATGGCTGGTTGGGGAAGTTTTCCCTGGGGCACGGGTCCTTGGGCCGGCGGGTATCCGTACGTTGCCCCTGGCGGCAGCTTCGACATCTTCTGCTTCTACGACGTCACGATGTCGAACATCTTGTTCGACGCCGATGCGACCGTAGTAGGCGGAGGTCTTCACTTTGTTTCCAACCCTGTCACGCTCGACATGGAGGTGTGCGGCGGGGGAGCTCTACCCACGACAGAGGGCACGCTATATCTGACGAAGAACATCCCGCAGGAGTTCACCTGCGAGTGGGTCATCAACTTCGCCAACCTGCCGAACGACTTCACCGACCTGGTCAACCAGCACATCTACATCGGCGTCACCGACGCGGCCGGCCCCCTGGCTGGTCTGTTCTTCTCGAAGATTGGCATCGCGTACACGGGCTCGGTGAGCTTCTCTGGGGCGGGGGACATCCAGCTCGAGACCGTGTTCCAACAGATCCCCGGGAGCTCGGCGTACATCAACGAGACCGACTACTGGCACATCCGCATCTCGGCGAGCTGGTCTGTTGGCGTCGTCTACATCTACATGACCAAGGCGACGGACCTGGCGTTCACCGGTCACCAGCTGCGCGCCATCCTGCCCGTCATCCCGTACACGGCCGCGGCGACCCCACCGACGGACCAGACGATGATCAGCGTGCGCGGTACCGCGGTGCACCCGGTCTGCGCGTACATGGACCGCTGGTGTGCGGCCAGCAGCGTCATCATCCCGAACATCGCCCCGGTGGCGAACGCGGGGGCCGACCAGGCCGCGCGCACGTGCTCCATCATCCAGCTCGACGGTAGCCAGAGCTTCGACCCCGAGGGCGCGACGCTGGCGTACTCGTGGCGACTCATCGAGGCCCCGCTCACGAGCTCGTTCAGTATCGCTGAGGACGACGGGATCACCCACCCGCTGGCGATACCCACCGGATTCACCGATAAGTTCCACTCCGTGGACCTCGGCGCCATCGATGCGCTCGACGCGCTCGTCGGCGGGGTCTTAGGTGACGTGCTGCTGGTCGATGGCGTCGCGTACACCATCAGCGCCACGGGCACCGACGCCAACGGCTTCTACGTCCAGCTATTCGCGGAGATCGTTCCGGACGGGCTGTCGGGCGTCCACTTCAAGGTGCTGCGGCAGCGCGGGCTGTCCGACCCCGACACAGTCAACCCGACGTTCTACCCGGACGTGCCGGGGTTCTACAGCTTCGACCTGATGGTCTTTGATGGGAACCTGTGGAGTCCGACCCCCAGCGTGACCATCGCCAACGTGCTCGAGTCCCCGCTGCCCCGCGGGTGCACGCCGGACCTCTCATTCCTGTTCAACTACCTGTCCGACTTCTGGAACCTGGTGGAGGGCAAGGAGCGCATCACCTCGCTGTGGAGCGCGATGGCCCAGGCCACGGCGACCGAGCTCTACACGCTGTGGCAGTACGAGTACTCCAAGAGCCTGCGGGACATCCAGCGCCTGTTCGTCAGAAGGTGGCTGCACTACGACCTGCTGCTGGCTGAGCCGATCCCTGAGCTCACCACGCTCCGTATGCTGTTCGGCGGGGTGGAGTCCTCCTACTGGTCCTCCATGGGCGGCGTCGCCGGTACGGTGCTCGAGCTCACCTCGGGCGCGCTGAGCGAGACGGTGTCGATCACCCTCAATCTGGTGGACCCCGTGTCCCCTGACCAGCTGGCCGCGTACGTCGAACCGCTATTGCAGGCGGCAGATGAGCGCTTTTCCGTTCAGGTCGTAGAGGACCTGGTCACAGGAAATGAGGCTGTTCGGATAGATGCGCCCTTCCCGTTTACAGTCGGGACGGGTAATACTGTACCTACCTTCACCGCCGGCGATGAGGGTCGATCCCCCTTCGGATCCTCTGGCGCGGCGGTGGGGGTTCGAACTTACAAGGTGGAGCGCAGCCTGCTGGGTCTCGGGATCCAGGAGGATGACTTCCTTGTGGTGGACGGCGTTGCGTACCGAGTGGCCAACGTCGTCTCTCACACAGGGGACACCTACCTGATGCAGCGGGTGGTGGTCAAGGAGGATATTCCGTCGTCAGCGTCTTCGGACTGGGTTGTCACCGGCTGGGTGCAGTCCGAGCTCCTGGATTTCTACAACGGGCTGGTGGACCAAGAGGACCACGTCGACTTCATCGTCACGGAGCTGTCCACCGATACCGCCCCCACCTCCGCGACCAACGAGCTCGTGGAGACCACGGTTCTCGGGGCGAACGAGACCCAGTCCAGCAGGGTGGCCATCAACCAGTGGCCTATCGGAGTGCACGCCGCCAACGTGCTGCTGAGCACATTCCTGGCACGCGTGGTGCGTCGGCACTACCTGCCTGTCGACTCGCTGGTCAAGGACATCCCGAACCTGCAGGAGAAGATCGTCATCGAGGATGACGACGCGACCCTGCGAAGGAACCTGGACTTCTACCTCGAGGAGGTCCGGGGACGCACGGCTATCCGGTTCGCGTCTGGGTTGGGGTCGGACCCCGGCGATGTGTGGGAGGACGCGCGGCCGCCGTACCGTTTGTGGGCGGAGTACACCTACCTCGACAACGGCCCGGTCATCGAGGACAACTTCGGGCTGGGGGTCGAGCTCACCCTCGACATGATGGAGGACCTGCCGTCGAACGTTGACTACCTCAGCGCTGTGCGAGGGCTGTACTACGCGTTCTACAACGGACCCGCCGTGCGAAACATGCGCATCGGCGTGCAGATTCTTCTCGGTCTTCCCTTTGCGGAGATCCGCGGTGTCATCGAGGAGATTCGAACCGACTTCTCCCCCAACCAGGGGAGAATGCTCATCCGAGACACGAAGCAGACGGAGATCGTTCGGTCGTACTCCTTCCCTGTGGATCTGGAGCTCGAGACCAATCCGGCTACAGGCGTCACGTACGCGGTTGGGGACACAGTGGAGCAGTTCGCTCCGCTAGTGGAAGGCGTGTCCATCGTCGACTGGGTCAACGACCCCGATTGGTTCCGGGGTTTCATCGCCCAGGGAATCTTCTACGAGGTCGAGAAGTTCCACAAGTTCGTGGTGCGTGTGGAAGAGGCCGCGTTCGACCTGTCAGCTCTTCTGTTCGCCCGGAACTTCGTTCTGAAGATCAAGCCGACGTACACCTTCCCCATCTTCTTGGTGCGGCAGGAGATAGGCGACACAGAGATCAGCATCACGGACAGTATCTCGTACACCGGGACGCTGTACCTGCAGGACTCCATGTGTCAGCCCCTGCTCGGCGTGAGCTGGGCGTACGACCAGCCGCGCGCCGCCGGCGGCGGGTACCGCAATCAGTTCGACAGCGACGAGGACCCGAGCACCACCCCAGCGTACGGAGTTCCAGAGGCAAACATTCGGTGGGGCTACGACAAGACGTACTTGTGTCCGATGGACGATCTGACCGCCATCATCTACATGGTGTTCGCGGCCCCGTTCACGCCGGCGTACGACACAGTGTTCGCCTACGACACGGCGCCGTTGACCAAGATCAAGTACTCGCTGGCCACGCCTGGTCTCATCGGTATCGCCCCTGGCAAGACAATCACGCCCGTCGGGGCCGCACTCGCTGTGTTCACCGGGAACTTCACGCAGCTTCGGTTCTTGGCGATGGGCGGCCCTGGCGTCGACCCTACGAACTATGAGGTGGGGGTCTCAGTGAACGGTACTCCGACGGCAGTAGAAGCCTTTACCGCCGGTACAAACACGGAGATTCTGAGAACCATCAGCGTCGCCGCAGTAGCGGGGGACACAATGAGTGTTGAGGTGCAGGCTGCCTCTGGTGGCGCTCGCACTCCTGCGTGGACTCTCATCGCCGCTACGTTGTCGCAAGAAGACAGCGCTGTGTGGACGTTTGATGATACGCTCCCCGCAGGCACCTACGCTTTGGAGAAGGCCCTGTCGTGATAGACAACGTTTCGATCAAAGTCTACGAGAGAGGCAAGCTGAAGACCTCGAGATCCGGGCACAACGTCTGGGTTGACAGAGGTCGGCAGTACATCGCGGAGATGCTCGGGTACACGAACAGTGTCCCCACAGCAGAGAGGTCGGATAGGGTCCGGTACGCGCAGTGGGGGATAGGCGGAACACAGCAGACTCTACCTGTCGTCGCTGACATCGCCCCGCTCTCTGTTTCCTACCCGGCCGGTAGTGACCCCAACGCTACCACGGGCAACGAGTACCGGAAGGCGTACCCCATCGACCCGCTCATCACCACGCTCGAGCGGCCAGTCAGAATCACCGGGGGAGCCAACCCGTACGGTACCGCGCCCCCGACGGACGAGTGGTTGGTGAAGGACCCAGACATCTTCGTGTCTCACCTGTCCTTGTACGAGATGACAGTTCACGTCAACGTGGACTGCACAGCCGGGCAGATTGTGTACGGAACGTTCCCGCAGATGCCTTTGTCTGAGGTAAGTCTGTGCACGGACGAGGCCACAGTCGGGACAGCCCTTCCGTTCAGCACTGCCGTGGCGTACTTCTCTTTTGATACAATCCTGGTGAACGTCAACCATGTGCTCGAGCTCATTTGGCGTGTGAGGTTTGCATGACCACCCTTCGCGTTTGCGACGACATCCAGATCAACCTGAACCTCAACCTGACGATGAGGGAGCGGGGAAAGATCGTCGCGCGTCGGGAAGGACACAACATCTTCCTGAACGCCGGAAGAGCGTGGATCTCTCGGCTCATCTCCTACGCCACGTTCAGTCCGCTTGTAGCAGAGGACGACGACCGCATTCGGTACATGGGGCTGGGCATCGGCGGTTCTAGGCAGCTGGCGCCGGCGACATATGGGTAGGGGAGGTTCAGCTGCCGGTGACGCACGGTACTGCGTACGAAACCACGTTCATTCGTGTTTTCACGGCAACAGAGATCAGCTACACCCCGTACCTGACCGTCCCTCTGTCTGAGATCATGCTCTTCACCAACGCTGCGTCGCCTGGGTACTACCTCAACCCGGGCGTAGCGTACGACACCTTCGATACCCTCTCGATGACGACCGCGTTTGAGCTGCAGGTCGAATGGACGCTGCGAGCATAGGAGAACTCGATGACCTTCCGCCGACTTGCTGTTCCGACCTACTTTGGTGGTCTTCCTGCCGCTGGCTACGCCTACATCAACAACGCCGTCGCCGGCACGCCTTCGGTGTTCGACACCGGAAAGATCGGCGGAGTCAACGCCGGCACGTTCTTCATCGCCTTCGGTGAGGACGCGACCACACTGAACACCAACCGAGCCAACAAAGCGCTGGCGGAGAACTGCGACTGGTTGGACGATCTGCTCAACACAAGCCAGGTCGTCATGCGCTCAGTCTCCGGTACCACGGTGGGCGCGACCACCTCGATTGTGGTGACCGGGGACATCTACGTCGGTGGGAGCGCTGAGACGCCGGCTGTGGTCGACAACCAAGACACACGCAACACGATGATTCGCATGATCAACGCGAACGGCAATGACATCGTGGTTGGCGGTGTGACGGCGGAGGTGTTGAAGATTCACGACGGCGCCGCGGTGAGCCAGGTAGGTGTGCCGGCCGGAGGTTTCTACACGAACCCCACCATAGACTTGACCGTCTCTGTGCCGAACGGGACCAGCTACACGATCTACTACCTGACCCGCAGGAGCCTGTCGGACATCATCCAGAACAAGCCCAGTGAGTTTTTCGCAAGTCAGGTGCGGTCCTTGGGGAAGACACCTGGGTACTCCCTCATTCGGTTCGATGATTTGTACCTGCACGGGATGGACGAGAGATACCGGCGTGCTTCTGCTTACGACGCCACTCCTCCTGCGCAGTGGCCTGGTGTTGCTCCGGTAGCCGATACGCCCGGCAACGGCGCGTGGTTCGTCAAGGACGGCTACCCCGTCGCGGGCTACGTCACTGCGGCTACCCGCGCCGCCTACAGCGGTTCTGTCGGCATAGAAGAGGCGTACTGCGGAGCTACGTTCTACGCTGAGTTGGACCTTTCGTTCATTCCGTCTACGAGCGCGCACAGAGGTAGTGCCGGTTCCGGGTTTGTTGTGGCAGGTCGCGCCCGCACGGACTCAGCCTCGGACCCCATGAGCTCCGACCCGGGGCTGTTCGGCTTTGCCCACTTCACTCGGCGCGTAGCGTCTTCAGGAAGCGGCGGCACCACCACACACTTCCTGGTCGGCGATCCCGTCACGATGGCGGTGGACCAAGCAACGCTTGGTGGGGGCGGTGCGTGGTACCGGAACTTGGCCGGAGCAGACCGGTCCGGTGTGGTGAAGGACTACGACATCTTTGTCATGACCGAGGACGCTACGGGGGATCTCTTCTACTTCACTGTCGGGGACATCACCAACGCCACGGTTGCCACCCTTCGGTACCTGGACGGATCTCACCCGAATCTCGTTGGCGCATTCACCATCGTGGAGTGGCTGTCTCCGTTGTTCTACTCGGCGGAAGGGGCAGCGGGCTACTACACCAGCCAGGGGTTCGGCAACACACTGGAGCCAGCACATGCCGGTGTGACGATTGCGGAAACCCCCGGAGTCCGGAACCCGGTGAGTCTCATCGCTCAGCGCAAGTACCTTCGGCTGTTTGCTGCTGACCAGCTCGGCACGAGCAGGACGATGGGATGGGGCGGATTCAATGAGCTCGACCCCACCGGTGTCGGAGCCGTTTACGACGAGTTCAGTTTTCTGAACGCTGATGGCGGGGCTGAGTTCAACGGAACGGTTGAAGCCAACGCCACTCCCACAGCGAGCGCTGCCAACGACACGGTTCCAGTGCTTCAGACCACGGTCGCGGCTACCAACAACAAGCTACTGTGGGAGACAGCGGGAAGTGCAGCCGGCAAGGTTCGGATGTACTGTGACACCACTGGGTTCATCTTCACGCAGAACGCGGAGTGGACGGGAGCGCAGTGGGAAAGGGACAATGTAGCGGCTGCTTCCGCACACTATGCCATCAAGGCAAACGGGAACATGTCCATCAAGGAGGCCTCTGCCGCGGCCAACCCCATCACGTGGAGCACCTCCGTGCGCGACGTCGGGAAGTACGTGACGCAGGAGTTGAAGAAGGTCACGTCTACGACCGCTTTCGCCACCTCGAGCACCACTCCTGCGACCATTACCGGGATGACGACCACGGTGGCCGTCAAGATCGGTGACATCGTAAAGATCCGGGCCAGTGGTTCTGTGGAAAAGACGGGCACCACGAACGGAGGCAGAATACAGCTGTCGATTGACGCCGTTGCCATAGCAGACAGCGTTAGGTTCTTTGATACCTCCGCCAACAACGGCATCACTCCGTGGGCTGTGTCCACGCTGTACACTGCTGTGGCTGACGCTACTATCACTGTGGCTGCGGAGGCCAATACTACGGTCGGTGTAGCGGACGCTATGGACTTCACCACCATGCCTCGCTGTCTTGAGGTTGAGGTGGTTCGACCAGGATAAAACTCATGGAAGAGCTCACATCACACATCCTCCGCCCCGGCGTCGTAGCTGTCGCCGTGGCAGTTGTCGTCATCACCTTCTTCGTTCGAACCATCGTGCAGGTGAAGTGGCCGCACCTCAAGCAGACGGACCCGTACGTCACGACGTTCTCCAAGTGGTGGAACTCCGTTATCCTGTACGCCATCCCGGTTCTGTTCGGCGCGGCCACCGCATTCATCGACTCCGACTTCATCCACGGCGACATCAAAGACCTGGGTGGTCGCATCTTGTTTCAGGCCGGGGTTGGCTGGTTTGCCAGCTTCATGTACAAGATCCTGCGCAAGCTGATCCTCAAGAAGACGGGCGTTGACATCCAGCCAGGTAAGATAACCCCAGAGAAATAAAAGGGGAGGATCTCATGGCTGGTTCAAGATACTTCAACGGAGCGGGCGCGGGCCCCATCAGGCAGCACATCCTTTCGGGCGGAGGTCGCGGTCGTGAGATCCGCGATGTTCGTAGAGATGTCGAGGCAGCGTTCGTCAGCGTTGAGGCCGAGGTCGATGCGGACAGAGCCCGTCTCCTGGCCAACGAAGGAGACATCTCGACAAATGCGGGTGACATCTCGACCCTGGCCGGGCGCGTCACCACCAACGAGGGGGACATCGCAGCCATCAGTGACTGGGTCGGCGCCAACGTCCTGTACGTAGGCAAGCACGGGTTGGACACGAACACGGGCGCCTCCTACAAGCAGGCGTTCCTGACGTTCACCGCGGCGCTGGCAGCGGCTGCTCTGTTGACCCCTGCTGCGGACAACCGGATCGCTATCATCTGCGAAGACGGCGGCACATACGTCGAGAACCTGAACGTCCCCGAGTGGACCGGCATCATCGGCCACGCGTCGCTCATCCAGGGCAACCACATCATCGGCGACAACGCGCTGATAGAGTCCTTCCGTTTGGTGGCGACGAGCGGGACATGCATCACCAAGTCTGCTGGCACAGGATCGGCCACAATCTCTTGCGAGCGCATGGTGCTGACCGGTTCGGCAAACGGCCTGGTGTGCACCTCCGGGTATATCAACTACTACGGGCAGAGCGCAGAAGCTGTGAGCGGTATCGCGTTCGGTAATGGCAGCACCGGCACCATCAACGTGAACGTCGGTCAGACGGTCGTTACCGGCACCGGGTACGGCATCATGATGACCGCGTCGGGCCACATGCACTACACCGGCTCGATCATTGCCCCAGCAGGAACCGCGGTACACATCGCAGGTACTGCTGAGGTGGGCGTTATGTGCGACCACGCTTCTGGCGTTGTCGGCTACTTCGTGGATACCAATGCGACGCTCAACGCGTTCTTCGGGGAACTGACAGGCACGCGTACCGGCACCGGCACGCGCAATGTCACGGTTGCTGGTGAGCTCGAGCAGCAGTCTCAGGAGCTGATCTTCACCATCCCGCTGACAGGTGTGACAGCCAACATCTTCAACTTCATCGGGGAGTATCGCACCGTTGTCACCGGGCAGGTCGCGAGCTACGCCACGGACTTTGAAGTAGGCAACCACCACCTCATGCTCCTGGTGAACACGCTGACTGGCTCCGGCACGATCACCATCACGGGTGCGTCCATGTCGGAGGCGAGTGCGGTGCCTACGGTAGGAGATACCGAGGTCATCACCGTCGATGCGACCGGGCGATACCAGAGTGACAAGAAGTGGTGGGAGATCACCGACATCACCATCGCCGGCTTCACAGCGGTCGATTACGACATCGAGATCATCGGGTACCCGGACCTCGGGAACCGCAACTTCCGCATCATCGGGTACCGCATGGAGGCGTACGCTGGTGGCATCAACCCGGACCTTGGGTTCGACATGTGGAAGGTCCAGGACGACGGCGCCAAGAAGATGACCCTCGTTCCGTTCGAGTCCATAGGTGTGGACGCCAATAACGGGACGAACCAGATCGTGGACGGGCTGCGCACGCTGGCAAACGACAGGTCATTCAACCCGACGGTCGGTACGCTCTGGGCATCGGGGCAAACGCTGTGTCTGAAGCAGACTGACTTCGACAGCTTCTTCGTCTCCGACGAGGTCACGTTCGAGTCACTGACTAAGGGGGAAGGATTCGTAGTGCGTCTTCGCGGGGAAGATGGCGCGGGCGGGGGAGGCATCTCCAACGTGGACTTCGTCACGATCTGGCTTCGCGTCAGTCACGTCATCTAAACCCGAGACTAGAAAACCGGCAGAATGTCGGTATGCTCTCTCCATGTGGTTGCTAAAGGCATGGGGATGGCTCAAGAAGTACTGGATGTGGTTGCTCTTCCCGGTGGGCGTTCTTCTGTTCGTTCTGGGCAAGCTATCGGTGCGCAAACCATCTGCCGTCGTCGCCCCCGAGGTGTTTGGCGCGGCGGAGGAGCGTCGGCGAGCTCAAGAGGAGGCGGACCGTAAGGTCGAGGTCGCGGAGGAGGAGCGAGAGCGCAAGCTCGAGGAGATACGCAGTCGCCACAGCGGGCTGATCAAGGAGCTCACACACGAGCAGGAGCAGAAGGCGGAGGAGCTCATCAGTGACCCGGACGCGCTCAACGATTACCTGATGGACGTCGGCACCCAGGTGCGTGACGAAGACTGGTAGAATCAGGCATGCTTGACGACCTAATCGCGGAGATTCGCAAGGAGTTCCCTGACTTTCGTTTGGTGCCCAAGGAGAAGAGCTCCTTCATGCGGTTGCTCGACACGCTCCTTCGCATCATCACGTTTGGGCAGATGAAGGCGTTCATGACGACCTTCACCACTACCATCGGCAATACGATCTACACGCCGTCGGTGTGGGCGCTGAAGCCGCCGAAGTCCAAGATCATCATCCTGCGGCACGAGCGGGTTCACCTGCGTCAGCGGGCCCGGCTCGGGCTGTGGTACTCGGTCTCGTACCTGCTGTTCCCTCTGCCTGCTGTGTTCGCGTACTGCCGTATGAAGTACGAGATGGAGGCCTACGCGGAGAGCCTGCGGGCCATCAGTGACATCCACGGCATGGCCACGCTAGAGAGCTCGGTGTTGAAGAGTGTTTTCATCAAGCACTTCACCGGACCGGAGTACTTCTGGACTTGGCCCTGGCGCGGCCGTATTGAGCGCTGGTACGATGAGACCGTGAAGAGCATCCAGGAGCAGGACAAATGAAGCCTACAGGGTTCTACAAGGGACAGCCTGCCTCGGTCGACTCAGTCAAGTTCAAGACCGAGTTCCAGGGCATCCCTATCAACGTCGACAGACCCAAGGGCTTCGTCATGAAGGGCACCGGGTCCAACGGCAAAGAGTGGGCCCGCAAGTACCAGTACGACTACGGCTTCATCCCCAAGACGCTGGGTGGTGATGAGGACGGGCTCGATGTGTTCATCGGCCCGGACAAGAAGCAGACGTACGCGTACTGGGCCGTGCAGCGAGACGACGAGGGGAAGTTCGACGAGTACAAGGTCTTCCTTGGGTTCCCTGATCGCGACGCCGCCATCGCTGTGTACCGCCAGCACATCCCCAAGAAGTACTTCAACGGGATGATGACGCTGAAGGTCGAGATGATGAAGGCCATGCTCGGCAAGGTGAACCCCGACGAGAAGATCAAGCGCGCCATGGCGGCCGGCATGCTCAGCGAGATGCAGTGGATCGCCAAAGAAGGCGGTGTCCCCATCCCGGGCACCCCCAGCAAAGAGGACGTCGGCAACGCGCTCAAGCACGTCAGTCGGCCGGGCATGCGTAGGCAGTTCCTGGGCGCGGTCAAGAAGCTCGAGAAGGGGAGCGAGGGTAGCCCATGAGGTGGTTGCCTCTGGTTCTTTTGCTCCTGCCTGCGACGGCGTTAGCCGAGCCGGCCGTCAAAGATATTCCTGCCGGGGAAGACAAGATCACCGCGGTCAGGAAGGGCGAGCCGGCGCCATACGACGGACAGTTGTACGACCCCTCCACGTCCCTGCGCTGGGCCAACTGGCTCATGCAGTACAGGTACCGACTCAAGATGGACGTGATCAGGGAGCAGGAGGTCTGCACCATCGAGGTCACCCACCGTGACTCGCTCCTCGACATCGAGAAGGAGCGGGCCAAGCAGTTGGAGAGTGACTTGTTCCTCCGGCTCGAACGGTCAGAAGAAGCTCGCATCGTGGCTGAGACTGAGCTGCGAAACCCAACTTGGTACAACACTCGAGAGTTCGGAATCACGCTCGGTGTTCTGGGCACCGCCAGCGTGATGGCACTCAGCATCTGGGCAATCGAAGCGAGAAACCGATAGCTAAGAAACGGCGCGATTGATCACCGCGCCGTTTCCGCTCACTTCTGCACGTAGTCCCCGAGGCTTGGAGCATCGGCGGCTTGCCGTAACGTAGTCCCCACCAAGTACAGTGTCTGATTCACCATCTGAGAGGTGGTTGTTTTGTCTGACCGTTTCAAGAGGTAGGCGATGACCCCGTGTGCGAAAAGAGTAAGGGGGTGCTGGGTCGGCTGGTGCTCCACGGCCCACGTGTAGCCGATCTTGCCGCATTGCGGACAGAGCCACCAACCGGTGCCATCGCTTTGAACCTTCTTGGACCCGGAACAGATGAATGACGAATCCGGGACGCCGATACCCAGGCGCCAGGGTTCTTGCAGTGCGAGCTCTTGTAGTTCAGAAACGTTGTCCATGGTTCTCTCCTTGGACACCGCTCCTTCCCTGCCCGTCTATCAGGCCCACAGACGGGTTTCGACTTGAGCGCTGTGAAGAATCTTCAACAGCTCTTTTCTAGGCGGTGGTTTGGCGGGGTACATCATCAGACCCATCTGGTACGCGAGTGAAGTCAGTTGGCTGACGTTCAGACCGTTCAGATCGGGTAGGTCGACGATGTCCCCGGCCTTGGGGAGGGAGCATCCGGGCCATACATGCCCGGTTAGGCTTTTCCCGCTGCCTTCTCCTGCACGGTGAACGCCGCCAGCAGCGCGGCCTTCTGGTTGTCGTCGATGGCGAGCGCCAGCTTCCCCAGCGTGTTGGGGTCGACGCCCTGCTGCTCAGCCATGGCCAGGTAACAGGAGAGGACCAGGTCAAGCAGGCGCATGGACGCCTTCTGGTTTTCTTCGATCTGCCGAACGTACTGCGCTTGGGCTTCGGACGAGGCCGCGATGCTCTTCAGAGTTTCGGCCAGTTGACCCAGGAGCTGCGGGGGCGCGGCGGGGGTGGCGCCAGGAGCCGTGGGGGGCGTCCGGGGGACCTCCTGCTGGGGGGCAGGAGCCGCCGCAGGAGTCGGGGGCTGCGGCGCCGGAGGTTGGGGCGCAGGCGCTTGGGGCTGCATCTGGGGCTGGGGCACCTGCATCGGAGGGGCCACCGGAGGCGGAGCCATGGGCTGCGGGGGCTGCACCATCGTAGGCATCTGCATCTGCTGCGGCGCCTGCATCGTCGGGGGCTGCATGTTCTGTACGGGCATCTGCATCGGCTGCTGGACCGTCTGAGGCTGCTGCGGGGGCAGCACCTGCTGGGACATCGGCGCGGGCGCGCCGGGCATCTGCATCGGCGGCATCTGCATCTGAGGCTGTTGCATCTGAGGCTGTTGCTGCTGCACCGGGGGCTGCATCGGTTGCTGCGGCTGAGTCATCGGCTGCGGAACCTGCATCGGAGGCGGTTGCATCTGCTGGGGAGGGGTCATCGGTTGTTGGACCTGCTGTTGTGGCATCTGCGGCTGGGCTACAGCCGGCTGTACCTGTTGGGGGACGCCGCCATTGGCGTCGAGTGCTGCAAGATGTGCGGCGAGAGTCTGGCACTGGTTCTCGTCCGTTGCTCCTGCCCACGCCTGCTCTTGTGAATCATCCGGGAACATCCCGGTCTGCATCGCGATGCGGAACCGAACCCCTCGGCGAATGTTCATCAGCTCGTTGGGGTCTCGGGGGCAGGTAGCAGGAGTCAGCATTCCGGTCGTCATTGCTCTTTCCTTTCAGGTCGGTGCTGCGCGATGCGCGCCTCTACGTTTTCGTCGTTCTTCGTGATGCACGAGACCACTTGGGTGTCGATGCAGCCGAAGCAGGGGCGCGGGAACCCTCGCTTCATGTCTTTTGCAGGGCACTTTATCTGCGGCTCCAGGATTGCCCAGTGGTCCTCTAAGAAGCCTATGATCCCCAAACGCCAAGAGTCGAACGTATGAAGAGCTTCGGTGAGCTCTGATTCCTCGTCGCCTATCAAAAGGGCGATCAGGTGTTCCCTGGTGTACGCCGGGTTGGCTTTGAACCCGACGCTTTGCACGAGTTGGTACAGCTCAGTGTGGTTTAGCTTTTCGAGCGAGGTGCTGAAGTTGGCACAGGTAGTCAAAGTATGGGCTCCCTTCGTCCTCCAGGTTCCAGGCCCATAGGTCGGTTCCTTCTTCTTTCCCCCACACCTTCACGATGGACACCATGAAGTTCTGGGAGTCGTCCAGGCCGGTGGCGGCCGACACAGCATCCTCAAAGATCTTGAGTCTGTTGCTTACGTCAAGCTTCTTATACCTACTCTTCGCCTCCTTTGGCCACGTCTTGTTGTACAGCGAGTCGAACCCCTCGAACGTGAACTGGATGAGCAGGCACAGCGGTTTGTTGGGCTGGAAGAACTTGAGCTCCTTCGGGTACGTCTGCGCGATGTAGCCCTTCGTCTCCGCCTTGTAGCGCTTGCCCACCGGCGTCAGCACGCGGATAGGAATGGTGACCTTCCCCTTCCTCTTGGACGTGGTGAAGTACGCTGCGTTCACCGACGGTGGGAGACTGGGGACGTGGATGTGGATCAACGAAAGCTCCTGCGGGACCCGTCGTCCATCTCCAGCTCTTTGATCTTCAGGTACCGGCTGACGATGCGCAGGCCGCGCCCGTACCTGTCGGACTCGGTCTCGACCATGAAGCGCTGCTGCTTGGCCATCTGGTGTTGAAGCTTGAGCTCCAGGAACCTGGGCTGGTTCTCGACCATGTCCTTGATGGCGGCCTCGCTGGGCTTTTTGACGCCGGGCTGTTTGGCGTGTTCCCTGATGCTCTCTCTGGTCTTCACTGAGATGACGTTCATCTCGTTGTCGCATTGCAGGATGAGCCCGTCGATGCCTGCCAGGATGCTGGTGATGTACGACTTCCAGGCCTCGAACTGTCCGAACAGCGTTCCGAACTGAGCAGGGTTGGCGGCCGACAGAATCTCCGGTGTCAGCACCGGTTGGGGGCAGGTAGGTACGCGCAAAGGGTGGATCCCTTCTTTCATCAAACCGACCAGTATGTCGTCCAGGGTGTCCCACTGGTTGTTGACCTTGGCTTCTTCCGCCTGGCCTAGACCCAGCCCGACGGGAGACGCGATGGTGAGTGATTCGGTCATGGCTATCTCCTCGGCATGAGTGCGCGCGGGACCACGGTCGCCGCCGACGGTCCGCGGTACGCCGGCTTGTTCACGCTGGGCGGCTGACACAGCCAACCGAACGCGCACCAGTTGCAGTAGAACCCCTCCGTCCTCGGTGGGATGTTGTTGATGCTGGCCATGTGGTGGGCTTTGGCGATGCGTACTTCGAGCACGCGCTCCCACAGGTCCCTGTTGTACTTGAACAACCACGGTGGGCTGCTCTCAGTGGTGTTCGAGTTGCTCTTGTTGTAGTGGAGCAGCCACATGAGCGGGAGATCCAAGGCAGCCATGTACAGAGTCACCTGCTCCATGTGGTAGTCCCTGGGCTTCTTCAGCTTTTCGAACTCCAGGGCCGACTCTGTTTTGATCTCTACGCCGACGCGGAGGTAGGGCTCGCCGCCGTACCAGTAGGTGAACACGCCGTCACACGAGGAGTGCATGTTCCATTCCGATGCCAATTCCTGGAGGTCAGGGCCGATGCGCACCTCGTCTTCGAACGTGATGCAAGCTGCGCCAGACTCAGGGGTCTGCCCCTGGTTGAGCCACTCGCACATGCGCTTGAGCTCCTCCTGGACCATGGCGTGCACAGCGTGCCCGAGGTTGAAGCGCTTCTGCATGTGCAGCTTCTTGTTGTCTCCTCGTCGCTCGATGCCCTGGCACCCGTACACCAGCTTGCGCAAGCAGTTGGAGACCTCTGACGCGTGTACGCCAGCTGCCGGGCCAGAAGCTCCGGATGCATCCACCATGTACTGGTACACGCCCTTGTCCGGCAACATCCACTGGTCCCACATATAGGACAGCTGCTTGCCC
>PJEL010001492.1_pt1 | contig 23446 bp, 17 predicted proteins | sample 1853271 | NCBI WGS metagenome assembly PJEL01 (sample SAMN08108733, study PRJNA415343) | Invertebrate metagenome, whole genome shotgun sequencing project. | host: Globobulimina | place: Sweden: Gullmar Fjord | collected 2015-08
ATCAGAGTTCGGGTAATAGCGCTGTAGCAATGGTACTACGCCGCTCATGAGATCATCGTAAAGGTTGTCCATCGCTTCACGGGTAACTTCGTCGTGGAGCGAGATAGCCCAAAGCTGGCTAAGGTCTAACACCAATTCAGAAGACAGGTTTCTTTTCAGTATAAATTACAGTAAGGAGATCACCCCCTTTACCTCAGGGTTCCTTTCTTTTACTTTTGAGGACGCACAAACCGAGCAACATGAAACCGGCACAACCGAGGAACTGACAACCAACCTGTCGGAACAAATCTATAACTTCCAGGCCCAAGTACAGACCCTTATTCCCGAAAAAAACATAACCGCTTCACTCACCTCGAATTATTCACTTTACAAGGGAACCGGCGAAACCACGAACCTATCTCTTTATTCCAGCCTTATATGGCATATTGGAAAAATGGATGTTGACCTGTCTGCGAGTTACTCCAACACAGACTCACAGATCGCCTCCAGCGAAACCAAGAGACAAAACGCTGTCATAAGATTAATGATACGAAGGGAGTTGTTTTGAAAAGTTGGATAAAGTTAAATAAAGAAATATCAAGTTAGATAAAGCCAAATTAAGCGGTGCGCAGCATCCGCTTCAATGAGACTTATGCCCTTGCGGTATAAAGCCAAATTAAGCGGTGCGCAGCATCCGCTTCAATCGATAAGCGAGAGTACTCGAGACATCGAGACTTATGCCCTGTGGTATAAAGTTAAATAAAGGAATTAAACTATGAAACGTATAAGCATCAAGAGAACAGGTATTATAACAGCTCTCTTCTTCAGCCTTGTTATTGGACCCATCGGTCAAGCTCATGCCTTTAAAGGAATAGGGTCCAGTGGAGTGGGCAGTGGCGCCGACAGCTCCCAGGACAGGTCAGATATAATGGGTCATGGTGGAAACACCAATGTCGTTGTTGCCACTGTTAACGGGGCCGAGATCACCATGGGGAAATTAATGAACACCATGTTGGATGTCATCATGCAGAAAGGATACAGCATGGACAATCTCACCTCTGAGTTGACCAGGCGTATTCGCAGCGAATCCCTTGAGCAACTTGCCCTGGAAGAATTGGCTTATCAGCATGCCTTATCTCAGGGCATTTCTGCAGATCCGGCTGTTGTTCAGTCTCAACTTGACATCATAGTAAAAGGTGAGGGAAGCCGTGAAGCCCTGGACAAGTCCCTTGCAAAAAAAAATAAATCTTTTGAGGACTTACAAACTGAAATCACCCGTCTTATTGTCATCAAACAGGTGATCAGCAAAGAGGTAGACCAAAAGGTTACTGTATCCCCGGAGGAAATCGACACGGTCTATGAAAACAACAAGGACCAGTTCGTCACAAAAGAACGCGTTGTGGTAACAGACATAACCTTTTTTCTCGACCCTGCCGACCCCGCCTCAAACGAAAAAGTTCTGGCTGTAAGACAGAAAATCATCCAGGAGCATGATGGCAACCCGGCAACCCTCACCCCTGACGGGTTTGTGGTGCAGAACCAGATCAATGTCTCGCCTGAAACAAAAAAACCTCTTTACGATGCTGCTAAAACAATGGAGGTGGGCACTCTCTCCGAGCCTTTTGTCATAGACGGCACCCTCCATTTGATAAAATTTGACTTTCATCAGCCCCGTAAAGAAAAGCCGTTGGAAGAGTCAAAGGCCTATGTAGCCCAAAAGATAAAAGCGGCCAAGCACCGGGACTTCCTGGCCAAGTGGCGGAAAAGCCTGATAGAAAAAGCTGATATTGAAATCGTTCATGAAATGATGCAGGAGAAGGACGAAAAAGGACCATGAAATCCATAGTGAAGAGCAAAAAGCCGTTTATCCGCCTTTTCATTCTATTTATTTTTTGCACCCTACTCGCTGGTTGTGCGGCCACTGAATGGCAGCCTATTACTCTTAAAATGGGAGAAATCTCCTGGCCGCCCCCCCCACACACAAAGGTGACTTATGTCGGTGAAATAAACGAATTTGAGCCGACCAGCAGATCCTTAAAAACGATTCTTATCGGCAAAAGTCAGGCCGGAAAAATCATTAAACCTGTTGCTGTGACAGTGGGGCCGGGAGGACGGATGGCCATAGCTGATCAGGGCAGAAAAGGAGTACATTTTTTTGATCCTGTCAGCAAGAATTACAAGTTTCTTTTTATAGCGGGTAATGAAAAAATCGACACGCCGGTGGGGGTCGCTTTTGACGATGCAGGCAACCTCTATGTCACCGACTCACAACTCAACAAAATAATCATTTTCGATGCCCAGGCTACTTTTCTTAAATCTCTGGATCATGCCGGCGACCTGCCCCTGCTCAGACCATCCGGCATTACCTTTAATCAGTTCGATAAACGGATTTATGTCTCCGACACAATGCGCCACCAAGTTCTCGTTTACAGCCGGCTTGGAGAATTTATAACCCGCATTGGCCAAAGGGGAGAGGATGTAAACTCTTTCAACTTTCCCACCCACATCAGTTCAGATATGCACGGCAGAATTTATGTCACTGACTCTATGAATTTCCGGGCTCATATCATTACCCCCAAAACCCTTACCCGGCAGACATTTGGACACCATGGCAATGGTTCGGGAGATTTTGCCAGCCCCAAAGGTATCAGCGTTGACAGTAACGGCTATATTTATATAGCCGAGACACTGTTTGACAATGTGCAAATTTTTAGTGAGGAAGGAGCCTATATGCTTCCCATCGGTTCACAGGGAACCGGGCCAGGGCAGTTTTGGATGCCTTCCGGTCTCTTTATCGACGACAATGACAGACTTTTTGTCTGCGACACCTACAATGGGCGGATTCAAATTTTCCAACTTTCAACAGGATCATCACCTGAAGAAAAGCAGACCCAGGGGAGTGCACTATGAGACTTCTCAAAGGTGTTAGCCTTCTGCTTTTCAGTCAATTCATAGCAGGAAATGCCCTAGCTGACATGAGCATAGTAAATTCTAAACATAACCTCTCTGTCAGTGGACCAGGTGAATTCCGTGCGCTTATGGAGGATCGAATCTGCATTTTCTGCCATACTCCCCATAGTGCCACACCTTACACGCCTCTATGGAACAAAAAGCTGGATCCGAGAAACTATATTCTCTATCAAAGCAGCACCTTAAGCGCCTCGCCCCAGCAGCCTTCTGGACCAACCAGACTCTGCCTGAGCTGTCACGATGGCACAATCGCTCTGGGCGACGTTCTAAAGCCTGCGGGAGGAATCCTGATGAATATGGAACTGACTGCCAGCCGCAGAAGCTATCTGGGCACTAACATCTCGGATGATCATCCGGTTTCCTTCAACTATTATGACGCCCTGCCAAATCCTGAACTGGCCCCTACTATTCCTTCAGGTCTGCGAACATACGGCACGGGCAATATACACTGCACCACCTGTCACGATCCCCATGATGACACCTATGGAAAATTCCTGGTCAAGGGCAACAAGTTTTCTGCTCTCTGCACCACCTGTCATGAAAACGTGGCAGGATGGAACGCCTCAAGCCACTCATCATCCACCAAGATTTGGAATCAGGGAGGACAAAACGTACAGACTGTAGCAGAACATGGCTGCGCATCCTGCCACCTGCCCCATGGAGCAGGTGGCCCGCAACGGCTTTTGCATCAACTTGAAGAGGAAAAAAATTGCTACCCTTGTCATGATGGAACGGTTGCCGGAAAAAATATCAAGGCCCAGTTTTCAAAATTTTCCCGTCATCCAGTTGAAGCAACCACCATTGACGTAACAGGAAACGCCCATGATCCGGCAGAAAATGCCACCTTTGTGCAATGGCATGTTGAGTGTGTAGACTGCCACAACCCTCACGCTGCCAACGGCAATGAGGCTATGGCGCCAAATGCTTCCGGCAAACTGGCCCTTACTCCAGGTATTGACCAAAGTGGCGCAGTTATGGACCCCCTTGTGTATGAATATGAGCTCTGCTTTAAATGTCATGGATACTCAGGCAGTTCCGTTCCTATCATTACCCGCTGGGTAAATGAAAACAATACCTTACTTGAATTTACGCCATCGAATCCTTCATACCACCCTGTTATCGCCATTGGCCGCAATTCAGATATGCCCAGTCTGCCCAGCACCTATGAACCACTCCTGACAGAGACAAGCATAATCACCTGTGTCGATTGTCACGACAGCGACGCGACTTCTGCTCTGGGAGGCTCCGGCCCCCGCGGACCGCACGGCTCCATCTTTAGGCCAATTCTCAGGCAGCGTTATGACACATTCGACAGACTGCCTGAAAGCGAGGCATCCTATGCCCTCTGTTACCGATGCCATGACCGTACCAAACTGTTGGACGATCAGGGAATTTATAATTCAAGCGGCCACAAACAGCATGTGGTTACTGCCAGAGTTCCCTGCTCAGCCTGCCACGACCCCCATGGGGTTCAGGCTGACGGCAATGGAGACCATACCCATCTCATCAACTTTGACAGGGTCATTGTCCAACCTTTTGGCGGCAACTCCACGCCCATATTTACAGATATGGGCCTCAGAGCTGGAAGTTGTGCCTTGGTCTGTCATGGTGTAACCCACGACGGCGGTGCAACGTATACTTATCCGTAAAAGCAGCTGTTGGTTGAATTAAAAAATTACGAATTACGGCGTTTTCTCCACACAATGAGCGAACTTGTCGATAAGCGAGTCATTGAAAACCTTCTGCAAATGTGTAATTCGTAATTTTTTAATTCCTCATTGAGCTATGAGACACCACGGGACTTTTAGCACTCGCACTTCTCCAGACCACAAATGGGTCAATTACCCCACCCCCTGGGCATATCACCCTTAAACACCTTCTTTCACCCTTTCTTTGCTACCCTGGCCGCCGGCTATCACCCCCCAATAAGCATGCTCTATCAACACGTTAACAATCAACACATTTCGCACCACACTCCGGCACGTTTTTTGCAGTAATTAGGACAACTTAAGCTAAAACTCAAAAATCTGACTTTTATGCCGCCGCCACGGCCGGGCAATATCGCCTTATTTGTTTCCAAACGGGGGGAAAAACGTGAGGAAAATTAATTTTATCCAGACCTTTGCAATAGCAGGCTTTATTATTGGCCTGGCACCAGACTTTGCAATGGCCCAGATCAACTGTTTTGACTGCCACCAAACCACTGGCTGTCTGACACCGACCAAACCAGAAGGCAGCTGTGTCAGCTGCCATCTGGGAAGTGGCGATATTGATGATTACACAATGAATTTTACCGCTGCTATTATAGACTCTGGAGAATGGCAGAACAGTGGTCATGGCCAACTTGGTATCGCTATGGATTGTGAGTACTGTCATGATTACGATGTAAGACACGGCGAACCAACCAACCCTTTCCGCCTGGCAAACACATCTACTCCAGGTGCTGACGGACAAAACGCAAACTGCCTTGCATGCCACGGCACCGACTCAACCGGCTTTGATCCGGATGAATCGAACACCACCTTCTCTCTGGTTAATTCTGTTGTAAAAATTGATTCAAATCATGCTGGTGGACGGCATAACGAATTGACTGACGGCGGCTATTTCTGTTGGGATTGCCATGACCCCCACGGAGACACCAATATTGCCATGATCCACGACGAGGTTTCCAGCCAGAGTGACGGCCAGTACGGCATACCAGCAGCCACAGCACAGGTAAGCTTCACTGATAATCTCATTGGCACTGATTATGCTGACTCAACAGCCCCTTATGATGGTATCTGTCAGGCCTGCCATACATCAGCCGGCCATTACACAGCAACTTCAGGTGACGGGCACAATGCAGCATACCGCTGCGTAACCTGCCATGAACATCAGGAAGGATTCAAACCAAACTGTAACGCCTGTCACGGCTACCCACCTGTGGTCGACAACCCACAGGGTGTTGACGGGCTAGTAGTTATTCCCGAAATTACAGGATCAGCCACCGCAGGAGCCCATGGAATACATGTTGATGACTATGGCTACTCCTGCTTCACATGTCATTTTGACGGCATGCCGGACACGCCTATCTTTGACGACTACCGGATCCAGATGGGCTTTGACATCCTCGGTTTTGATGGCAACGGCTCAACCTATAACGGCCAGACTTTAAACAGCCCATACAGCTACCATGAAACCAATGGCACTTCCATTGGCACAGGACCTGCCACCACTTGCGAAAACATCTACTGCCACAGCAACGGCACGGCTGTGTCCACAAGCTTTTTAGACCCAACCTCATACCCTGGACCAAATCAAAGCTCTCCGGCCTGGGATGGTTCCACCGCCTGCGATTCCTGTCATAATTACGGACCCGCCTACCAGGCAGATAATCCAAAGGCAAATCAACATCAACGGCATCTCGACCTCTTTGCCAACCCGCTGATAAACTATGATGAACACCCATGTCATTTCTGTCATTTCAATACGACCACTGACGGTGCAACAATCACGAATCGAGCCAACCACGTCAACCGGCAGTATGACATAGCACCAAACACAGGTGGCATTTATTTCCAGAACCTCGCAACACCGATTCCGGTGAACTTCACCTATACCTATGGTCCGGGCGGAGGCACCTGCTCAAATATCACCTGCCACCAAGGTCTTATTGACGGCACTGAAAGCTGGGGCAGCGATATCGACGGCAGTTACTCCTGGTCAGCAGGAAGCTCATGCGGTGAGATTTCTTTTCTTATGTCAATAACCTCAAGCAACGCTACGCCGCCCTACCTGTACAAAATCGACTGGGAAAGTGACGGTATCTGGGATTACGAGGGCCCGGACAACAGCCACACCCATTTGTACACCAACACAAACACGCAATATATCACCTACTCGGCAATTGATTCCACCGGCAAAACTTTTGCCGGTGACGGAACCAAGACATCCGGGCCAATCATACCGCCCTCTTCGAATGCCCTGCCAACGGTATCCGTCAGCGCAACAGTCGAAGGTTATACAGTAACCCTCACGGACCAGTCTTTTGACCCAGACTACAAGACCTGCGGCCACAGCGGCACAGGAAGAGTCTTGATCGATTGGGGTCCGGGAGGATATGTTTCTTACGATTTCAACCCTCCACTTTCAGACAGTCCCTCCGGGCAGCAGTTCAGTTACACCTATTCCAGCAGCGGTTCCAAAACTATTCGCTACGGAGTATATGACAATGTCATCACCTATCCGGTGTTCCACAACAACATCAGCGTGACTGTTCCGCAAAATTGATCTGAAAGAGGAGATATAACCATGAAAAAGATCATTACACATAGTTTACTGGTGTTGGGGACGATAACATTACCGCAGCTGGCCTTAGCCAACGCTGCCCCTCACTGGACAACAAATAACATCGACTGTATTGACTGCCACCAAAACCACATGGGCCCAAAGACCGCCTGTGAGTTCTGCCATAACAATGACACCGGCGCTAACTTCTCCAAAACAAGCGCCCCGGCAGTACTTACCCATTCAAGCGCTGTGGTAGGCAGCACCAAATACGGCACATGGGAGCGGCAATGCGTTGATTGCCATGACCCCCATGTCTCCGCCCAATGTACTTCTCCCGTTGTGAGCGGTACGTTTACAAGCTACAGCGCTGCAACTGGAGCAACGACATTTACCCTTGATACCCTTACGACCCATGACGCAAGCTGGCAGGATCCTGCAGACTGGAACGCAAAAACTGGTCCGGAACGGGGACTTATCATGCTGGTTGAGGGAATGCTGTGGGATGCAGATGAAAACGCTTACATAGATTTCTCATCTGAGATTATCAGCGCCACCGCAACGAGCATAACAGTCCAAGGAGAGATAACTGAGGTTTCAACAATCCGGGATTTTAAAATCCTCTACGGCCAGTACATCAAGCCTTCAATCGACAACCTGCCCGTTTCCTTTAACAGCAGTCCGGCTGGCCTTGCCTTTAACAATGCCGCTCCCGCCAATGACCCAAGCCCGGACGGGATCTGCCAGGTATGCCACACCCTAACTAAATACTGGCGCAGCGATGGCAGCTTGGCCGTGCATTTCAACGGAGAAGATTGCACAACCTGCCATGAGCACGAACTCGGTTTTCGACCGAGCTGTAATGCGTGTCATGGGTATCCTCCAATAGTTGATGCCCCAGGACAACTTAACGGTCTTGTCTGGACCCCGGAAATAACAGGAGCAAGCAGCGCCGGAGCCCACGCATTGCATGCCGTAGACAATGGTATCCCCTGTGAAAGCTGCCATGACAGCGGCATGCCGGTGACGCCGATTACTGACGACTACAAACTGCAGATGGGATTTAATATTGCCGGACAGCCCTCCACAGGAAACAACTATGACGGTCAGGCCCTAAACCCGGCATACAGCTATGAGTCAACCAACGGAACCACAGTGACCACAGGCGGCTCCATGAGCTGCGTTGTCTACTGTCACAGTGACGGTACGTCAGTGTCAACCGGCATTCTTGGAGGTCAGCCATCTCCCTCTTGGGTCACCGGCACTACAGACTGCAGCACCTGCCACAGTTACCCGCCATCGTATGCCCAGGATGCCCCGAAATCCAACAGCCATCAGCGCCATATCAATGCCGGCTTTAGCTGTGAATCATGCCACTATGAAACGACAACAGACGGCAATACCATTGTTCCCAGCGGCAATCACGGCAACGGTCAATATGACGTAATCGGCTCACCGACATTTTTTGCCAATGGACAGGATCACCAACTTGATCTTGTTTATAATTATGACGCTGGCGGCGGCTCATGCTCCCTTAACTCATGCCATGGGTACTTTGGATTTAACACACCCATCCGCTGGGGAAATTTCTACCTTGACGCTTCTCCATCAATTACCCAGGGTGATCAGTCCAATGAAATAAACTTCCAGGTCATTGTGACAGATTGCGGCAACACAGGGACCTGCAATACCCCATTCACCTGTTCTTTTGACTGGGGAGACGGAACCAGCGAGACAGGAAGCTGCGCAGGAAGCCACATCTATCCGGCTCCAGGTGACTACTTCGTCACCTGGAATGTCTGGGATTTCAAAAATCATTCAATGGAAGACGATAAAACAAATCCGGTTACCGTGCAGGAAGTTGTCGAAGACCCGGAGGTTACCCTTGGTGCCACGGTGGATCCGGCAACGGGAGTAGTCACGGTTACCATACCCGAAACCACCACAGCAGGAGTGCCGGTGGCCCGGGTTTATATCTATTGGGGAGACAGGAACCGCACGGTGCTTTCTCCGCCAATTATCCCTGTTGAACATGTCTTTTCCCCCGGCACCTACCGCATCGAAGTGGTGGTCTATGACCAGAATTACGGCAAGATGACCTACACCTATCTGGAAGAGCCATCACTTGAGGTAACCGTGGTTGATCCGGCAGCCTCATCCAACAACATGGAGATTATCGAAGAGCCGGAGGTAACCGTTGGCGTATATTCTGATCCAGCAACAGGCAAAGTGACTCTCACTGTTCCGGAAACAACTCCAGCAGGAATACCGGTAAGCAGGGCTTATATTTCCTGGGGAGACCGGAAACGTACAGTGCTTTCTTCGGCAATTATCCCTGTGGAACACACTTATACCAGTGACAACACGTACCAGATCAAAGTCACGCTCTATGATCAGAATTACGGCAAGACAACCTACACCTATCTGGAAGAACCATCACTTGAGGTAACGGTGATTACCCCATAATGCAACAGGCGGCTTTACGGTTTTTTCCGTAAGCCGCCTGTTAAAAGAAATTTAGTAAATTTAAACCACTTTTCCCCAAATTCAGCGCGAGGCTGTCTTGTCTAGCAACACTGATGAGAAAGGCCGATTAAGAGGTAATCTATGACTTAAATAGGAGTTAAAATGAAAAAAAGATATCTATCGGTACTGGCAGCAGGACTGCTTCTGGCTGGTGGAGTTATTACAGCACAGGCCGATGTAATTGTGGTCCCTAATTTTAACGGCACCGCAAGCACAACTTTTGACCGTGAGGTAATTTTTGACGCCACACAGGCCAGCTGCTACCAGAAGACCTACACAATCGAAGAGGATTTTGTTGATGTTTCATGTGTCGCTGGCACCTGTGCCAACGACGGTACAGTGAGCTGCAACACCTTCACAGATTGCCTGGATAGTTGCGTGGGCCTTGACAACACCCAGCCCCTGACTACCGGTTACTGTAATAATGGTTTTGGCAGCCGGGCTTACTCACAGACATGTAGCGACAGCGATGTTTCTAACTGTACTGAGCGCCTCAACACTGGAATCTGTCGTGATTCCAGCGGGAGCTGTCAGGTTTCAGCAAACGATGCTGTTGACGGTACAAATCCGCGTTGTGACGGCTCGGCAACAGACACCTGTCTCACTGGAGATCCGGCCTGTATTCTTGACAACGAGAATCAATTTTTAGCAACCGGTCTCTGTGGCGACGCCAATGGGGCAAATCGTGACGTCACTACTCCATGTACCGTAGGCGGCTCTGACTGTGATGCCACAGCCGGCACCTACTGTATCCCGGACGGAGATATTAATTACCTGGAAGACGCCACCTGCGTCACTGCGGACGGAACCGATACCGGCCAGTCCTGTTACTCGACCTCCGACTGCAGGGGCAGCATTTTCTATGACTACATGAACCCCAACATCGCCCCGCTTAACTGCACTTATAGCTGGGACGTAACTGCAGGCACGGGTGTAATTATCAGCACTAACGGCACAGACAGTTTGACCGTCCAATATGGGGCTCCAGGCACATACGAGGCGATGCTTACCATGTCTGTGGATGATCCGGAAAATCCTGGGGAAACCGTGTCTGTAAGTAGAACAACCATGGTTAATCCCGTTGATCTTCCTGATCCGGTTACTCTAAATGCCACATTTTCAACATCATATACTGCTGCCGCCTGCGGCAACATGACATGTGACGGTGGCCTAAATGACGGTGGTGCATGTTCCAGCCATGACGATTGTCTCGGAGACGGAGGCTCAGTAGCTGACGGCGGATGCTATGGTGAATGTGTTGGCGGCACCAATGCCGGTCTTGGATGCGATGGCTTTCTTGCTGTAGGCGAAACTGGGCCGGAATGTCCGGGTGCGGAAGCAAGCATCACCATTGACACCATCACTGCTCCTGCCGGATTAGCCAGGGCCTATGTCAACTGGGGAGACCGAAGTCGTGATACTATCTATGAGCCTGAGGTTAGCAACTCAGTGGACCACAGATATAGTCATGATGGAACCTACAATGCTCGGGTTTACCTCCTTGGCTACGACTACAACAAGGCAACTATTATTTTGCCGATCAACTAAACAGTAAGGAAAATTTTGTGGAAAGCCGGAAACGGTTTTCCACAAACCTTTCTCACATTCATTTTTATCTGCCGTTGCCGATGTCCTCTTGTGCAGCTCGTATCTCATAGAGCTTATTCCACCGCTTCCCGGTTACAAAAATACGATCGTTCTCTTTATCATAGGCAATACCGTTCAAAACATTCTCACCGCCTGCCGGAGCTGCCTCAAAAACACTTTCAGCAAGTTCCACCCAGCCAGTCACTGCGCCTGTTTGCGGATCTACCTTGACAATACGTTTTTGCTTCCAGATATTTGCCCAGATCTCACCTTTGATAAATTCAAGTTCATTTAAAAAGTTGATGCTCTTCCCCTGGTCACTGACGGTAAGCACTTTCAACAACTTAAAATTTTGCGGGTCCAGAAAAAAAAGCCTGTCACTGCCGTTGCTCATAATTAACGAAACACCATCATGGGTCAGCCCCCACCCTTCTGTTGGATAGGAAAATGACCCAATAACATTCATATTTTTTTTATCCCACAGGATTCCTCTTCGCGATTTCCAGGTCAACTGGATAACCTGATCGCCAAAAACAGTCACTCCTTCACCGAAAAACTGGTCTGGCAGGAATTTAACTTCCTGTGACTCCCCTGAAATTCTGGATCTGCGTAGGGTTGAAGAACCATAAAGCCCTGTTCCCTCATACAGAAAACCATCCTGGAAACTGAGGCCCTGGGTAAAGGCCAGAGGATCATGCCCATAACTGGCTCTAATTTCATACTTTAAAACCGGGGTATTTCCGTTAGCTTCCTGCAAGCCTTCATCGGCAAAAACAAGCAGTGGCCAACAAAAGAAAATGCAGAAAAAAAACAGCAGTAAGCAGCCACAACACCTAACCTGATGGAGTAATTTTAGCACATCAATGTCTCAACAAAAAAATGAAACTAAAAAAGTATGCAAATGGAATTTTCGCAAACTTCAGGGGTAATCCCCATGTGAATTAGGTGCAAAAAAAGATGAGCAAAGCCAACCCTGCCAAAACATATTCTTGAGTAAATGCAGGTCTGGCTCAGCTCATCAATAATACAACAAGCTCGACTGGACAATATCTAAACTTTCTAATCAGATAATTTCACCAAAGTTCAGCGCCAGTGATGTTAAATCACCACCTGTTGAGGCAAAAGAAGCCACATCAAGGCCATCAACATCACCATCTTCGTCATCATCACCAACTAAAACTGGTTGGCTGGCACCAAAATCAATGTACCCATAAAACCAATCCCCATACATCCAGTTGCTCTCATCGGTTATTTCAATGGAAAGCCGGGTGTAAGGAAAATCAGCATCAGGTCTGACAAAACACGACAAGGTTGCGTCCAGGGTGCCATTGCCATCAGTGTCAACATCAACATCAGAATAAAAGTAACTGTAACTGACGTATTTACCATCAACAACATGAGTTGTAAGTTCACTGTCAACAAAATGAGCTGATGGATAAGTCGCATCAATGGGGAGAGGAGTCTCTTTAAATTCCATACTGCCGATGGTGAGCGTTGAAAAATTATTTTTTCCTCGAAAATGAGCCGTTGCTTCACCAATAAGAGGAACTATTGTTTCGCCACCCGTCCAGCTCAGTTCAAGGGTAACGGGTGTATCCACTGTCACACCAGTCTGATCGTTATCAATGATATCATGGAGTTGTCCTGTGAGGGTATAGAAGGTATCTTGAGCTTGAGCCTGGGAGGCAAGGAGCAAGAAAGCCGCTGAAACAACGGAAACCTTTTTTAATGAAAAATGTGATTTCATAAGAATGATCCTCATCTAAAAGCAGATTTACAATTATTTATTTGATTTCCTGCGCATCTGGGCTAATCCCACCAAACCGGAACCGAGGAGCCATACTGCACCTGGTACAGGAACAGGTGATGGGTCACCGGTTACTCCACGTACTCCGGCAAAACTGTCCCAATCCAAAATTAAGAATTCACCGCCAGTACCAGCTCCTAGAAAATCTCCAGAAAATAAATCATAATTCCAAGCAAGATTTGGAGACCAAGCTCCAGCATATCCATCAAACACATCAACAACTTCATCGAAATACAGGTAGGCCCCGTCAAAAACACCATTTGTAAAATGAGCAACTGGAGCTGAATCGCCTGGGCCAATATCATTCTGATCAAAGGTCATGGACCCGACCGAAAAGGAAATGTTATCAAAGCCCCACACTCCAGTATATCCAGCGGTAGGATTAGTCCAGTCCATATAGATGGAAACCGGCGAGGTAAGATCCGTAATCGGCATAAAAAAATCTTCAACATCAACAACCTGTGCATCAAAAAATGAAACAGCCCCGGCGTAGGCGTGAGATGCAGTAAGCAGCATAAGAGCTGCTGCAGTTGACAAAACCTTTTTCATTGTACTTTTTCGAGTTTTCATTTGAATACTCCCTCTTTTTTGACTATTTATTACTACTACAGTTTAAAATCAAAATGAATTTAATAGTCTACTAAAGCAGGTATCATGCCAACTTTCTCAAAACACGCCTTCACCTGGCATTATATCATTTAGAATCAATCAGTTACATCACACAAAAAAAACCCAACAAAGCAGTAGCGCCCCGACATTCCACGTTTCCGGAATACAAATTCCGCAAAATCAAAAAACAAACCAACCAATAACCATCCAAAAAAACTTAAAGATTCAAAGGGGTTAAGCGTGGAAAACCCATTTTTCAAATAGGGTCAAACCACCCTGTGGTAAAATTAAGACAAATGGCAAAGTGGGGGATAAGACGCAGAAACAAATGGGGGATATGCCGAGAAAGAAAATTATAGCCTCAAAGACTGAGGCCTTAGGAAATCAGCAACTGCAAGTCGGTCACAAAAGCGCTACATTGTTTTCTGGAAACCAGGGAGCAGATACAGTACTCATGAAAGGGTGCACTCATTTATCGTGGGCATGCACGACTTGCTACTCTCTGCCAATGGACTGCATGCCGAATTTTTTGATGCGGTAGCGCAGGGTATCCCTGGACATCCTCAAACTCCCAGCAGCTTTTGTCTGATTGCCGTTGAATCGCTCAAGGGCCTGCTGGATCAGTTCTTTTTCCACCTCTTCAATGGAAATGCCATCAGGCGGCAAGGTGATATAGCCTGTATCAGTCACCGCAGCAGGAAAGCCTGGTTGACCAACGTCTGCTGCACCAGCCCCCTCGCCATGTCTGATTTCGGTGGTAAAATATTCAACAGAAAGCATTGTGCCTGGTTCGAGCATCATGGCCCGCTCCATGGCGTTACGCAGCTCCCGAACATTGCCGGGCCAATCGTACTCTTTCAGACATTCCAGCGCCTCAGGGCTGACTCCTTCCACTGACCGGCCATACTCCTCGTTGAGTCTGCCGATAAAATAAGCAGCTAGGGCCGGAATATCCTCTTTCCGTTCTCTAAGCGCCGGCAACGGCACTGTCATGACGTTGAGACGGAAAAACAGATCCCCTCGGAAAGCCTTATCCTTGACCATGCTGGGCAAATCCTGATTGGTTGCGGCAATGATGCGCACATCCACATTCCGATCCCGCTCGCCGCCAAGCCGTCTGAATTTCTGGGAATCAATCACTTTCAATATCTTGGCCTGCATAATAAGCGGCATATCACCAATTTCATCAAGAAAAACAGTGCCACCCTCAGCTGACTCAAAAATCCCCTTATGCCCCTTGGAGGCATCGGTGTAGGCCCCTTTTTCATGACCGAACAGCTCGTTTTCAAGCAAATTCTCAGGGATGGCCGCACAGTTAATCTCAATAAAGGGTTCTTTAGCCCGGGCACTGTGATAATGGATGGCCCTGGCCACCAGCTGCTTACCCGTACCAGACTCACCGAGAATCAGGACAATCTTGGCATCAGTTTCAGCACACACCTTGATCATCTTGAACACTTCGATCATTTTTGCCGAATTGCCGGTGAGGTTATCGTAATCGTATTTTTTGCGGAGCTCCCTTCTGATTAAATCAACCTCAGATTTAAGCTGTTTTTTCTCCAGGGCCTGCTGAACAATGTGTAGAATATTATCCAGATCAAAAGGTTTACCGATATAATCATCCGCCCCCTGCTTGAGGGCATTCACCGCAGAGTCCGCATCCGCATAGGCGGTTATCATAATCACGACAACCTCCTCATCCTGCCCCTTAAACTCACCAAGCAACTCAACACCATTGGCATCGGGTAACCGCACATCAAGCAAAACCATCTCTGGTTCAAAATTCTTGAACTTTTCCCGGGCATCGGCTCCGCTCATTGCCGTTTGCACGGCAAAGCCGGCTTCAGTCAGCATTTGATTAAGCGACCAACAGACCAATTTCTCATCATCAACGACAAGTATGCGACGTTCTCTCATATTTTTTACTGAAATTTTGAATAGTTAACTAGTTAATTACTTGATTGCATGATTGTTTAAATTTTTTCCAATTCACACACAGGCAGACAAACATAAAAGGTGGTGCCAACCCCAGGTTCACTTTCTACCGCTATTGAACCTCCATGCTGCTCAAGGATCCGATGGGAAATTGAGAGCCCCAACCCGGTGCCTGATGGCTTGGTGGTATAAAATGGATTAAATATTGTTTCCATTGATTCAGGATCAATACCTCCGCCTGTGTCACCGATGGCAACCAAGATATGACCACTTGCCGGTCCGCAATTGCCACTGACGCACTCAGTGCGCTGGCAGATAGTGGAATTTTCCTCTGAGCTAATTCTTACAACAAGTTTGCCCCCTTTGTCCATTGAATCTATGGCATTGAGGACAATATTAAGAAAAACCTGCTGCAACTGTCCATCATCCCCTTGCACAACCTGGGAATGTGCTTCAAAATGGCGCTCAACTTCAATTTTCTTTTCTTCCATCTGAGTAGCGGCAAGCAAGAGAATTTTCTCGAGTATCTCATCAAGGATAATCTTGGCAAACCGTGTTTGAGCAGGACGAGCAAATTGCAGCAAATTATTTACAAAACCATCCAATCGCTTGACCTGACTCTGAACTTCATTAAAAATAAGCAGGTTGGTATCGTCCTCCTCAAAACTACGGGCAAGGATCTGCATGGCACCGGAAATTCCGGCTAAAGGATTTTTTATCTCATGGGCCACTCCGGCCGCCATCTCACCGAGGGAAGCAAGCTTATCAACCCGGGCAAGATCCTGCTCCAACACCTTTCGAGCTGTAATATCACGGAAAATACAACTTAAGCCTGTAACCGTATCGCGACTGTCCTCAATAACGGAAAAACAGACCTCAGAAGGAAAAATATCGCCGTTTTTTCGTCTCATGGGCACCTCGGAAAGCAAGCCCATACTGGCATCTACTTCGTCAGCGCTATCCAGAAAAAAACATTTTTTCCCGTCAGGCGTAACAAGAAAATCCTCCAGGGGCCTCTCAAGCAACTCTCGACGCTTATATCCCAAAATAATTTCAGCAGCTTTATTAACGTCCGTTATCTTCATGAATTGATCAACAGAAATAAGACCACTGCGTAAATTCTGAATAATACTTTCGTAAAAGCTCTTCAGATAGTCAATTTCTGCGAGTTGTCTGGCGATCTTTCGCAACATCACCTTATGATCAACAGCCCTGCCAACCGAAACTGAAGTGTGCCTAACAAGGGCTGCGGTCAAGCGAATTTCTTCATAGGTAATCGGTTTTTTGCTTACCGCCTTGTCAGCCAGCACATACCCATAAAATGATGACCCATCACAGATGGGCAAAATAAGAAAAGAAGGCACGTCGCCAAGCAGAAAACGAATGGTCTTGTCAGAGACATCTAAATCCATAACGGAAAAATGTCGATAACGGGCGTACTCACTTAACTCCAAGGATTTCGAGGACAGCTCAGGAACGCACAAGTTTACTCGCTGTCGTCTATTTTGATGATGCCCATCACGATAATCATCACGCAAAATACCGCAGGCAAGTGAGCCGGTCTCCTTTTGTTCGAAAAAATCTGGAAACCCGACAACATTCAGCGGCTCCTTATCAGTATAGACTTTGCGCAACAGACCATTGACCTGCTTAAATGGAACATGGAAGGGACGTTTACTAACCTCCTGGAACCCGTAATACACCTGGCTCTCCAAATTTCGACCTGTTTCATCCAGCCGCAACACCAACAACCGATCCAGCTTGGTACAGCTGACAATATCCTCAACAAGATAATCGAATAAAAGCATCACCTCATCGGAGCGGGCCATGCGTCTTGAACTCCGATACAGTGCTCTTAAATCTGTAACTGCTCTTTCCACGAAAAAACCTCATTTTTAATTAACTAAAAAATCACCCTTCCAGCAGAATATAAGATATAGCAATAAATGTACCCTCTCAGCAAACAGACAATACCCGACAACAAGAAAAGTCGCAAACACCATACCGGCAGGCAAAACAACCAGACCTTTCAACCTTATTTTTCAGCCCACCAAGTACCCAAACGAAAAAAGCCGTCAACACTGGGGCATCTACCCCACTATTGACGGCGAAATCAAAACAGAAAAAGGGTCATATGCCCAAAAATGACTTAGACAAATTTCACTTTACAAAATCGTCTTTTACCAACCTTGACCAGAACCTCCACGTCAGCCACTGGGACGTTATAGTCAACATCTGAAACCTTCTCGCCGTTGACAGCAACAGCATTCTGTTTAATCATACGCCGTGCCTCGCCGGTTCCTTTGACCATACCGGTTTCTACCAGCAGACGGGGGAGCCATATTTCCGAATCAGGTGAGGACACTTCCTTTACAGGAATATCATCAGGTAAATCATGCTTTTTAAAAACCTGCTCAAAATTATTTTCCGCTTTAAGGGCAGTTTCTTCATCATAAAAACGGGCGGTAATTTCTCTGGCAAGTTGTTTTTTCACCTCTTTTGGGTGAATATTTCCGGACTCCATATCCTGTTTCAAAGATGCAATTTCTGAAGTGGTTAAATCACTGAGAAGATCATAATAGCGGAACATCAATTCATCGGAAGCGGAAAGAATCTTGCCATAAATATCATCAGGGCTATCTGTAATACCGATATAATTGCCCAGCGACTTACTCATCTTATTGACCCCGTCCAGGCCTTCAAGAAGAGGCATAGTAATAACCACCTGTGGCTCCTGCCCCCAAGCCCTTTGCAGATCACGCCCCATAAGTACGTTAAAAAGCTGATCAGTACCACCAAGCTCAACATCAGCCTCCATGGCCACCGAGTCATAGCCCTGTACCAGCGGATAGAGAAACTCATGGATACTAATTGGCCGGTGATTAACGAAACGCTCACGAAAGTCCTCCCGCTCAAGCATCCTGGCCACAGTAAGGTGGGAGGACAGCTTGACAAAATCATAGGAGGTCAGTTCCCCAAGCCAGGTACTATTGAACACGATTTTGGTTTTATCGGGATCAAGAATTTTAAAAATCTGCTCTTTATAAGACTCGGCATTTAAAGCAACATCTTCACGGGTCAGAGCCTTTCTGGTCTCTGATTTTCCTGTTGGATCACCAATCATACCGGTAAAATCACCGATTAAAAACAAAACCTCATGGCCAAGATCCTGAAAATGCTTTAACTTCTGAATAAGAACCGTGTGGCCAAGGTGGAGATCAGGAGCTGTAGGGTCAAAGCCAGCTTTTACCCGCAATGGTTTTCCAGTTTCTTCAGATTTCTTTAATTTCTTGATGAGTTCGTCTCGCGAAACAACATCAACAGCACCTCTTTCAATGAGGGCTACTTGTTCTTCGATGGTTTTCATATATCTATTCTTTATTTAGCATATTCAACTGAACGAGTTTCCCTAATCACCGTCACCCGAATCTGGCCGGGATAGGTTAACTCTTTTTCAATTTTCTTGGCAATATCCCTGCTCATCATGGTGGCTTCACTATCAGCAATGGCGTCACTGTTCACCACGATGCGAATCTCGCGACCGGCCTGAATAGCAAAAGATTTCTCCACGCCCTTAAATGACTGAGCGATATTTTCCAGATCTTCAAGGCGCTTGACATAGGTCTCAAGCATTTCCTTTCTCGCCCCGGGCCTGGCACCGGACAAGGCATCCGCAGATTGCACCAGCACATCAAGAATGGATTCCGGCGCAACATCTTCATGGTGGGCGGCAATAGCATGGACCACCTCGGCAGATTCGCCAAATTTTTTGGCAAGATCTGCACCGATACTGGCGTGTGATCCTTCAATTTCATGATCAACAGCCTTTCCTATATCATGGAGTAAACCTGCCCGTTTCGCCTGCTTAACATTGATACCAAGCTCAGCAGCCATGACTCCACAGAGAAAAGCTACTTCAAGGGAGTGCTGCAAAACATTCTGTCCATAGCTCGTCCGATACTTCAAACGCCCGAGCAACATAATAGCGTCCAAATGAACGCCATGGGCCCCGACATCAAATGTAGCCTGTTCACCAGCTTCACGAAGAGTGACGTCAAGTTCCTGTGAAACCTTTTCGACAATTTCTTCAATACGGGCTGGATGTATACGGCCATCAACGATCAGCCTTTCAAGAGACTGACGGGCAACCTCACGGCGTACCGGATTAAAACCAGACAAAATAACCGCTTCCGGGGTATCATCAATGATAACATCGATACCGGTGGCAGCCTCAATGGCTCTGATGTTGCGCCCTTCTCGACCAATGATGCGGCCTTTCATCTCATCGTTTGGTAAGGGAACAACTGAAACTGTTTTTTCAGCAACATACTCGCCGGCATAACGGGCTATAGCTAGACCAAGAATATTCTTCGCCTTTCTATCCGCCTCGATCTTCATCTCATTTTCAATGCGAACAATGGCCTTTGCGGCCTCCATACGGGCCTCACTTTCAATACTTTCAGTGAGCTGCTCACGGGCCTCTTCCCGTGAAATACCGGAAATTTTTTCCAACTTTTCACGTTGGTTCTCGACAAGAGTCTCAGCCTGACTGCGTATGTCATTAATCCTTTTTTCTTCTTCAGCAGCAGTTTTTTCCTTATTTAGAAGTTCAAACTCCCGCTTATCAAGCAGGTCAATTTTTCTTTCAATCTGCTCCGCCTTCTGCATAAGTCTTTGTTCTTCAGAGACACAGGAGGCTTTCAGTTTCTGGATATCCTCTTCAGTTTCCTGCTTCAGGCGAATATCTTCGTCTTTTGCATGGAGTTCAGCTACGCGCTTAATTTTCTCAGCTTCATCAAGGGCATTTTCAATAATCTTACGCCCCTGATCTTCTAAGTTTTGCTGGCGGGTCTCAACAAGCTTCTTGCGAAGGATAAAGCCAACAACTCCACCGGCTACCAAGGCAAAAAGAACAGCTATTATTTGTGAAAGGGTCACGGAATTAATCCTCACCTGGAAATTTTATAGAGCCCGGTCTATACCGGATCACAGGATAAAATGCAGATTATGCGGCAAGGATAAAATGAGGTAGGGGCCACTCACAGCAAAAAACATTACCAGTGAGGAAAAAATAAAAGAACTTTCTGTTTCACCATGGATTTATTCAGGTGCTAAACGAAGCCAGATCTGCTGTATTGTTAATGGGTCAACCAACATAAGACCTGAATAAAACCGGGCGCAACATGGCATTTATATAAAGGGGAAGAACAAAATAACTCAAATCGACTTGTCCCCTGAAAACTCAAATCATCCTGCATCTAAAGTGTTGCCTAAACTTATATACTTAAAACTCGACAGGCAAGCTCACGAGACATCGAGTTCTTAAAACTTTTTTCACATATATCAACTGCCTTCGGGCAGAGTAAAATCAAAACCTCCCGCCTTGACCGTGTGCCCAGCGACATCGAACCTAACAAGTTAGGTGGGATAAACTCATAAACCACGCATGTAATTTCACCCGAAGGTGAACATTCATTTATGGAACAGAGGAGGCTCCCTAGATGTTTACGTTGGCTCAACTATACCGAACATCACGAGCCAGGCAGGAGGAACTTCACTATATCTTAACTTACTTTAACTCAAGAACACTATCAATTTTAGATTCCATCATGTCGGCGGTTTGGCCAACCATCAGCTTAAATTCATCAAACTCCCGCCTCAACTTTACATATTTACCGGCCATATTCAAACTGGCTAAAATTGCCAATTTATTCGCCGGTAAACTCGAAGCGGACTGCGAGTAGGATTCAAGCAGGTTTTTTACCAACTGAAGAATTTCATGCACATCTTCATCAGATGCATCGGTTGATAATTGGTATTCCTGGCCGAGTACTTCAAATTTGACCACTCGTTCCAAAACATCACCTTTTTATAAAATCTTCAGACAGACACAAGTCAAATATGCCTAAAAACAATAAAACCTTATCTTTTTGTTACCAAAATTAAAGCAGAGTAGCAAGTTGTATCTCTCAGCTCTCCATAGTAAAAAGCGGAGAACTCTCTTCCACTGTGGGCTCAGGGCTGTTTTCAAAAGTTGAACTTTTTTCATCCTGCTCCTGACTGCTCTCCCACTGTTCTATGGAACCAAGAATTCCTGAAATCCTCTCATAGGCATCAGACTTTTCATTCTGCACTTGGTCAAGTGAGTCCTGCAACTCATTTACCTTGGCCTCTGACTCCTGCAAGGACTGAACTGTTTTTTTATAATTATCGTTAAGTTGATTAAAACGTGTGAGCAGATCCTCAACCACACCACCTAATCGGACAAGATCTTCATTTGGTTCCATATGACAAAAACTCCTTTACTAAAAGTCAATTTTTCATAAGGCTATGAGGGCTGACAACTTCATTATCAGCCAACGTCACATCCTGTAAATATGCCCCTGCACCAATGGTAACATTTTCACCAATGTGACAGTTATCAATATAGCAAAAAGGAGCAATATGCGTATTCGCTCCGATTGAAGTCTGACCTGTAATATAAACGTTCGGATCAATGACTGTATCACAGCCAATAGTTACTGTGTTGGCAAGAGTAATAGTGTCAGGCAAAGTAAGTGTCACTCCGGCAGCCAAATGGTCCACATGAACTCTTTTTTGCAAACTCACATGGGCTTTAGCCAGTTCCTGCCTCGAATTAACACCTAACACCTCACCATTATCATCGCAAACAAACTTATGTACTTTTTGACCTGCAGCATTGGCCAGGGCAACTATATCAGTAAGATATACCTCACCCTGCATATTATCGGTCCCGACATTTTTTAATGCAGAAAACAAAAAATCTGAATTCACACAATAAATACCTGAATTTACCTCACAAATGTCTCTTTGCACTTCAGAGGCATCCTTTTGTTCAACAATAGCCTCAACACAACCATTTTCATCAGAAATTATGCGTCCATAATTGGTTGGATCATCAAACACAGTAGTCATAACAGTGAGAAAATGACCGGCTGAAAGATGTTCAGAAAGCATTTCCCTGATGGTAGCTGATCGAACCAAAGGGGTATCTCCACAGAGGATCACAACAACACCCGAAGACTGGAAAAGATGGGGTTCAGCCGATAAAACTGCGTGTCCAGTACCGAGTTGTTCTTTCTGCAATGCAAATCCAACATCGTAACCAGCACAAACCTGCTGTACAGCCTCAGCCTGATGGCCTGTAACAACAATTACGTTGTCAGGATTCAGAGAACATACCGAATCAAGTACATGCAGCAACATAGGCTTGAAAAAAACCTCATGCAACACCTTGGCTCGTGAGGACTTCATCCGTGTGCCTTTACCGGCTGCTAAAACGATAACACTTATTTCCTGCTCTAACATAACAAATATAAAGAGTTGCTGAATTGTTTAATCTCTGGAAACGAGAAAAATTTATATAAACCCTGATTAACCACAAAGACTGACAGAACACAAAGTGTTTTTTAACTATGCACAAAAAAAAAGCTCCTCTACCTGTAATCAGGTAAAGGAGCTTAAAAAAAGAATTCGGCAGCGACCTACTCTCCCACAAAGTTGCCCTTGCAGTACCATCGGCGCTGAGAAGCTTAACTGCCGTGTTCGGAATGGGAACGGGTGTAGCCTTCTCGCTATGGCCACCGAAAAATTCGATGCAAATCAGACAAATGTTACTTTATCCAATTTTATATATAAAAATTGACAATTAAACAGGTTTGATGTTGTACAGATTAGATGTACATCTTGCAGTTGACCTTTTAAGAAAAAATATGGTCAAGCCGCACGGCTTATTAGTATCAGTTA
>PJEL010001493.1_pt1 | contig 23410 bp, 20 predicted proteins | sample 1853271 | NCBI WGS metagenome assembly PJEL01 (sample SAMN08108733, study PRJNA415343) | Invertebrate metagenome, whole genome shotgun sequencing project. | host: Globobulimina | place: Sweden: Gullmar Fjord | collected 2015-08
CAAACCAAAAACCTTGCGCATTTGGGTCATTGTTATAATACCATCTTTGTGCGGCAACTTTTGCAGAGACATTATCGATTGTAATATTGTCATCAGTCCACGAGGTTTGGCAATGATGGGAGCACGCGTCCAAAAATGCTCCTCTTTTTGTGCTTTGATTGACTGTGGAATAAATATAGTCATTTATAAACGTGGTGGTTACATTCATTCCATATACATTAATGGCAGCATCATTGCTGGAATTGCTTGCATTCACATCCAATTCAAATTTAATTTGAAACGAATCATATCTTGATTGTAAAGCAAACATTGACGGCAATGGCAATGTAATAAATGGTGATATATTCTGTGCGAACATACATTGCCATCCATTGCCAATGCTGTCATAACGTTCCATACATTGTTTATTCATCGCAATGCTCGCATTTTGATTATAATAAACCCATTCCATTCCAGATGCAAATTGATGCGGTCCTTGATATTCCAAAAAGAATCCAGCATCAGGCATGGCCATAAAACGTGTATTTTGTTTATCAATCCATTCATCATAAACATACTGAGCATGGAAAAACACAGCAAGAGCTCCCGCCGAGCCACCACTTAATATCACATCGGTTGTGCTGTTCGTAGCAAATCCATATCCATCCTTCAATAAATCCAACGCACCGTTTAATATTCTGTACCCTCGGAAATATATTGTTAAATTGTTATAGGTCGCCGTTGTTTCATTGTTTCCTGCGAATGAGGCTCCGTCGCAATATTTCAAAAATGCAAGATTCCAATTATAAGACAATGGATTTACTGTGGGATCATCACTCATATGGCCACCTGCTGACATATAGGGTAGCCATGTTTTGCTGGAACCAACCGGTTGGTTTAAAGCTCTCTGATAACAACTGGCAAAGCCAGACACTGATTCGCCAATACCAGCACACCAGCCTCCGCCATCCAAATATATTTGGAACTTAGTGGTTCCATTTCCTGTTCCAGGACGAAGGTAAAGTGCAGGCATTGAGCCATCCAAACATTTTGCACCATATGTGTTGTATGCTTCAGTTAACCAAATACGATATAAAGGCTCCGTTTTCCCAGGATTTGATAATCGAAATTGTTCAATGCTTGCATATTGTTGAACAGAATCATCGTTATAGGAACCGACATATGCACAAACATGACAAATCGTAAAAACAAGACAGAGCAACGGATTGAACGGATGCATGATGAAGAAAAAAAAGGAAAAACTTTACTTGAATTAAAATTATATTTCATTGGATCTTTACTATGAAAATTGGCAATATTCAAAAATAAACATTCCAATCCGTGTAAATTTGTGTATATCTGCTTGATATCAACATTCAACACATTTGATCCACAAACGTGTCAAAACAAAACCAGGTACACTGGGTTTTGCAAAAACTCCTACCCTACAAATTTATTTTCAAAACACTGTTTGTTACCAAATCATGTCGTCGTCGCGTTTGGTTTCAGAAGCTGAGGTAGGCACATACTTGTAGAGAAGTGCCAGTACAAGCCAGAAACAATCTCGTTTGCAAGAAAGAGGAGTAAAAGTTGAAAAGCAAACAACGTACTAAACCTATATGCAACAGTATCACAAATTACTTATTATTTTACAAATTCTCAAAAACTAGCATCAAGATCTGGGCATCCCGAGGTGTCCATTTTTTTGCATCAAGAAACAACGTATGGACACATATTCAATACTGTTTTTATTTAAAAAACAACCCCTTACAACTACCTTTATAGGTGGTGTTTTCAATGCAAATTTCATAACTGTGTTGCAATTTTTTGTTGCTTTTTGTTGTGGTGTTTAGAGACGGATGAGGAGGACATTGCTCAGAACCAGAATCCAAAGATACTGATCCATTACAGGAAGAAGTGAGTGACAGTTTGTGGAGGAATAAACGCGTTTGTCTCCAAAGTGTCTATACCGAATCCAAAGAAATATATACAGTCGGATGACGTAAAAAAAGGATTGATTGATTGATTGATTAACTGCATCTGAGAAATTGTGTGGTGCCACGTGCCTGAATTGACCAGACCGGATTTGTCTGTGCCACGATTTAGTATTCACTCGTTGGGTTTGTCTGTGCCTCTGCTGGACATATTTAAAATATTAATGGAATCGGATATTACTTCTTTCATAAATAAACAACCAATCAATTCTATTACTAACGTTACTAAATATTTTATGATTTTGAAACAAAATCTCCTGCGTTCCCGCCGTGCTTTTTTAAAGCGTTGAAACACGTAAAACTAACGTAAAACAAACGTTTTAAACTGTGTTACACTACACCATGACACCTTGTCCAACCAGTTAAAACACAATGCCACGCACTAGATCAACAGGCAGAAGGTCATGTGGCCCTGCTCCTCCCGTAAAACCAAACACAGCCAGAAAGACTGCAGCACTCTTTCATCCTACCGGAAAACCCAAACCATATAAAACAAAAGACAATGGAAAGAAAATTGTCGTTAAAACTGACACCAAATTGGTAAAAAAATTGGTAATCAAAAAATTGGTAAAAGGCGACCTAAAAGTTCGTGTTAAAAGAGGTGGCGAATTACCCACCCCAACAATCCGTAAAAATGACAAAAAATTCAAAAAAAATAATCATAAATAACTTGTATTGTAAGATCATAATATGTTGTAATTACAATAAAACATTTACTCTTATCCTTGCACTGACAACAACAGCTAGTCTGTAGTCCGACAGTCCAACGTCTCAGAGTTACAAGTCAGTACTCAAAAAAAACAGTGCTTTTCCTCATCAGGAGCACCATGCTTGCGGTGGCGGGTGAACAGTCAACATTACTCATTCAACTATGGTATACTATGCATCTGCTATAAAAAGGAGCGACGTTTTTAGTGACCAACCACAAATTACAAATGAAAGAACAACAACAACAACTACAACAAACTGTTGTTGTTTATAGCAACCAGCAACGGGTGGAAGTTATCACCAGAGCAAATATTAAAGGTCGAAAGGACATATAACAACAAGTCAACGAAAGCAGTTAATATATTCAGCTATTGTCCGTTTAACTGTGTTGCCATCGTAGTAAAACAACCAGGTTATAATCTGTTACCATCATAACTTGGATCTTGTTCAAGAGTATCAATTTCGTGAGCTCAACGAAAACAAGTTGAAAGTGGTAAAACATCATCAAAAATATGTATTTGATCATTGCTGTTATTCAGCAAACACATCTGATAAATGTACAACACGAGTCAGCTGCACAAAGCCTGATGAAAGCTGCTACAAAATAACATCTGCAACAGTAAAACACCCATACAAATTTGATTGGGTACAGGAGCAATGGATTGAATCAACAGAATCGTGTGGTGTTATACTTCAAAAATGGCAAGTTTAGTCAGCGTTTTTGCGTAAACTAACACAGCTTACGTTGTTTGTTTAGGACGTCCACGTCGCGTGTTTGTCGACTCAAGAAATGACGTTCAACCAGTCATTACTGTACTTAATGAAGAAACTACGGCTAAAGACTCGTAATCTTACACAAACAGAGCAATACGTATCATTTGAGGACAAGTATTGGAACAAATTATTTTTCCAGCCACAGGAGGTCGTCGAGACGCAAAGAGTGGCCGAGGTTGACAATAAAAAAACTGAGATGGACGTGGAAGACCAACCTGAAAACTACCACACTAAGCTTAGCTGTAACAAACCAAAACTTAACCTACACAGAGCCAGGTCTCGTAGGAAGCACAGTGGTCGTGCAAAACGTAGACAAAGGCAGAAAGAAAAGGAGAAAGAAAAGGAGAAACGTGTTGAACCTGAGTTAGAGGTGGAGAGGGAAAATAAATACGAGTCAGACACACAAGATTTAGAACAAACACACTGCCCCGAAAGTAACACGACAACACTTGCAGCCGAAGAGGTGCACAAGGAGATGTTGAACGTCATTTGCAAGTTATCTGAAATATGCGCAACGTATCAAAGCGATCTGGATGTAAACGAGTCCAAACCGAAAAGTATTAAAAATATTCCAACAGTTTAGTCTATGTCTATGTGACTTATAATATGTCTTGTACTGTTACCTGGTGTTACCCAGAAAAAAACAACAAAACATAACTGTGTTGCAACGATGTTTCCTTTGTGGCAAGGTGATTCCACAGACAATGAAAAACTAAGAGTATTGCAAACTTTTTGTGTACCACTGACGCGTTGGAAAAATTGGACAAAAAGCAAAGTGCATGAGACAGTGCCGGAGCAACAGATTGCAAAACACATTAAAAAATATAAAAAAAAGAAAAGAGATAAGAGCAACACTGTGCAAACTGCTGTCTATAATTTTGTGACTAAACAAGGACCCTTAACGGTGTTGAACACTCAGAATTATTGGAATTATAGGGAGCATTACACCCAACATAAAATCGCAGAGTTTGAGGTGAAAGAAGTAGAAGAACACGAAACAAACTCCGTAGACACTGACGAGTTGTAAAAAATAAACTAATTTTAGACAGATTTTCTGTTTTGTGTTTGTTAACTATTTAGGTCAGTAAGCACCTGCATGTCTTGCTGCAGCAAGTGCACAACAAGCACACCCAGAAGGTGCGGCGGACTCGGCAAGACAAAACTATACCATGTTCGTTGTTTCCAGTTGTGACCAGTATGTTGCAGTCTGTTTTAATCGGAAAAATAACACAAGACACTCAATGCGACAAACTCAAGAAGGTGTTGGCCGGATATTTTCGATATGAGTCACAGTTACTGTCCGACGTTTTAGACGAAATATTCGAACAAGACCAAGAGATGAAGGACGTTATAATGGCAAAGTGTTTAAACTTACCAAAGATTGAAAAAATATTGGTTACAGCAAACGTTATGTTAAAACGGTGTCAAAAAATATCAGATAAAAAGTGGCTGGATGAGGTTTCAAGCTCTTTTGCTGACTTAGTTTGGTAAAATAACCAAAGTTTGTGTTGTGAAAGTAACACTGTCACCACACAGGATGAAGAGTTTGGACAGTTATTTAAAGTGATAAGTCCAACACGAAAAATTAAGAAAATATACGACAGGCAGTGTAAAATGTTTCATCTTTTGACACCACACGCCTCCACTCAAAACGACCCAGCGAACGTGTTTCCAATCAATGCGAAGTACTTCAGCATATATCAAACGTTATTATTGCAAGTTGGCACTGAAACAATTCGAGGTTGCATGCACTTTTTAACGTGTCGGGATGTTAACTCAAATGTAACGGTTTGGGATGGTTTGATTAAAGCGAAAATTCACAGAGATGGTTTTAGGTACTCGCACGGCAGAATTAATATCCTGGCCACACTATCAAACTGTTCAATATGGAACTGTGAAAATAGCAGAAACACGTGTTCCATAATATCCATCGGTGACTTTGATGAAAATAGATTTAATTTACACTTATTCTCACAAAGGCAAGACGTTGAGACACTTTTGTTGCGCGTCTTTGGGTTACCAGACTCAAAAACTGGATGGTTGTTAGGTTGTTACGTAGTTAATGTCGAGGACACTGGTTCGTTGGAAAAATCTGTGGGGAAGGACAGTAGCAAAGGACAATGGAGGTGGTTATGGTCTAAATACGGCAAAAAAATACACCACGACGGTTGGCTATCTTATCATGTATGGTCGTCATAATGTGTGTGTTTTGAAACAAAAAAACAAATTTTAACGACTTGAAAATAGGTTCCAATAACATTTGACGCAAAGTTTTGTGATGACGTTTGGACCGAATTTTTCCAAAAGAAACTGGCACGTTATTGTGGGGAGAAGTTGGGCATTGACAACGTCTATTTGGCTGAGTTTAATAAGTCGACTGATAACGATTACATTGAACGCAATAAAAAAACATTTGAAAAGGCGAGAAAGTATATTAACCAGCATAAAAAAGAAAACCACGGTGTTGTTGGGAACTGGCATAGGGCGGAGACAATATATCAATTTTCATTAGACGGTTTACATTGTGGCGGGAGAATCAGCACACACATTTTAAAATATGTTATTTTATTTGCAATTGACTATTACTGTTTTATTTTTAAGGATAAAAACAAAGGCATCCGAGATATTAACCATGGAGACGCGAATTATGTTGCTATAACAACAGAGCAAATAATACATCACTTTCAACATTGCTGTAAAATCCCATTTAAGTATGACGAGGAGAACCCAACCAAATCAAAAATACATTTTCGTATGTTTTATTTTTAGTACGTGAAACTTGTATGTTTGTCCTGTTAAACAGTTGGGGGCACAAAGCGAGAGTTTTGGAACCATTTGGGGAGAGTAATAAAATGTGACCGTTGCGTGTATCACTTATTAAATGGGTCACCCCTAGAGCCTTTTTTAACACAGCTAATATTAACAATGGTTGACTCTTTGGTGCCGTTGGAAATACTGGACCAAAAGACATATAATGATTTTTACATTGAAAATATAGCACCAACAGTGAGGATACGTAATGGCTCAACAACATCAACACTGGCAGACGCATACGGATATAAAACAAGTAACGTGAAAATATGGAGTCAAATGTGTTTTATGTTATTTGCGTCTATTTTGGGAGCCAGAAGAACAACAAGGTACCAACATGTTTTGGCGTTTTGTTCGGAGTATTTTTATCATCAAAGTCAACGTCTAAAAACAACACCGAGGTCGTTATATGGCTCAGACGCTGGTGAACATTTCAACGACAAAATTAAAAATTTGTTGTACTCCATTACAAACAAATTTGGTGGGAGAAGCAAACAACATCAAAAAACACAGTTTATTCCCAAAGAAACGTTGGACCTATTATTAAAATATTGTTGGTGGGAACATTTGATGGCAAGGGAGAAGAATAAAAAACTAAGTACCAACACCACTCAAAAACGAATAAGAGAGCAACAGCGGTTAAGGGATGAGAAAAATATTGATGCGTCGGCGTGTATTCGATACTACCTCAAACAGAACAACGTAACATATCAGTTAAAGAATAAAATATTTGATTCAACACAGGAAAATGTGATTGCACCGTATGAGTTGGAGAATGAAAAGGAAGACTTGGAAGAAAAGAAAGTTGGTGGTGAACAAACAGAGGACATTATATTTATTTATCAACGAATTTTAGATAATTTGAACTCTTTAATATCAATGAGCCGGGACGAATACGGAGCTGACTTAATAAGTTCAGACATTGAGTATGAAGGAAATGATGATTCAGACGTCGAATATTTCGAGAGTATAATTCAAAAATATGAAAACCTTAAATGTGTGGGATATTTTGATGAGAGTAACGTTATTATACGTCATTTGTGTTTGAAAGTTTCTTCGGGTTTTGTGGCATTGGGAGTGTACGAGTTATATATGCGGTTTGGGTTTGAGTGTCGACCGACTAAATTTGAAGATTTCCGAATCAGTACAAAATGGTGCAATATCTCACAGATATCTTTTAGACAAATTAGGAATTACCTGTGTTTATATGTCAAATTTGCCTCTGCGTTGACAGTAAAACAGTACAACAAAATAAAAAAAAAGAAAAAAAAGGCAACAGACCCAACTGAGTATCGGTATGCTTGGGTTGAAATCGCAGAGTCTTTGTATCCAGAAAGTGTTAAAGTTATCTCCCTTTTTTATTTTTAGTTTCTGAATAAACAATATTTCTTCATTGACAAATAGGTATTTTGTGCTAATCCAAAGAAAGAGTTTAAGTTTAAACCGCATTGTTATAGTTTTAGTCAATTAAGAAAGTCGCTATGTCAACACGCATCAATATTGGATGCACAGTTAATATCTTACACTGCGTTTGAAAAGACAACAAATATTTTCGACAAAGAGGAGGAGGCCATTACAAAGGAGAAATATCAGTCATCAACTCATCCGTATCTACAAAATCATAACTTATTAGTGTTAAAAATACGTGCAATTATCAACAGGATGTTTGACGCCAGCAAGGCCAGGTCGTGTGTTGGGTGTTGGGGTAGGTTTGGTTACGTGGAAGAGCACCCTGTTTGTTTGCAATATAACGAGACAACCAACAACTGTGCGACAAACATTAGCAAACGAATTCACGAGAAAGCACCAAATAAATTTAGTTAAGTGTGTTTGATAACGTTTATCCTGTTCCTTTTGGTTCAAATATTAACAACAACAGTAACTGAATTGTTAGTGAATTATGATGGTTGTGTTTCAGTGTCAAGTGAAGTTATCAAAGGAAATCCCAAATTATATACTACGTTATTGTTAAATGTATTTTTTGAATCTCAGAAATGGATGTTAGAAAACAGATTAGATCTTATCTTACAATGCAGAAAAGACGAGGATTGGGATAACCTTCAAATTCCTACGAGAGAGTGGTTGAAAATAATTGACGACGCGTTGAGCGTTATTGTTCATACACAGCGAATTCCACATAGTGGTGACGATGACGAGGAATATGACTTATTTATTAACACGTTTATATCAGACGTTTTCGGTTGTTTGTCCTGTACATTTCAAATCCAAGCCAGATATGAGCGATACAGTCCACTTAGACATACACAAAGGGATCTATTTATTAATTGGCATAGTCATTACGTTCGTACGCAAGTGTTAAACGATTACGAGTTTGTTTGTTGGCTGTCAACGAACAGCAAATATTTGTTTGAATTTACTTTTATTCAAGAGTTTATTCATCCAGAGGACGCTTCTGATTATGACTCTGACATTAGCACCGTCTAATTATCATTCATTGTACAACCCATATAACGTTCTTTCTTTCAAAAACGTTTCTAAACAGTGTCGTTTTCGTTGTCAAACTTACAAGTTGTTTTTCACTAGCAAAGTAAGTAGGTTAGACGACCCGTCATGGCACTCAAGTCTCATGGTGTACTCAGCAAGAAGCCTATTTAGAGAACAATAACATCACAATACGCTGCCACACTGTAAACACCGGAAACGACAGTTTCTCATTTATCGGATTTAGTATATTGCTTATTTTATCAATTATCACCAAATGGCATTTATCACTAGTTTTATTTTGATCAGCACCATGGGATTTGAGTGCCAAAGGTCACCGTTTCAGACGTTGCACGCACAATATTTTAGAAAATAACATTGTGATTGAGATCGTGTAAAAATGAGTCACCACGTTGCCTCACTTTTACGTAGTTGAGCAAAATTATTTATTTGAGCATTTTTGAGCACGGTGGTGTGGATAATATTTGCCGATGCAGTGAGGCATAAACAATTTTTTATGGCCAGTTTGTAAATTTTCAAAACAGGAAAAATACAACGACATTTGGGTGTTGCGCTAATGATAGCTGATTATGAGTTTTTGCCAAGAAATCACAAATATGTCATATTTCAGTGTCAAAGCAAAGCCAAAAATGAAGACAGACGACGTGATTTATGGCGGTTTAGTTTCAAACAAAAAGAACATTTGCTTTTTAGCCAAGAGAAACAAGAGGCAACGTGGGTTTAACTCGCAAAACCACACTGAATTATACTGCACGGCGTAAACGGGATAGGTTGAGACATGTTTGTTGTGTCGTTGCCGATTTAGCCGCGCAAATACTGCGGTTATGATGCGGTTATGGCTCCTTTTATTTTGCAAATACTGCGGTTATGGCCGATATCCAATCACTTGCGCAAGAAATAACGTCCATGTCAAGAGTACGCAATTCCTCATTTGATTCCATTTTAATACAAACAGGCATTTCCTTCGATTTCTGGCTAAAATATTACTGTGGCTCACTCGAACTAAAGCAATGCATCCATTCTGGAATTCTGTCAGTGCTCCTTTGATAAGAAGGAATTTCTATTGACGTTATTTGCATTTTGCGATTAAATGAGACATTGCCCAATTTTGAATTTAATAACTGCATTTGGAGCAATTCTCAAAGTAGTTAATATTGGTTTTAACAAAGTCTGGATATTTTAATGCGAGTTGGCGACATAGTATCTCATGTTGGCGGTGTAGCAAAAACGTGGTGTGTTGCGGCGATGCGGCCGACGCCTAATTCGTGATTGAAAATGGCAAATTGGAGGTATTGATGTATGACAACGAGGAGAAACCTTCGATAAAATCCGCCAGAAACAGGCGAGTTCGCGGCTGGAATCGTCGTCGAAGCTGATCAAATTTGCATGGTTTTAAGGAGATCAGCTGTTTAGGCGGTGGAGCATGTCGACAAATATCAGCAGAAACAGGTGTGTGCGCTGCAAAAGGTGTGCAAGAACCGGGTGGTCGAGACCTCGCAGCAGGAACATATCATCAACGAGTTGTTTGCCACGTTTACGGATACGTTGAATGTGTACTTTTTGTTGGAGCCGGTGATGGCGGCGATCAATTTAGGTATGATTTGAGTTGATTTGATTTACTGTGTTAATGTATGTTTTTTGCTGTTTATGCAGTTTATTGAGACACGAAAAGAGGCTGAAACAGAGAACAGCCACTTTTTACTGTGCGTGCGTGGTGTTGGCATTTGATTATTTGCACACGAAGTTGAACGTTATTTATCGCGACTTGAAGCCTCAGAATTTGCTGATTTCCACCAATGGGTATTGCAAACTCGTTGATTTTGGCTTTGCCAAAAAACGAAACAACACATGTACGCTATGTGGGACGCCGCAGTATTTTGCGAATTGTTTGAAATTAAATGTATAAACAAGAATTTGAGCCACCGTGGAAACCGCGGATGAATGGCAATCATGATAGGTCGGCGTTTGATAGGTTGCCGGTGTCTGTTGAATTATTGCAAATTGGCGTTGAAGGATACTCGGAAGGCAATGATCAAGTTATCTGTGATTTTTTGGAGCTATCGCAGACGTATATGAAGGCTATCCACCACGTGAGCAAAACCAAGAAATATATTGTGGATTTCCGCAAAGATGATGTCAAACAACAAAGAATCAATCCGAGCTTGCTAAAATTATTAAAATCATCGCCAAAAAGAGAATCAATTATCATCAGTGTCGTTTCAGATTGCCTAGCACACTAAAATTAAACCAACCAATGCGACAACGCAAAACCACACTCAATTACACAGCACAGTGCCGCAGCGTGAACGTCAAAGGATTAGGCATATTTGTTGAAAGTGAAGTATGTGAACAATTATTTTTTTCTTAACTGTCGCGTTCGTGAGTTTGCCTGGAAATTATTCGGTATTTTAGCTGCGTATAACCCAGCCGATATAGTGAGATTTAGACAATCGCACTTTGTTAAGTTTGGATTTATTTGAATGTAACTAGGATATTGTTGGTACTGCTACGATCTATTGGCAATTTGGCGAAAGTCGCACAGTGTCGCCGAGAAAGGATGTGAGATATTTGAGGCATTGCCGTATTTTAGTAGCATCTGGCGTTGGTAGTTAAATAAGGAGGGAAATTAAATAAAAAATATCACTGTTACAAAGGGCCAAATCACCAAAACTTCTCCACTTTGCCGGCATCTAACTGTGTTTGTTTATGTGCTGCTGCCTTTTCTGCGTCATCATTTGAAATCATTCGAATTATCCAACACGCGCGAACACCTGCAATGTCGCCGTCCATTACACCGTGGGTCAACACTCTGCACAACGTACCAGCTTCAAAGCGAGTGACTGTACCAGCCGGTAAGTCAATGCTAAATAAGCAATGGTCACCACATCTACTGCGTGGCATAAATTTTAACTGCGCATCATTATTCAAAGAGTATATTAATATATCCTCTTCATCAAAATTCTTATCTTCATGAAAACCGAGCCCACCGATTTTGGAACCATTCACTCGGTCTAAACTCACATTGTAAACGTTAAAACCGACCTGGAAATGACCACTCATGCCCGACTTTATTATACCGTGTCGTTTGAGAGCATCAATCATATTTTGGACCTCAGGTATACTTTCTATCGAGTCCACCTCCCAATTAATAAACTTTAATATTTCTGGAATTAGTCCTTCTTGTTTTTTCTGTCGAAGTTTTTGTGTAAACTCGTGATGGGGATATCTGAATCCTAACCAACCTTTTTGTTGTTTTCTGGGATCTGTCATTATGGTGTTTTGTTTTAGTTTTCGCCCGTTGAACGACTTAGTTTCGTGCATATTATACGCCAATTTGAAATGTTCTTCTTGTTCTTCGCGCGTAAAAATGGGGGCAAACTGTTGAATTCCTGCAATAACTGCTTTGTTTTCAGACGGATTCTGACCAACATAAACGTCAAAATTGCGGGATTTTTGTTCTTTCATCTCTTCTTTGTATTTATCTAAAAATTTTGGATGACTTAATATTGCCGGTGATAATTCTGTAAAATCGAATTGAAAATCTGTTTTTATACATATATAGATATTATTTTGGACGCTAGGTTGGGAAACATACCGAGCACATTTTGGTTATTTTGATATTTCGCTCTTATTGGATTCAAAATATCTGTTCCAGGACGAGAACCATGAAAAGCCGCATACCCTTTGATTTGTTGATATAAGTTTTGGATGAAATACAACGAATGTGATATTTGAGACGTTGGTGGAGTTATCTCTGAGTCAATGTAAACATCACATGCAATCCCATCAACGGTAACCAGGTCATCTTGAAACTGGTGGTACTGAATGGACAGAATATATGCACTGTTTGTAAATACATTACTGTTTCTTTGGTTTTGTTTAAATGGTTTGAAATTATTGTCCAACGGAATAAAAACAACCGACGTCTGGTTATCACCAATAAATTGTAATGATTTATCAATATGTTGCATACGAACAACTGGTTCTGTTTTAGCAGTAAAATCCGAGAGTGTTTCGACTCGGTGATTTTTATTTGATGGTAATAAATAACTGCGATGAAATTTCTTTTTACAAAATGCAGATATTCCTTTCCTGTTTGGTGTTGCCAATATCGTCGTTATTTCTTCGTTTGCTGTCTGTCCTGCGTTATGTTGAATTTGCTCTTTTATTGGGTCAGATATCGCAATTTGACTTATTTTGTGATGTGGAAACAATAATATTTTGTGTGGAATACCAGTAACTGTGTTGGTTACAACTTGGGCAACACCAATTTTATCTCTACCGCGTCCATCTACAATATCAGTACCAATATCAACACCAATATTATTTACATTATTTACGTTATTTGCATTATTGGCATTGTTAGAATTATTGGAATTACTCTGCGTGCGGCGTTGTGTCTTTTTTCTTTTGGTTGCTGGTTCAGTTATTGCATGTGGTATAAACACAGGTACTCTTTTACGTTTAGCACGTCTTTTGCATTTTGTAGTTTTGCCGGATTTTGATTTTTTTCGGTTTTTTGGGCGGCGTTTTGAATTTTGGTGGGAATTCGAATTGTTTGCATTAATATAAGCTTCAGCTTCGCGCACGCATTTTTTGATACTACCTTTAATGTTATTTTCTTTAATTTGAGTAGATAATGTGGCATATTTGCAATATAATTTGACCATACTCGAACTTAATCCGAATTTACGTTTGTTTAAATGCTGAGTCCATGTTGGTATTGATAACTTAGTCTGTCGCCAGCCTCTTGATTTTTTTTCTGCGGTGCGTGCAGTATCAATTTCTTTCCGAATTTCATTTAATTTGTCCCCTAATAATTTCCTAGAATCATGTAATTCATTTGCAAGACTACAACGTTCTGTTAGTAACTGTTGTACGCTTTTGTCAATGTTATCAACCTTTCTTTTTATAGCATCACCAGCCAAGACTATGCGTTTTATTTCTTGTATTTTTATTTGTAGGTCGTTAACAGTACTCATTATTTAATGGGTTTGAGATGATTATGAAAGATTACCGAAAATGCGTCAATTATGAGACAGCTACCGTGTAAAAGTGAGTCAACACGGTGACTCACATTTACTGTACTGGACATTTGAAAGAAAGACAACTATTTTGGATCCGCCCTTGTCCAAACAACTGACGTTCACCATTGAACTAGGATGTTCCTGTTGTCCGCGAGTCTGACCATTGGCATATTGGTGCAAACAGCTTTATATGCATGAGGAAAGTGCGCGAGATTCGGGCGCATTTACAAGAGTGGGTCGACTGGTGATTGGGATGCGGTGCGTAAAGCAATTTGGTCTGCGTCTTTTATGAATGCGTGCAAGTTAAAAGAGTTTGGCGAATATGTGAATATCCTCAGCTCTGTTTGGTATGAGCTACAATCCCGAATATGTGTGATAATTATTATGGCTGTTCTTAATTATTACAGACGCAACAACCTTAGAATGCAATGGAATGTACGTTGAATGGATTGGGTCGTTTTGGCGACGACCACGCTACAAAATATCCATGCTTTTGGACGCATATTGCATTGAATATGAATGCATAAAACCAAAAGCAATCAAAACAAATAAAGTAGTCTAACCATTATATTTTGTGGACACAAATGATATTGATTGTAAACTGAGAGTGGTTGAATCACGAAATAAAGATTTTGAATATGGAACGTACAGAATCACAAAGTGTGGAACTTATATTTTAATGGAAGATGTCACATTAAATATGAATGCAGCGCCATTGAATGATATAAATATAAATAATTATTATTGGTATCCAACCAATCAACAAATGTCAAATCTAAATGAATCTCCATCAAATAATTTTATTGGTCCATATTGCATGGGTTTGTTGGCCGGAATTAAAGTTGAAAGCGATGATGTTGTTATCGATTTAAATACGTTTTCATTAAAAATGAGCAAAGATTTCTGTATTCAGCAACGATTTCCTATGCTAATCGAGTTGGGCTCAAAACCATTTCTTTCTGGTCAGCGCCATGCAAATTTTGGCTCCGTAAATGTTCGTTTTGCTTCAAACATTATTATAAAGAATGGCATTTTGGGCTTAAATTCGCATGATCATTTTTGAGATTGCTGGTATTGCAATGAAAGGATTTAATGGTTTGGTGATTGAAAATGTCGATATTGTCCCAAATTATCAGAATATTGATTGCAAATAAAGAAAATAAATTTGTCTTAGTTAAGAATAAGAAAATGTGGGCAATGGATGTAATTAATTGTTTGCGACGAGAAATGGTCAAAGCCTTTTCGTTTAGCTTTAATATCGATGATGTTCCTCAAACTTACTGATTATGACGCTGAAGGAGTATATGCGGAATGTGTGTGCTGTGGTTGGCTCAAATCGTACACCGGTGAGTATTGAAAAAAAATGTAAATGTATGAAAGAATCATTAATAAATGTATGAAATATTAGCTGAATAATGATATCAATGATGAAAACACATTGATAGCGCAACATTTGTGAATAATAGTAAAGGAATAACATTGTTAAACGCACCCATCGCCGAATCGGATATTATTTATATTGTCGACTTACATTTTTTTGTTGAAATGGATGAACACAAATTCATCACACATAATACAGCCGAAAATGGCATTTTATTTAGTTGGAAATAGAATAATATTGACAATTTATTGGTTGGTGAACAAATGTTAATGCAATTTAATAATTTTGTCAATTTGGATGTGCATAATTGTTGTATTCAGCAGAATGACGGTGATTATTTGATTGAAGTATCCATTGTATTGTTTAACAGCGATTTATCGGGACAAATATTAGTACAATTGATATAGGGCAAAAACAAATTACTCCATATTGACGATAATTTGACGATATACCATCGTATTTACTGCCTGCGCCCATAATAACAAAGTTGTGCTTGGAAATAATTTGAATAACATCATAATTTCGAATGTTATGATTCAACATTCCTATTATTATTAAACGAGACTAAGGCCTGCTGTTATATGAACCTTTTATGGCGATTGGACTGCGTATTCGAGAGTCAGTTTTGTGCAAACCATATATTGCATAATCATGCACAAATAAGCGTTACTTTTATATATCCAGTATAGATATGTCTCTGCCATATTCAGAAGTGCAATAATAATAATTGGATATATTGGACAGAATGAGCACCACTGTATTGGAGATACAGGAGCTGGCAACACGTTTTTTGTTGATATCTGAATAAAAGGTCATATCCGAAACACATATACACTGCATAGAAACACTATTTAATCTTATTTTTAGTCTTTTTAATGTCGTTGAACATACTCTCCTCTCACCAAAGACGTGTTAACGCGTTTGTCTTTGCAAAACAAAAGTTTTTAGACTACAAACTAAAAAAAGAAACTTCTTTAGTCTGTAATGGAAACGGACTCAAAGACCAAAGAACCAACTGGTATGTGAAACCTAGACAGGCTGTTGATAAATACACACTTTCACGTTAAACAAACAGACGATTGCAACGAAATGGACGTTGACAGTATGTAGAAACGTTTCATAATATCATATACATTATTTTAAAATGATACGCATATATAAAACAACAGCTGTAAGCGATGATTCAGAGGTTAGTAAAGAAGACGTTGACGTCGTTTTGGCTGAACGTGCAATTGCGAAAAAACAATATTTTGACGAGTTAGCGTGTCAATTTAGTGTAGCCTGGAAAGAAAAGACACAAGAAACACCGCATTTATTTGACAAGGCAGAGAAAGACCTAACGTATGAGTCGGCAACTCAGTTACTAGCAACGTTAACAAACTCGCCCTCTAACTGCAAACAAAAGATGGCCAAGATACAAATATTACGTTCTATCATTGACTTACCTGCAATCAAAGCAATAAACCAGTCGCTAACAATGATAAATTACGAAATTCAACAGGAAAAACAGTTAAATGAAGCATATAAAACAAGCCAGTTTAAAAACAAGGTGATGTGTCAACGTGCAGCTGAATCAGTAATGTTGACACCGAGCTTAATCCATTGGGCATCAAACGATGGAAACTTTGCATTTCAAAAGAATGAGGATGAGGAAAATATGGAAGAGAGCACACGTTTGGCAGACATAGTGAACACCACGTTGAACGAGTTATATAAAACTGACACAAAATATAAATATGTCGCGAACGTTGCTGGAATGGATTTGAACTCTTTTCTTTCCAAAATGGAAGAGATACATTCTGAAATTGTTATGGAAAACGAAGACTACGTAGGCTTACTCGACAGTGAGCGTGAGAAACGTAATTTGTGTTTACAAGCGTCGCAAATGTTATCTGTTTTTAGTGACTACGGTATGACGTGTAAATTTATATCTCTACCTTTTTGGTAAATGTTGTGGCCTTTGATACACAGAAACAGATTTAGATGATACTGATTTTTTATTTAAGAGGTTGTTAGAGGGGCTGTGTAACGATTATGTTGCTCCTATGTCTGCAGTGCGTGGCGGGCTATTACAGAAGAGAGATGTAAAAGAATATGACATGAGTAAGCTGTATGCGGACTTGAATCCGTTTAGCTCAGAATCAATATTTTTTAATCACTTATTAGCGACGCCTGTGGAAGAGTTAAAGCACAAAATTAATTGCTGGATGCGCAAAAAGGATGAAAGCACTGGCAAGGTCCCACAAAAAGACTTTCTGATTCGCGACGACAAATATAACGTTTTAAAGGTGATGGCTATAATAACTCGAGACGTGTATGACTTAGCTGTAAAGATAATTGGAAAGGAAGACAGTGTTACTGTCCAGTTTGCTTCGTTACTGTCTGAAAGAGAAAATAAAGTGAGACAAAGAAAGAGCACTATCCAACAACAAGTGGATGAAATGAAGAGAATCAAAGAAAAAAATCAAGCACCGAAACAACTGCATGTCAACTTTCATAAGGACATACAAAAGACCACAGGTAAAACAACACGTCATAAAAACGCTTAAACTTTCTGTCGTTTCTGAAACTACAAAAAAAACGTTTTCAAACACTCACAAAAACTTTCTCTTCAAGCCAAAGGTAAAATGGTCACTCTTTTTTCCTTTTTTTTTTGTATTTTGGTTGCATACATAGAACAAAGAGAGAAATATTATCAAATTTTAAATGAGACTGGATCGTTAACAGATTTATCACATGAAATAACAAGCTTACAAACTGCATACAAACAAGCCACAAACTGCCTGCACGCAGCTGCATTCGACCTTTCAACGCCACAGGGTAACACCATACAACACTCATGTAAAGAAGATGTCGCGTTGGCCGAGAAATGGTTACCTTTATTCTCATCGAGTATGTCTTGTGTTATATTTGTCTATTGTTTGTGCTGTACGTTTTTTTGGCCTTTTCATTTCAGAGCTTCAACGTTTGCTTCAGTTTACACCTCTCTCGCACGACGTAAATAAAAACGACCAAAAGGTTGACAAACCAGTTGACCTTCAACAAAATAAAACAAACCAATGTGTTTTATTGACGCCAAGTTTAGATTTACCGTTACCAAACTTACAGGTCGCTCCGCCTCGAACTGCTTCACTAATTTTGAACTATTTTGCGCATATTGACACAACAAACACAGCATATCCATTTTCAAGCACAATTTTAGCAAAATATCAGACTCAAATCAGAAAAGACTCAAACAAATGGCAAACACTGTTGCAAGCCAGAGCAGACGTTGTTAGGCCTACCGCAAGTATTAAACGGTCACAAGCCGTTGGCTTTGACGTTAAAAAACATACAATGGGGGAAATATGGAAACCTTCGGCAATGAATGAGTTGACTGCGTTAGGCTTTACAAGCGACAGTCAAGCGTACAACCTCCAAGTTGTATGCTACTGGACAGGCCCAGAGACCAAATTTATTAACGCGAAGCATGAGCATTATTCTAGATACGGACGTACAAAAAGGATTAACCGTTTTTTCGCGCAAAGATCGTGGCTGTGGATTAATCATGTAATTGATACGTCGGTCTTTGTCAGAGACGCAGTCGACACAATTTACTGGCTTAAAATCGGTAAACATAGGATTGGCTTCACGGTGATGTATGGCAACTCTTGGATAGATTTCGCCTCTGAGAATTGTAAGTTTGTGAAGGTCGGGAAACATAATTTTAGGCCCAAAGCAAAGAAACAGGCTGGCTTTTGTTTTTTTGAATGTGTATTTTATGCGATATTTTCGGTTTTCTGGAGTGTGGCCTCTGAATTTTCAACGGGAATAAAAGCAACACGAGTCTCAAACCCGTTCTGTATGTTAGATTTCGCTGGCTCCGGACACACAACGTGTTGGACATGCTTTGAACAAGATATTCCATGTATTTTTAAAGAACCAACAGCACGCTGTGCATCTTTGGTCAGACACTATGAAAACAAAGATCAATTTCACCAAAACTTAACGTTTGTTATTTTTTACGTGTATGTTTATATAATGCTGTGATACTGGAACACGCTTTTGTATAGTTTATTAGGCAAATACAATATGAACGTCATTGCTGAAAAATTAACGTTGGAAGGAAGAGATAAAGAGCTGTACACATCAAAGGATTATTTGAAACATATTCCAACACTGTACGTACCAACCTCGCGAACGACAGGAATGACAAACTACGCAAACAAAGGACTCAAATTAGTATCTCCAGCCAAGAAACACAAGAAAGAGGAGAAAACGGCACAGGGCGAATTTGAAACCGCTGAAAACCCAGAGTACCTTTTGACGGTGTTGAATGCCAAAACGTCAGTAAGTGTTATCAACAACGATGAGCGGTCATTTTGGAACAAAGGAAGTCCAGAATTCCCTCCGCTACGCACAATTGACCAACTATTAAAAGTAACAAAATCTGATTTTGAAAAAGGTGACTTTTTTCAGCAATATTACACTGTCTTTGCTGAAACTATATTAAGTTGGAAGACAACCACAGGAAACGCGACAAACAAATTTCGCAAAATACGAGACGTGGCAACTGAACTTAGTAAATTAAAAACGTGGGTGATAGCCAGTAAGTTGGATGGAATGTTTGATAAACAAAAAGCGATTATGAAGAGAGTAACCACTCAAAAAGTCAACATTTCGGTGGCTACAAAAGACAAAAGCAAGGCAGTGGCTAAGGCACCAGAGCCTAAAATTGTGGATTTGACGGTGTTAGACTCAACATATGTGTTTAAACTACGTTACACTCCCATTTTTGAAGGTCATCGTGACAACGACAGAGTGTTTAAGGACGTACACCCTGACAACACATTTACGCACGCACATTTGGTCGGACAGTGGAGGTTCAAAGTTAACGATGCTTGCAAGGACGTTTTGGTGTTTGTCGAGGGTAACACTACCTACACACGCAAAGTAACAGCAAACGTTGCGCCTGACAGACAGTTTTGTTTTTTCGAGGTTAACAGCGACGATGGGACTCCGACTGAAATAGAACGCAAACTAAGTGTCGTTGTCAACTTCTCGAAGGTAATTGTCAAATGTTTGCAGAAAATGAAGGGACCAACCGGCCGAAAAAGAACAAGTTGGACCAAAATATGGGTCGGTAAGTATGTGAACACTGGCAAAAATATTCAAATTATTAAAAGTAACGCAGAAAAGAAAAAAAATGAGCAAGACGATATTTTAACGTCGTTATCATTTCCAGGTGTATCAAAGTTTGACGCTAAACACAGTATAACCTTTCCAACACTCGTAAAAGAAGTCAACATCTCAAACCCTTCGCAGGCTTTCGCACAAATTACAACGATGACAAAGGACAACAAGTTAGACGACATTTGGGTGGATAAATCAAAGGATAAAAAACACTTCGGTCGAGAGTTCATACCACGAAGGCCCAAGGAATGGAAACCGCAAATCAGCTATCGCCCACATACAACGCCACAAAAGAAAAAACCAACGACAACAACAACATCGACAACAACCAAACTAAAAACAAAACCAACGACAACAACAACATCGACAAACAACAACGACGAAAAGAAACTATTTTACTACGATTTTCAAGGCGATTACGTAATGCTCCACTGCCGTATTGTTTTCGCAGATTGCAAGTATCCAGATTTGGCTAAACAGCTGAAAAAAGATTATAAAAACAAGCCTTGCAAAGAGACAAAATATTTTTACTCATTTAAGAAAGTACCGTATGGTAACATGATATATTTTACTGAGTTTGTACAACAAGTAAGCGACGACATTTATCATTTATTAGTATTTACCAAAAGGCAGGGAATTGTAAACAACAATAACACCCAAACAATACCACGTAAAGTTGTTGATATCTATAATTGGAACGCTCGTTCTATGATACAAACCATATGGTTTGCATTGTGTTACATTAACCCAAACTTTCGTCAATGTAGCAAGGTCATGCAACAAATGGAGTGTGTTACGTTATACGACCAGTTTCGTGCGTTCTTACTGCAGTATGCACAACACGCTTTCATGGCGGTGCGTGAGGAAAACCAAAATGATGCTTCGCAAGAGGACAAAGACGATGACACCAACGGTGATTCCAACGTTGATGAGGACGAAGACGACGACATAGCTGGCGACGATACAGACAGTGTCAATGGTGCACAACAACAACAACAACAACACAACAACAACAACAACAACACACAACATCAACACGTTGACGACAATGTTTATGCAAACGAGCAACAATGTTAAGTTTTTCATGACAAGTAAAATGCAGACATACCCAGTTGTTTTACAATTAATGTTTGATGCAGATGATGAATACTGTTTCAACCAAGACTCAAGCCAGAACATGCGTTTTATGGCTAACTTTAACTTTGTGGCACACGGTGAGTTTTCGGATTGGATTGTAAAGAATAAAGATAAGTTTCAAGGCACTGTACATGGCCCAGTGTACCAGGCAATGACATGCCACAACGCGTTACATCACAAATATTTAAACAACGCAATTGACACCAGCATTTTTTTCGCCTTTGTATGTCCGTTGGCAGTGGACTGGGTTTTTTTATTAAGACAACAACAAAGGTTGTTTCCAAACCTACGAAGCACTATATTTGTACCAGCTCGCGACAGTAATAACAATTCGACGACAAAAAAACCAATATCACATGAAACGTTACAAGTGTACGGTGTTGGTGGTTATTTAGATGAATTATTTATGTCGTCTGCTGTTATTAAAAATGTATTAAATGACACTTGTTCGTTGAGTCAGAGGTTGTTTGCGATGAGTGAGATTGATAAAGATAAATTAGAGACGTTATTACAACTTAGTATGAGACACAAAATAAAATCAATGTCAACACCATCAACAGTGTACCACTTTGATTTGGCCAATGGCGGTGATTACAGGACTATGCCTTTGCGAGATTTTGCAAACCCGTTATTACTTAAACACACAAACCAAGAGCACAACCAATATGAGAACGGTGACGACAAGTCGTTCACAGTCAACGTACATAACAATCATATTCGCAACATTTTAACAGACACACCCGACTCTGCCTGGCCTGCATTGGAGAAAAAGCAAAGTTCGACGACGAATGCAGCACACCTTTGGAGTAAAAGTCACTTTTCGAGGCAATGTCGTACGTTTTCGTTATTAATAACTGATTATTTGCAAACTGTATCAGATAGACATCATATTCTGGACCTAAGCGTAGCATTACAAGAGCTACTCTTGAGTTTGAGTGCTGTGAAAATACCAAATGTTGGTTTGGATTTGAATGCAATTAATAAAATGCAGCTTTTACTTTATAAAGTATCCACATTGGTTATTAGTGATTTTTCTGTTTTGGCAAATATTATGTACCGTGTTGCAGTTATCTTATTTGACAAAGTTGCTAATATTTTTAATTTTTTGTTATCAATGGTCTGTAGCAGTACAATTATAAGGTGCTTAAAGATAATTTACGCGAAACAAAATTTGAGGGTGATAAGCGGCAGTGGTGGCGCTGATATGGAAACAATTAACGGAATGTCTTACGTTTCAAAAGTAACACAGTGTGTTGGTTTAACCTACGGAGGTCAATATGGTCTGTTCAAGAATGGACCTGATTATTTGACGCATTTGCCACGGACAAGCCATGTTATTTTAGGATCTGGAAATTGTCGTCAGTTTAGGAGACCACCAGATAAAACTAAGCAAACGGTGTTATAACCTTTTTGTATACCAGTAACTTTCAGAAACGTTGTTAACAATATTTTTAAAGTCTCAGTCCTTTTTTACTAACTTACTAACGTGGTTTCACTAGTTCTTCATGGCACCTAAGTCTGTTGGCTCACGTTACACTGTGACGATGGTACGAGATGCACGTTCTAACACCAGAGACGTTAAACTATCGTAGAAACGTTGCATATTTAAAGTGACGAGAGAACGTCCATATGAGCTAGAGACAGCGTAAAAGGGAGTCACCGCGTTGACTCACTTTCAAACTGGTGATGGTGATGGTTATTTCGGGGCAAAGTGGTGGTTGGTGATGGTTATTTCGGGACAAAGTGGTGATGGTTATTTCGGGGCAAAGTGGTGGTTGGTGATGGTTATTTCGGGCAAAGTGGTGATGGTTATTTCGGGGCAAAGTGGTGATGGTTATTTCGGGGCAAAGTGGTGATGGTTATTTCGGGGCAAAATGGTGATGGTTATTTCGGGACAAAGTGGTGATGGTTATTTCGGGGCAAAGTGGTGGTTGGTGTTAGTTATTGAGGACATAGGGGTAATG
>PJEL010001494.1_pt1 | contig 23395 bp, 25 predicted proteins | sample 1853271 | NCBI WGS metagenome assembly PJEL01 (sample SAMN08108733, study PRJNA415343) | Invertebrate metagenome, whole genome shotgun sequencing project. | host: Globobulimina | place: Sweden: Gullmar Fjord | collected 2015-08
TAATAATGAGCACTGTTTCAAATCAACCAGGGTTTTACTGGGGGGTATTTGTAACTGGGGCGTTTAACTTGTGGAAAAGTGTTAATTCAACTCCTTCAAAAATTGAATAAGTGCTTAGGCATATAAAACTTGTCATAAAAAATGAATCGAAATTTGATAATCAAATGTTTAGACTGCGGCACCCCAATGTTAAAGAGGTGCCAGTCTAAAAATTTAGTACATTTTAAAGCAGAGTGTGAATATGCCTTTGAACAGCGTGTAATAGATACACATGTGAATTGGTTAAAATGGAGATCACCTTGGCATCATGACGAAGAAAAAAAGAGATTATGCAAAATTATGAATAAGGAAATTGTACGAAAATGTAATAAAAAAGTCTGCATTTGTTCAAAATTAGGTACATTCTAAAGCATTTGAATATGTACTCTTGATGATTTGACCGGGTCTTTTTACACCCTGACTAAAACGACGGCTTCGGCGTTTACTTCTTCGACGACTTTTACGTCTACGACTTTTACGTCTACGACTTTTACGTCTACGACTTTTACGTCTACGACTTTTACGTCTACGACTTTTACGTCTACGACTTTTACTTCGTTTTTTGCTTCGGCGGCGTCTTTTACCATAAGCTAAACATGCATCAGGGTTGGCAGCTTTTCCAGGTCCACCAAAAGGGTCGCGATAAGTTTTATTAATTACTTCAGACGCAGGTAAAACTTCAAAACCAAACCCATGTCTTGGTCCACCGGAAAGTTTTCTAGATCCAAAAGATTTTTTAGACTCCATTAGTTTCTTTAGTTTTTTGACTTGGTTCTTAATATATTCTTTTTTGAAACTCTTATCACTTGGCATTACAAAGTAAAGGTTAACCCCCCCTGACTTCATAGGGCCCATAATATTAGATTTAGTATTTTTCCACCATTTTTTATCACTGTCACCGGTTATAAGAGATTCTTTGGTAGGAACTTTTTTAGGGTTCTCTTTGAAACGAGATCGACATGTCCTCTCCATAGTCCAGGGGCCGCAGTAGTAATATTTAAAGTCTTGATATTTTATTTCTTTTTTAGCTTTGGCTTTCATAGCTTTTTGTTTGGAATCAAAATCTGAACGAGACATAGCTGATGATAATATAGGGATTTTTGGTTTATTCGGTGGTAATTTTGGTCCACCAAAGCTTCTACGACTTTGGCTTTTACCGAATCCGCATTTAGATAAAGAACATGACATAATCCTTTTATATCAACGAGGAAAATAAGGCTCAGGACTTAAAGCTTTAAATTTTATCTTGGGTTCATTTAAAAATGTCTGACTCAAGCGGAATTATTGCAGCAGCTGTTGGGGGCCTTTTCCTTGGAGGTGTCGTACTCAATGAGATTCTTAAACCGGACCAAAAGGAAGGTTATGGAAACGTAAAGTATCAAGCTCAAAACATGCCTGGAAACGGATACCCAAAAACTCGTCAATTTTATGGACAGGGTGCAGGTGCCCGGCCTCTCTCAGCTTATAAAGGTCCAAACCTTGCTAAGCCAGGAGTAACCCAGGATGTTAACTTGACTAACTCAGGTTCTCAATTATTGAGTTACCAAATCTATCAACAAGCAACTAATGCTGCTACACCAACTAAACAGCAATTAGATGCTATTTCTGGACAATCTCAGGAACAAACTGGAATGGACGCATCTCAACTGTTAGGAGGAGGTCTTTCAGCTGATAGTGCACCTTATAATGTACTCAGTGATCAGGGGCCAACTCTTTACGCTAGTGAATTCCAAGCAGTAAATTATGGAAATGATCGTGCCCAAAGCATCAGTGCGTGTGCTCAAAACGCTCCAACTTTCGTAGCTACTTCCCTACTCCCAAAACCTGCCATCCCTGGACAACAGGCTTGGGACATTGGGTCACCTAACAACATTCTTGCTAACCAGAACTTCTTAAGTGCTACTCAGCAAATTGGTGTTGATACCGTACTTTCTTCCACTAAGAACCAAAGTTACGATTTGCGCGCCACAATACCGAATCCCATCAATGTTGTATCTCCGTGGAATAATACGTCGATTACTCCGGACCTTGAACGTCGTCCTCTTGACTGTTTTGTACAGCCCGGAAGTGGCTTGTACGGCTGTGGAGCACCTCAAGTTGGTGCCAATCAAAATCCAACTTTTGTCAACAAACGCTAAATCAAAATCCGAAAAATGTTGGGATTCAGAAAATAAACTACTTAAGGAATTGTTTACAAGTTCATTAAACTTGTCAAGAATGCCTCCGAGAATTCTACATCAAATATTCGATGATATTGAAAAGAAGCTCTGTAAAGGAGTTTTGTGTATTAAAGAAGATCCAGAAGGTATCTGGCTTGAACTTGATAAATTCGGCAAACAATCTAGAAATAAGTTTGATGGATTAAGAACTGAATGTAAAAGATGTCGTAACTCAAAGGAAGATAAACCAAAAAAAGTTAAACAATCTAGAGATGCTGGAAGACCTATTAAATGGACTTCTGAAAAGATAGAAGAACTTTTAAATAAGTATGGACTTTTTGTCCTTGAAAACATTGATGCTACAAAACCTAGTAAAGCACAAATTAGTTTTTGTTGTGAAATTGGCCATGAAGATAAAATGAGATTTGATGTATTACAATCTTACGTTAAGAAAGTAGATGACGGAACTCGTCATAAAGTATGTAGAGAATGTCAGAAGGAATCTGATAAAGTATTAGCTTTTCTAACTAACGAATCCCTAGTTGAAGAAAAAGGATTTTTACTTCAATATATGAGTAATAGCGCAAGAGGTGATATTTTATATGATATCCTTTGTGAAAATGGGCATGTCACTACTGGAAGAACTAAGAGTAGTTTCTTAAGAAGTTTCAGTTGTAAAGAATGTCTAAAGGAAGCTCCTGAAATATATTGTCAAGGAGTTTGCAAAGAACTTTTACCAAGGTCATACTTTAATAACTATAAGTCTAGTTTTAATGGAAAAGATCATGTATGCCGTGAGTGTAGACAAAATGAACGGAAGAATCGTAAAGAAAAAGATGAAAAAATGTCTTCAAAACCTAAGTTGATTATTGATGATGTGGAAGGAAAAGAATGTTCTACCGAAGATTGTGGATTTCACTCTTATACAGAGTATCCAAAAGATGATACTTGCAAGGATGGATTTGATAAATATTGCAAAAGTTGTAAATATGCCAAAAATAAGGAATATCAAGAGAAAAACAAAGAAAAACTCAAAATTTACAGAAAGAAATATAATACAGAAAATCGAGAAAAATCCAAACAAAGATCATCTAAATGGAGAGAAAAGAACAGAGAAAAATACAAAGAATGGTGCAGAAATTACTCCAAGAAACGTAGAAGAGATCCTAGTTTTAAAGTATTAGACAATCTCAGATCACGTCTTTACCATGCAATGAAAGGGCGTACTAAATCTGCAACTACGCTTACACTTCTCGGTTGCTCAATAGAAAAATTATGGGATCACCTTGAAGCACATTTCGAAGACCCCATGACCAGAGAAAACTACGGACCAGTTTGGCACGTAGACCATATTAAACCGTGCAGTATCTTTGATCTAACTGATGATCGTCAACAACGCCAATGCTTCAATTGGAGAAATTTGCAACCATTATTAAGTGAAGAAAATATATCTAAAGGTAACAATTACGATCCAGGTGATTACCAACATGAACGGTTTTTAGAGAAAATTACTTAAAAGAATCGCGATGCGATTCGTTAACACTCAAAGAGTTTTTAAAAGAATCGCGATGCGATTCGTTAATACTCACTAATCATTAATCATGTATCTCAATCGAGATTAAATCGGTTTTTATGTATTAATCATGTACCTCAATCAAGATTAAATCGGTTTTTTATGGTATTATTTTTGGGATTATATTTCAAAAGTTACACATGAAAGTCTATAAGATACCTTCAAATGATTACAACAGCTATTTAGTAGTAGGAAACCAAGGGATTTCACTTTATCATTCAGGGAATGTCAGTCCAATAGAAGGATCTAGAGAAGTTTTGTTAGGAGGCTCCGAGTTGTTAACCACTTCTAACGGTTTAAGATTTATTATTCCGTCGGACCTGATTAATTACAGTTATCCCCAGACTTTGCTACAAGGTACTACTGTTGTTGTTAAAGAAATTAATCCTAAAGTTGTAATGGTAGTATTACAGGCAGTTAAATCAACTGATCCAAATGCTGTCAAATTTATTCCATCTAGTACATTTAGAAATTCTCGTCCAGGATATGTATTTACTACTAAGGAGCAAGGCACTGGATACTATTTAGATAAGATTGAACTAGCTAAACAAGTTGGTCAAACAGTAGTTACAAAACCATCAGGAGTAGTTTGTGATGAAGAAAGTGGTGTCTGTACTATAAACCCAGTTGAAAAAGCTGGTCGAATGTTTCAAGCTCCACCAGTTGGAACTGAACCATCAAGTTGGTCGGCTACAGGAGACCCAGTTTATGATCAGCCACTAACTAATGACTTCTCGGGACGCGAATCAGTTCTTTATCGTCACCAATTATCTACAAATGAACAGTCTATTGGACCAGATTCATTACCCATGCATTTTCAATAATTTTGTTAGTCTAGAAAGTGAAACGAAACTATGATCAAATAAACACTAACTAAACATGGATTCTACACCGAACAACACACCTGTAAACAAGTATTACTTTGGCTCAGATGTTGCTTCTGTAACTAAACCTACTAAGGATACTGTAGGAAAGGAGGCAAATTACATCATTATTCAGAATGATGCTTTGCACTCTAAAGTAGAAACTCTTCAAGCAAGAGTAAATGAACTTGAGCATACAAACGAAGAACTTGAAGATGAAAATGGTTCACTTGAGACTTCTAAGACAAGTCTCAAGGGATACATTAGCAATATGGCCTCATTTAATCAACATTCTAAAGACCTTGTTAACATTTATCATCAGAACATTTTGAAGATTCCAAAGGTTCACAAGGAACTTGTATGGGATTTAAAGAGATTTGGAGGAGCCTATGTAGTTTTTGTTATTGGGTATATTTTTATGCAATTTTTCTTGGCTACATCATGGACATCAGCGTTGAAGAGCATCATTGGGTCTCTAGTACTGTTGGGTCCTGTAATTCCTATTGGATGGCAATCAGTTGTACAATACAAAAGTTTGATTGAAATCAAGGACCTTTCAAAGAATGCCGAAGTAACTCGCCTTCGTAACGAACTTAGAAAGGCGATGAAAGGAAATGATTATTTGAGTGATTTGGTTGATCGACTCTAAATCATTCTAGAAATTTAAACTTTCCTTGGGAAACTTTTACTTTAGCTTCACTAAAACACCTGGTTAGCCAGTACCAATGGTTCATTCTTAAGTAATCTATGCATACAAAACGGCATTGAGGGCAATTATACGGCAACTCATCTAATAAACAGGTAATTAGCCAGTTTTTCATACATTCATAGCAATATATATGTTTACAATTAGTTGAGTCTTTTTCTGGATACCAAGCTTTAATCAGTTTATGACTAGTAAATGATCTAGGGTCTGTCCAGTTATTATGACAAATAGCACAAATGTTCATTATAAGTAAACTCAAGGGTTTAATTATGGATTTGGTCCGCTCTAATCAGGTGATTTGGTTTGAGTAGCTCCCTTAAGTAATTTCTATTTAATAGTAAATGGAACAAATGGACGTTCCACAAATTATATTAAGTTTTTTTCTGCTAATTGTTTTTATCAGTGCCCTAGTTAGTGCAATAAGAAAAGGTATTAAATATAAATGGCCAGGCAATAGAGTTGCTGGTCTAATTGTTGCAATTATTTGTGCTCCGTTATACTGGATTATATATGCATTTGACGGATTTAAAAACCAAAGTTCACCCGAAGGTGATATTTAGCTCGGTACTTCGTTTACTTTGGTACTTCGTTTACTTTGGTACTTTGGTACTTCGTTTACTTCGTTCACGCAATGTTCAAGCTGGCTTGAAGAGCCACGTTGAGTTGTTGTTCGTAACTTGGTTCTTCGCTATCGCTGTCGCTGTCGCTGTCGTCGTCGTCAAATTTAATATCCAGGGCTTCATCCCATGTTTTATTCTTCAAATCGGCGGGGAATCGGAATCCCCAAGATGACTGACAACTCGCACAGAAGATACTGTTAGAACTATTCCTGCAGAATCTATTAGACTCCATCAAATCGTCTTCATAGCTCTCTCTAACCATGATGCACTTTCCTCGAAGTGGTTCTTGGTCTGAAAGCTGTTGGAATCTCTTCACAGACAAAGTGGCTTTTTCTTGGGAGTTCAACCAACGACGAGGTTTGTGACGACTCTTGTAACCAACTCGCTTAGACTCTTTGATAGCCTTTACGCATTCGGTAACAGTTGTTTTCCATTCGCGATTGTTTTTCAAGTACTTCATGAAACGGAATTGGTTCACAGTACCGGTTAGGATACACCAAGCTTCACGATTATCGTCGTAAATTACCTGAAGATCACGATTCATCCAATTAGGATAATACCTTCTTTCATGGACCTTTTCGACTAAGCTTACCATCTTCTTCGGGATGTGAACGGAATCGTTACGTTCCTTCTTGAACTGAATCTCAGACAAGTGAGGTGCTTGTGAGTTAAAGATCACCCCAATAGTCCTCATACACTTCTCAGTATAATCACGTAGACTCTGAACGGCTTCAGCTGTACGTTGAACGATCACATCACCCTTTTCTTGGTCCTTTTTGACGTCCTCAATGGCAACACGCAGCATCTGCTGGACAGTGTCAGCAAACATAGTACGACGTGCATTGGCAAGTTCTGCTTTCTTCGAAGCTTTGTAGTGCTGTTGAATAAGGGTCTTCAAACCGGATCTCGTCAGTTTCCCTTTCAAGAACTCGATACATGTGTTCTCAACACGGTGTTCCAAAGGATCAATGTATCCAGCAAGTTCATCACGAATCTCGTTAGACGATCGAAGGATCTCTGCAAGAATGCGTGAATCGCGCTTTCTCAAGTTGGGAAGGGCGTAGATATCTGCAGAACTCAAACCGCAGATTCCTACTCCAACAGCAAAGTTGAGATCGTTTCCAAGTACGCCTCCATGTTGACGAACCCACTCGTCATGTTCAGGATTATGAACATAACTAGTGTTCTTGATGATCGTTCCTTTAGCCCAGTCAAAGAACGTGTGGCAACTAATGCACCACATCTGGTTACAACCAGAAACACGAGAAACCAGGTTACGACAAGCCGGACAAGGCTTGGTTTCACCGGCTTTACGTTGTTCACGAAGGTAGTTAACTGACTCAACATCTGCTTCCTTGCATTTATGCTCTTTATCCTTGGGCATCATACACTTTGAACAGATCTTATCACCACACATACCACAAGCCCACTTATCCTCAATGAAACCGTTGCAATTGTCCTTAGGACACTTGCCTCGATAAATATGAGTTTCAGCAGCTTTGGCAGCTTTGGCGTCCCTTACTTCTTGATCATTCTCAGCGTACCTGCCATTCTGAACCATGAAACGTTCGTTATCAACTTCCTTCTTAATTTCTAAAAAACGAACACGAAGCTTGTTGATCCGTTGGTCATACTTACCCACTTTTTCCTCAAGTTCTTGAAGCTGATCAACATACGGAAAGTTAACGGGGTCTGAAACCCGAATGTCTTTGTAAGCAGACAATTTCTTGAACAAAGGGGTTTTAGCCATAGTAAGTTGTCTAATGCGATCACTGATCCTTTTATAAAGATCTCGAGCACGAGTCAGCTTAACTTCAGCAGACGCCTTCGGTTGAAACTCTGGCATACGAGCCATAATTTGATCAAGAAGAACGTCTTCACGATGCTCTTTCCAGGGTCCCCAGATAAAGCTTCGAGTAAACCGTTGGTTCTGATTCTCATCATACCCTAGAAGGAACTCAAGATCGAATCCCTTTTTGCAGTGCATGCAGAAGGGCTCTTCAAGCTGTTGTAGAAAGAACCTGCGATAGCAGATCTTACAACAGTCTTTCTGGCAATGAAGACACTTGATCCCAACACGTTGCTGAACGTGAAGTGAACAGAAATCTCCGTCAACAGATTGAGAAAGTTTGCATTGTTCGCCAGAATCACAAATGTACTGGCACCGGATACTATCATCAGCTGTTCCGGAAACGCTTGCAGTTCCAGCAAAGCTGTCCGCATCGTTCTTGTAGTAACTTTCGGCACAAATTGGGCAGGAATCCATTCTTGTTAGAAGCTTGCTTAGGAGGGAGGTATATGAACTCATAGCTTCGCGGGGGCTAGGGTGTCTAGAATCTTGAAAAGTGGGGATTAAAAGAATTGCATCGCGATTCGTTAACACTCGAAGAGTTGAATCGCACCCTAGCGCACTAAGGTATTTTTTGTTAAATTCTAGGGATACTGTATACAATAATGTTATACAGAGATCCATCAAGAGAAGACTTTCGTACAATACCTAGCTTTTTGAGACTAGAGGTAATGAAATATGTCAAGCCCAAAGTAAAACCAAAATTAAAGAACAAAGAACAGTATTTTAAAGGGGTCTCTGGTAAGCATTGGAGATTAACCAGGTGTATTTATTGCAATGACCCTAGGGCTTGGTCAAAAGTTACTTATGATGGAAAATTCTATAACTTTAACATTATTATTAATTGTTCTTGTTTCTCACCAGTGAAATAACTATAGAATTCCAATCTGGGTATCTTTCACTACCAAATTTTTACTTAAACAATAATAAATGAACACACTTAAGGAAATTACGTAAGTGGCTTAAAGTTGTTGGGGAATAAAGTTATTGATTAAATCGTTCGGCTGCTTCACGATAATATCTCCCTCCTGGAAAATTACTATATGGTGGCAACATATTCATTTCTTCCATCATTGAATATCTATTAATATGTCTATTTACAAAATTTTCCACTCCCGTAATAAAACTAATTACATATATATATTCCCTATCAACCATACGTGGTCTTCCAATAGCACTCATATCATGATTTGGGTTGTAAAAAATATCCAAAGTATAATCTGTAAATTGACTATTGTCAATTACAAAATTAATTCTCTCTATTATATCTTCCTCATTAAATAGATAATTGTTATCAAAAACAAGATTGACACTGCCGTCTTTTCCGTAATATAAACACGCCGTGTCTACTAAACCTCGGAATACAGAGTAAGTATCATTATAATTATAATTTTCATCTTCTATGAAATCATCTAAATTTAGACATTCAAACTCACCATACATTGGTTCTTTTATATGTCTAGGGTGAAATTTTGGTATATTACTATTACCAAAATTTCGACTTCTACTTCGACTCGTTCTTCGACTTCGACTTCGACTCGTTCTTCGACTCGTTCTTCGACTCGTTCTTCGATTTGTCATTTATTAATTATTATTATTTAAAAAAAATTTTTTTATATAATATTATACCGCTTTTCTAGTATTTCAAGAGCGTTAATGGCTTCTTTTCTATTGTGTTCCGATCCATTTTTTCGAAGGGTGTTTATATGAACTATTTAGCGAATTAGTGGTCTTCTAGTATATCTCCTGAAAGTTTTTGCACGAGGTTCAAGTTTTTGATCATTAAAAGAATTTATCTGTGAAAAATGTTTGTATTCCCCTAAGGTTCTTTTTGTTCCTAATTTAAAAGAATCGCGGTGCGATTCGTTAACACTCTTTGAGTTTTTAAATGACTCGGTATTATTTGAAATGTTATCAATCATGAGATCAATAGGGATTACCCCTAAGAAATATTCAGGTTTAAAGGTTATACCTAATCTTTGACAAAGTCTTTTTCTAGAACTTGATTCAAATAACTTTCGAACATAAAAACTCAGATCTTGCCAATAAGTTCTACGGTGATCACGTTTAAAGCTTGTAAAGATCACATTTTCGTGAGGACTAAAGAAATGCCAACCTCTAGTATAAAGTCTCAATGTGATATCAAGTTCTTCCCCGAAGAACAAGTGCGGTAACAAAGGATCATAAGGAGCGTCTTTAACAATGTTTCCTTTTGAAAAAGAAAAACACGCAGCCCAACCCTTACTGGTATAAGGGAAATTTTGTCTTAATTTTGGGCTGTTTATTATATCTGATTGAACTCTTGTCATTTTATCAGGAACTCCAAAACCTTGAATATATAATCCTGATCTGATTTTATCAATGTCGAACGAACCATCATTTAAATCATAATTAGGTGGATATTGGGTTAAAACTGACTTATCAGGAAGAAGATTAAGCATGTGTTTTAGTTTTGTATCCCACCCTTCGACAAAACGAGAATGTGAATCAATTTGCATAAAATATTCTTCTGAATCGTAAAATTGTTGAATGAGGTATCTTGCCCAAACAGGACCTTTAGCTTCAGTATAATGATCTTGAAATACTCGAACACTATCGTTTTCCGAACTAACACTAGGATCTGATGGATCATTTTGTTCATAAACAACTACCCGAAGTAATTCAGGATGGTCTGCCTTGTCTAGAAGATTTTGTACGGTTTTTGGTGCTTCGGGGTCACGATAACTTGCTATACTTACAAAAATTTTTTGGTCTTTATTTGGTTCTTTTGGTATTTTAAAAGGATGATCTTGATTGAAGAAATTAATCACTTTTTGTCGCTGTTGGTAAACAATTAATCCACTTAAAGAAACAATGACAGTAATAACAACAAGTAGAAATTGAAGCATTTAAGAATGTCTGGAAGAAAAAACCAATCAAACGGGCGAAAGGACCAACGGGACCAACGGGACCAACGGGACCAATGGGACCAACGGGACCAACGGGACCAACGGGACCGGGTACAACGGGACCGGGTACAACGGGACCAACGGGACCAACGGGACCAACGGGACCAACGGGACCGGGTACAACGGGACCGGGTACAACGGTCCCACCGACAGATCAAAACTGAAACCGAATCTGATTTTAATTTTGATCTATCTAATCCTCATGTATCGAGAAGTGAACTTCAGAAAGTGCTGGGTGGTATGAAACCTAAAAAGCTAGAAAATTATCGTAGAGCCTTAGTGCATAAATCTGTGCAAAAGTATGTTAGATATTCCTTAAATGATGGTAAACCGGTTTGTGGTTATTTAATCGAGGCTCGAAAGCCAGCATCTAATGAACGTTTGGAGTTTTTAGGAGATGCAGTTTTAAGTCATGTAGTTGCCGAGTACATATTTTTGAAATATCCTGGAAAGGATGAAGGTTTTATGACTCGTCTTCGTACTAAGATAGTACGAGATACTCATTGTGTTAAATTTGCTAACCTGATTGGTTTGGGGCCGCATATTCTTGCTGGGCCAATTGTTAAAAAAGAAGAAGATGGTGTATATAATGCAAAATTATTGGAGGATGCATTTGAAGCTTTTTTAGGAGCTATTAGACTAGACCTTGGATTTGAGTTTGCTAGAGGTTTTGTTATTAAGTTAATGGAACAATCAGTTAATTTCGATTCTCTCATGAAAGATGACAATTATAAGGACATTTTAATGAGATATGCTCAGAATAAGGGTATTCCGTTACCAATATACAAGGAAGTTAAGAAATTTGGTCCTCCTCATAAGAGAACATTCATTATTCAAGTGATTATCAAAATAGATGGGCGTGATATGAATATGGGCGAGGGTAAAGGAGCTTCAAAGAAGGATGCCGAACAAGCTGCTGCATTATCTACGTTAGAACTAATTGAGGAAACTGATTTGAAAGAGATTTCGGAACGAGATCTTGATTAATCATGTTAGGCCGAGCGTGATAATTTTAACTTCTTGCTTATGATAAATGGCTAAGTCTAAAAGTCCAAAGGTAAGTAACAAGACTGAAGTCGTTGGGACATATGTATTAGTGACTGTCTTGTTTGCAATTTTGGGTTATGTCGTAGTCAAATTCTTTATGATGGATAATGTAAGTCCATTTATTAGTGATTACGATGGACATGATTATTCTGTTCGAAAAGTAGGTAGTCCATATATTAGGCAAACAGCTGCAGATTATTTAGCTAGAATTAAACATAAAGTAGATGTGTTAGTTGATTATATGTATAAAAAAGGTCTTCCAGACCCTGATACTTCTAAAAGATTATTTCAAAGATGGGCTAGTTGCGAACTTAAGGAAACCAATAGTTCAGAGAAATCAGCTGCTTTTACATTGAACAAATCTTCAGAAATTAGGTTATGTATTAGGGATCGTCACGGGAATTTTGAAGACCCAAATACTAGCATGTTTGTAATTTTACATGAACTTGCTCATGTGATGTCAGTTAGTTACGGTCACGGAGAAGAATTTCAACATAACTTTGACTATATCACACATTTAGCTAGTCAGTTGGGAGTATACAAACCGGAAAACTTTGCGTCTAGACCAAAAATGTATTGCGGGACAGAAATTAATACAACTCCGTGTGATAGAGGAACTTGCGAGTTTGGAACTAGAGCTAAGGAATTAAAAACTTACGGAGTCAATGGGGTCTGGTCTTAAACACTCAAAAGGAATCTCAAAGAGTTTTTAATTTCTAAGTTCTAATAAATGGCTCGTAAATATTCAAGACACGGTCGTAAACGTAGATTTTCAAGACGCTTCGGTGCCTTTACTGGAGGATCACCTCATTCTCTTTTACAAATGCAGGGACCTTATGGTGCGTCAAGTTATGGACGTCGCCGCAAACGTAGATTTTCAAGAAAGTTCGGTGCCTTTACTGGAGGATCACCTCATTCTCTTTTACAAATGCAGGGACCTTACGGTGCATCAAGTTATGGACGTCGCCGCAAACGCAAGAGTTACGGTAGCAGACGCTTCGGTGCCTTTACTGGAGGATCACCTCATTCTCTTTTACAAATGCAGGGACCTTACGGTGCGTCAAGTTACGGACGTCGCCGCAGACGCAAGAGTTACGGGCGTCGCAAATTCAGTCGTTGTAAATCATCATTTGGAAGAAAGATGAAAATGTGCGATTGTGGTAAAAAATATAGAAAGAAGCGCGCTCATCAAAAGGTTTGCAAACTTAAGAGCAAGAGCAAGCGGGGAAAGCGGGGAAAGCGTAAGAGTTACGGACGTCGCAAAAGACGTTACAGCGGAATGCATCACCGTGGATATGGTAAAGTAATGGGACAAGGATACAAAGCTCAAACCACTTACCCAAATGTTTCAGCCCCTTATTTTGGAGCAGCTGAACCTTGGACAAACGCAAGTGGATGGTGGTATCCTGTAACTGGTGGTAAGGTACAATCCCCTGGAATGACAATGAAAAATCCTAAGTAAGGTTCAAAATTTTAACGACTTAAGAAAGTAAACACTATCAAGATTAAAGTAAAACATGGAACAAGTACGTCATGTTGTTTTGAATATGTTAAAGGACCGAGGTTACAAGGTTCCTGAAAGTGAAACTGATATTTATGCTTTCATGAATGCTGAAGAATACTTAACTTACAAAGTTGCAGAAGAAGATAAAAAGGCATATGTATTTTTCCCAAAGATGCCTAAGGTAGGTGTAGGAACGATTCGTAATTATGTAAAAGAAATGGAAGAAAATGAGGTTCAACATTCTGTCATTGTAGTAAAAGAAACGATTACTGCATTTGCTAAACAGGTTTTTGTAGAAGCTAGACCATTAGTTATTGAATATTTTACAGAAGAAGAACTATTAATTGATAAAACTACACATTCATTAGTTCCAAAACACGAACTGATTTCTAATCAGGAAAAGAAAGACATTTTGAAAATGTACAAATGTACTAAGGATACACAACTTCCCTGGATTTTAAGATCTGACCCTATAGCACGTCATTATGAAGCAAAGAAGGGTCAGGTATTTAAAATTACTCGAACTAGTGAAACAGCTGGAAAGCATGTTACTTATCGAATAGTTGTTTAAAAGAATCGCACCGCGACACTCTTTGAGTTTTTAACACTCTTTGAGTTTTTAAAAGAATCGCACCGCGATTCGTTAACACTCTTTGAGTTTTAAAAGAATCGCACCGCGATTCGTTCTTCAAAGAATCGCGATTCGTTCTTCGAGTTTTTAATTTCCTGGTAATAGTTAAATGAAACCAAGTTTCGCATTAGTAGTTAGTTTAATTGCAGTAGTTGCAGCAGTATTTATCGTACAAAAATCTGATACATTCAGTAACGGACGTGAAAATTTCGAAGCAGCTGGGTTAGTTTACAATCGTCCACCAGAGTGGTTTCATAAAGCAGCTTATAACCCAGATGATTGGCTAGTTGCATACTATCCTCAGCAAATTGCTCAACCTGAATGTATGTATCACAGTAGGGGGAACCCACGTGAACTTAATTATCTTTCCAGTGCATATCGCTTCTGGAGAATGTAAAGAAAGATATAAGTTTTACCTATTTTAATTTGATTTTTAAAATTCCACAATCCCTTGGGAATTCTAAGATTCTTCGTTGGACCTAGTATAAGTATAGTATCAGACCAAGTTGATAAAATTGATAATAAATCGTATATCCAACTTTTATTAATCAGGTGAAAAGCATAGCTTATTATTATAGAGCTGTAATTTCTGTCACCTGCTTTACCTAATGCAATATCTTCAAAAGAAAAAGGTTCACACATAATTCCAGTATTGTTTTTGAATAAATCTCCTGTATACGGATCAAAAGCGTCTTTTGAACCTATTAGAGATGTAATCTCTCCACCTCCACAAGCTAGATCAAGTACTTCTGAAAAATCAATTTTCCAATTTGTTTTAGCATGTTGGAGACATAGTCTAATTGAATTTATATGAGGATTTGAGTAATTTAAACAATTATTACGATAATAATTCTCAACAGACCCATATAATTTATATTGTTTTCTCATTTCTTAATCAGCTTAGAGATTCCTAAGCTTAACTAAAAAAGATGGAAGGTTTATCAGAATCATATGTTTTTTGGGATGCAAGTCAGTATGTTCTGGATCTCAAAAAACCTCGTAATCAAATTAGCGAACTTAAACAAGAACTTTCTGAAAAACCATCAAGACCTTCAAAAGGTTTGGTGGACATTAAGCAATACAAGAAACTAATTTCAACAAAGGATAAAATAAGTACAGCAGGTAATTGGGAAAAATGGTCAAAGTTAGTCAATCCATATGAAAAAATAAGCTCACTTTCAAATCGTAATTATGGAAGAGATTATTACAAAATGTATGAAATAGTTAAATTCTACAATTTACCAACCGTTGAAGCATTTTTATGCTTATGTGAAGCACCCGGCGCTTTTGCCAGAGCTTTATCATATTTTAATCCAAAGGCTGAAGGTTATGTATCAAGTTATTATTCTCATGGTGCACCAGAATTTAATGATCCTGACGAAGATTTTAAAGTAGCTTCAAAGGGTGATCTTACTGATTATGACAATATTGAAACAATTAGTGAATGGGTCCCAAAATGTGAAATTATTACAGCTGATGGATCTTTTGATACTAAGTATGATCCAAATAATCAGGAACAATTGAGTTTACACCTAATTTTTTCTGAAATTCTAACTGCTATATTGTGTCAAGCTAAAGGAGGTACATTTATTTTGAAAATGTTTGATACTTTTACTAGACCAACTGCACAAGTAATATACCTAATGAGTTACTTTTATGAAGATGTTTCGTTGTTTAAACCAAGGACGAGTAGAATTACTAACTCTGAAAAGTATCTTGTTGCTAGAAATTTTAAAGGTCTCGAAGGACTTGAAGAAACACTTGAAAAAATGAAGGACCTTTCCAAAAATTGGGACCGAGAATTTTATTGTCGAAATTTTGGAATTGAAATACCTGAATCGTTTGAAAAACATTTGAAAGAATTTAATCACAAGATGATTGGTATTCAAATAACTAATATAGATCAGGCAATTGAATGGAGTTGCAACGAAGAAGAAGTACCCGAAAAACAAATTGAAGCTTATCAAAATATAAAAGCAGTTGAACTTTGCAGCACATTTGGTATAAATACTAGTTTATCTATGGGAAATACTGGGGTATGTAAACACTTTAAAAAGACCAAAATTATTATGGGTTGTCTAAAGAACGTAATGGTCTGTGAAAAATGTTTGATTTTATTGATTAAACCTTAAAGAGTTTAAGCAGATGCTGCTTCAGCTTTCTTTTTGTTCCAGTTAGCAGCTCCCATCTTGAACGCCTCCTGATTAGAAAGACCCGGTTTCTCACCCTTTAGGCGGGCAACTTCATCCTTCATGAAGATGTTGTATGCGTTTGGAGCTCGGGTCTTCTTCTCTTTCTTCTTTCCAAACTCCTTTTTTGCCTCCTTTTTGTAGGCCTCGAATTCTGATTGTGTGACAAAGCTATCGGACATTTTGATTTATATTTCCCGTATTAAATAAAACACCATTTTAAACGAACGTCTACCGGTTATTAATTTGACCGGTTCCCTGAGTTTGTTGAACATTATATTCTTCCATAATACGTGAATATTCAACCCGAAGGTCCTTAGGGTTTTTTAACTGTTTATTTACAGAATTCCCAAAAATAAAGGTAGTAAAGAATCCTCTACTTTTCGAGTTTCTCTTTTTCTTTGGTGCTTTCAAAGCTACATTATTTAAATCAAGTTTACCACATTCCATCTGGAGATGTTCTTAATAAGTAATTAGAATAAAAACTCTTTGAGATTCATCGTTCTAACGGTGCTGATGGTAAGTTCTTCAATATCTCGATTTCTAACTTAAGTTTTTCTTGTTCTAACTTACATTTTTTCACCAATTAAATCACATTCAGTACGACAGTAACTGCACATGATTTCCCTTCCATGTTTACAAGGCATCTTTGTTTTGAGTCCCTTAGGACTGACCGAAGTCAATTCTTTGCAAATTTACCATATTCTAGAAAGATGTAAATATCCCTAACTGATTCAAAACGATCCTTTCCCAAACGTTTCTTTACTAATTCTTTTCCATCAGGAAATTCCCAAACTGGAGTATTCGTCCCCCTTTTGTCCAATGCCCATGGACCCAACTTATAACCCTTTTTGGACGCATGGAATTTAATCTTCTTTTGAAGTGATACTTCTCCACAACGAGCAAAGTATGAAAAACACCAATCCTGAGGATCTTGTGCATACCCATAGATTTCTACCTTTACTTTTTTCTTTGATCGTTCAAACCACATTTTGATACCTGTTGTATATCTCTTATCTTTAGGTTTTGAAGGCGTTTCATCAACTGTTCCTAATTTGACGATATCTTTTCCAACTTTTGTCACTTCAGACAATTTGTCCAATATTTTGTTTAAAATCATGTACAATTTGTCTTTGTCCGGGATTGTAATCACATAATCAATATCCCCAATAGTTTCTTTATTTGGACGAGCGTAACTTCCAGCAATTTTGAACAATAATCCAGGATATTCTTTCTTAACATCCCCAATGATACTATCAATTACTACCTTCCAGTCAGTTGCCTGTTCCCTAGTCATACGCTCTTCCCGAGTACTTCCTTCAAAATATGCTTTCAAAGGTCCATGGAGTCCTTTTCGAAAGTCTGCAAATTTATTAGTTTCGTAAACTTTCTTCAAGTCATCAATTGTTTTGTAACCCATTTTGATAAGTTCTTGGACGCTAGTATCACCAATCCCAATTCCAATTCCGGTTAATTGTGAAAGATTACCAAAAGCCTTGATTTCTTGATTGTATTTTTTGGCATAATCACAATCATCAACAACCTTACCATCTTTAATGGTCATTCCATGGTAAGGATTTTTGTTTTCTAATTTAGTTTGGCCATTTTTGTAAAGATCTTTCATTACTTTACAGGGTTTAGTAGTAAGAACTGTCATTAGTTCTTTGTACAACTTCTCAACATCTCGAGATTCTTTAGATTCTTGTACAACTTTTATAGCTTTACGATAAGCTAATTGTCGACGATTTGTAACGATTCCAGAATCTCCTCCATATCGAATAATATCAACTATTAATCGATAAGTATCGATTAATCCATGTTTAAAGCTGGTGGCGTTAGGAAAGTGATCCATTTGTGTTATTACGATAATAACTAAATACCTATGCTTTCTAATTTTTGAAAAAAAGTTGGTATTAATCAAATGGCAGATTATCCCGAATATACTATTTTGAGTATGTACCTTACTCTTGGAATTCCGTTGTTGTTTAGTTATTATTTACTATCGACAAGATCTAACAAAGTTCTAAATAACTTTTGGTCTAATCATGGAAGAATCAAGTGGCTCAAGAAATACGATTCAGTTGCTAGAAAGACATTTGCAGTTTCAATGATTGTAGCAGCCATTGCAGGTGTTTATTTATTATATTATTTTACGTGGGGAAATAATGGTAATGGAGCAACTGATAGTAAAATTTTTGGTATTGAGTATGAACAAGGTGGTAAATATTTCATCTATGTGGGATTTTTGCTATTACTAGGGTTTAGTCTACTTTGGATACCTACATTTCGTTTAGCTGATAATTTAAGTACTTTGGTACTCTTTATAGCAGGTGCAGGAGCTGTCGTTATTATGGCAGCTCTAGCAAGTACTGATTTACAAACAGATGAGGACAAAGCAGCATTGGCTGCAGCAGTTTATGTAGCTTTTCATACTTGTATATTAGATGGTCTACTTTGGACTGGGACTGTTCCTTTGAAAATTTAATCAAGCTTAGAAGCGAATAAGAAACTGAATAAAGTGATAGAACAAGAGCGACCGAACAATGACAAACATATTCTACAGAATAAAATGGACTAGTTTAACTGAACGTACTTGGGAAAATTTAATACGGGTGCATTCTCATTATCTGTTAACAGGAGATACTTATTTCCATAAATACAGATTAGCAAATCACAAATCTGGTATTGTGGATATTGGAGCTGCAGGTGATGCATCTAAAGAAGACGCTCTTAGAAAGTTTGCAAAAAAAGCCGAATCCAATGGTTTAGTTGTAAAAGAAATAAACCGTGATGAATTTTCAAATATTCACATGATGGAAAAGATATTCCCATTTGGAAGGAACAGCGTAATCTAATTAACGCCGATTCCATTTTTTCTTACGGGGATTTTCAGAATTACTGATTAAATCTTCAAATTCTCTAGCCATTTCTTCTATATCTTCTGAACTAGATCCTTCAGATTCTTCATGTTCAACATATTCTTCAACATGTTTTTTCATTTTCCTAATTTCCTTCGGGTTAAATTCATATTCTTCCAATAGATATTCTAAAATTTTAGGTTTTCCTAATTCAATACTTGCGAGAGATAATTCAAAAGCATGTTCCTTGAGTGTTGACAGTTCGTCCTGGATATCTTCTAATAGATCTTCATCAATTGGCTCATTAATTTTTCCAAATTGGGTAATGAGATAATCCATGTCTTTAAGTTTCCTAAACAATTTAATTAAGCGTAGTTCAAACACTTAAGTAAATTATTTTCTCAGAACCATTAAAATGGCAACCGAGCATATTAAATGGTGTATTGAAAACGCACTCAAGAAATCCACAGATAAAGAACGCTTGTCATTCTTTAAATCTCATATGATGCGTAATCCTGAAACTAAGTCTTTGGTGATTAAGAAAGACCTAATTGAAAAAGTCAAGATTTTAATGCTAAGAGGAAACGATCTCGAGAATTGGATAAAAAGTTTTAGTTAATGTTGATCTTACCACTAGAATCTAAGGTTATAGTCTTTCCTCCAAAATTAGTTTTTAAAGATTTGGACTTTTTTGGTAATTTTTTAGACTTACCGTAACTCATAAAACTACCAGTTACTTTCTTAGGACCCAAATTAGGTTTAGGTTGTTTAATAGTTAAATGACCTGAACCTTCTGTCCATCCATTAGGTGTATAAACACCGGAACCGTACCCAAGTCGTGGCGAAGTCCTTTTCTTTTTATTTAGTTTTGGCTTTTGAAACTTTTTTTTAGAACCAAATCTAAAGACTCCTCCTAAACCATCCCCAATTCCTTGAGAACGAGTTAACCAGGCATTAGGTGTCATACCATCAGGTTGAACTTTACCTACTTTTGGTATAAGTCCTTCGGGTGAGTATAATTGATTAGTTGCAAAATTAATAGTAGTTCCTCCTGCATGATACATTGGAATTGGTTTCTGATAAGCTACAGTATTTGGTGAACTATTGGACAATTTTCCATTAAATGAACCAAACCTTCTTTTTGGTCTGCGCTTACCTTTGCCAAATTTCAAAACAGGTGTATTAAGTTGATTATTGCTAAACTGTAAAGGTTCATTCAAAAAAGGAGAAAGGTATTGTTTATTTCCTAAACCAGGTACAATCAGTTCAACATCAGGTTTGAAGAGACCTTTTGCCATTTTAAGAGCTCCTGGGTTAGCATATTTAGCAGCCTGGGCACTCATATTATTTCTTGCTATCCCAGATCTAACCCAATTTTTAGTTCCTGGTGTCATTCCAAAATTACTACGACGTTTCCGGCGACGACGACGCGACTTACTCTTAAGACGACGACGTGATTTACTTTTGCGACGACGACGTGTCTTGCGACGACGTGACTTACTCTTACGACGTGACTTGCGACGACGTGACTTGCGACGACGTGAACGACGTGAACGTCTTATACGACCAAAACCGTGAATTTTGTAAAGTGATTGCATTCTTAAATTATCTCTTGGACCATAGGGTCTCGGTAATGGAGATCCTTGCATGAGTGGATCGGGCATAGTATCGAAAATAGTAACTGGAGATTTTGCTCCTAAAGGAAGGCCAATGCTATTTACAGAAGTGCTAAGTTTTCCAGATTTGAATGGCATGCCATAACGTCTTCGTCCCTTTCTAGACTTACGACGACCATAACTCATTTTTGTTCCTAACATTGGTCCATCCTTATTCAGAGCACCGAGTTCAGATTCTAACGCACGAGCACCTGCTAGTTTGTGATTAGCCAAATGAAAACTTGAATCACAGTAGCCTGTACTACCTTGATATATAGGCTGATCTTTCAGAGAAAAATAACTCGTCATTTATTGTTTGCAATATTTAAAGTTTATACTTTAAAGAAATAATCACTTAATTAGAAATGGACCAACTTAGAGATACAGAAGATACAGATCGTGGACTTTTAATACGCAATGAAAAACAAATTACAACTCATGAACATATTATTCAAGTAGATACCAGGGATTGCATTGGACAAGATTCCCTATTAAGTGCAAGGACAGCTTGGCAAGCTAAAGGAAATCGTACAGAAGCACACGGAAATATAAATAGGACAACTGGAGCTTTTGTTAATCCGATTAAAATAAACACATCTGCCATAAGTTTAGCAGGTGGTGTTCTTAAAGACGGTGATCGTGTTAAAATTGAAGGTGTCCAAGGAAATATACGCGTTAATGGATATCATCGTATTCAAAATGTTTTAGTTCCAGACCCAGACCCTAATTACGATGCTAGTTTTGAAATTAATTTAACAGGAAACGGTAATTATGCTGGTGGAGGAATTTGGTCTAGGTCAGCAGATCACGGAATACCACAATTAACTGATACAAGTTGTGTTATTTATGATAATGAAATACAGCTTAAATTATTACAAAAACGACTTCGTGCATTAAGAACATTCTCACTAAGTTGGATATCTGTTCCTCGTGATATCATGCCAATAGAGATTTATTATCGAGATCTTTTCGAACAATCAATGTTGATTAATCAAACAACTAATACACCTTTTGAAATCTGGGACACATTTATCCCATCAGAACGAAATTTTATGGAATCATCTGTTATTGGGTTTTATTCTACTCCTCTTCGCATATTTCGTAGTTATTCTGGGTCACTTGCCGTACCTAATCAAGTAACTCCACCACCTCTTAATTTATGGAATCCGTCCGAAGGTGCGTGGCCATCTCAACCAAAACCTTATCCTTACCAAACAGTTCCGACTTATCGTAGTCAAAATTTTTCAGTAGTTGGATCTACGGGACAATTTTACATTATTTGTTCTGGTTATGGTGTTTATGATCTTAATGATTGGACAAGTTCAACAGGTAATCCTGTTTATGATCGGTTAATTACAGAAATTGCAAGGAAACTTCTTCTTATGGCTATCGTTCAACCACAAAGTTATCAAGATGTTGATTACGTAGAACTTATTCTTAATTCTTCTACTACAAGTACTAACGTGTCACCATTTGGTTATGGAAACTTTCAAAGATTTTTACCTGGACCAGGTATTCAATTAAATTATCAACCTGGAACTAGTGATAATGCAAATCCCTCAGGTCCTCCTAGTGGTACATATCCAATTATTTTTCCAAATTTTCTTGGAAATGTTTGGGGACCTTATGATACTCCTGGAGACCGATTTCAAAAACTTGGTTTACGTGATACAATTCAAGATCTTTATTTGAATGGGGATTTGCAGAATTTAATGGGGGAACCAATTATCAAACCTGAAGTAGCGCGTGAAAATCTTATGAACGATTCTACGTTTGGAATTAATTTTACAGCTCTTCAAGAAGTTAACATTTCGAATTTCCGAGAATCAACTAATTATAATATCGTTAATGCTATGAAAATTGTTCCAAATGGTTTTGGTGCACTTAATGTTCGAGCACTAGGGTCAGGTGCTTATTACAATTCTCGATACCTAGGTTCTGGAGGTATTGGTCCAAGTACTCTAGGGACAAATGGTGCTTGGTCTTTATCAGGAGTTAATGGCCCTCCAAATATTACAGATCCAAATGCAGTTGGTCCAAGTAGTTCTAAAACTTCACTTGTAACAGGAGAAATTCCATCTATTGCTGAAGGTAACGATCCAAATAATTATCCTGGGCAAACTGCTGAGATAAATCATCGTGTTGGGTGGTATACTTCTGAAACTGGTTCTTTCAAAGAAAATTTAGAAAATTATGTTCGGTATGTCTTGACTCAAATACCTGATACTAATTTACTTATCCATGCTTTTCAAGTTCCTAGAGACCACCGAGTTCAATCAACCAATTCAAAAGCAGGTGATTCGATTTTCAATACACCGATTCGTCTAAGTTTAGGTACTAGTACCGGTAATTTTGAATATGTAGAAACTTTGAATCCTATGTTGGGGAAAAGTCCATATTGGGAGCGTCGATTCTTAAGTCCAAAGGCTAGTTTGGATAATTTAACACTCAGTTTTAGTACTTACGAAGGAATTCCAATCCCTTTAGAACGTATGTTACAAACGAATCGAACGAGTATGTTTCTCGAAACTATTCAACAAGTCTTTGGCCAACCTGGTCCAATTTTAAGTTCATTGATTGACACTAAAGGGTTGACTTTTCTATTTGACCCGTTAAACCCAACATTAAACGGAAGAACTAAGAGAACTATAAGTATGATCTTCAAAGCGGAGTGTTATCAATATATCAATGCTGGATTGGACATTATTGAACAAATCGATAAGATTCTGGGGGAAGATGAAGACGAAGCATTAG
>PJEL010001495.1_pt1 | contig 23375 bp, 18 predicted proteins | sample 1853271 | NCBI WGS metagenome assembly PJEL01 (sample SAMN08108733, study PRJNA415343) | Invertebrate metagenome, whole genome shotgun sequencing project. | host: Globobulimina | place: Sweden: Gullmar Fjord | collected 2015-08
ATTGACGTTGATTTAAGAGCGGTCATACGGGAATACGGATTAACGGACAAAGAACTCACAACAGAGGAGCTGCTGAGAATAACGAAAAATTTCGGTTTCAAATCGAAAGTAAAAAGAATACCGCTTGACATCCTCTCAAAAAAGTATCCTCTTCGTGCGATCATCATTTGGAAAGACAAGACCTTTGGCGTTCTTCTAAAAGTAAATACGGAGGACAACAAGCTTCTTATTTATGACATCGTGAAAAAGTCGACAAAAGTAATAACGTATGAGGAATTTGAAAATACTGCCTCGGGAAAGTTTGTTATCCTGAGACATAAAAAAATCTCCTCACAGGTAAAGTTCGGTTTCAAGTGGTTTTATTATGAAATTTTAAAATTCAAAAGGGTCATAGCAGAGGTGCTGATCGGTTCATTTATAGTCCAGCTCTTTGGTCTCGTGACACCGCTGTTTATACAGGTAGTAATAGATAAAGTCCTGGTGCACAATAGTCTTGCAACGCTTGAGGTCCTTGCCGTGGCATTTCTTGCGGTGGCTGTGTTTGAACTCCTGTTAAACCTTTCGAGGAAATATATATTCATCCATATGGCCAGCAAACTGGATGCAAAACTCGGCGCCAAGCTTTTCAGGCATTTAATCTCCCTGCCGTTTATGTATTTTGAATCAAGGAAGGTCGGTAACATCATCGCCAGAGTCAGGGAGCTGGATACGATCAGGGACTTTATAACCAACAAGTCCGTATCTTTAATAATAGACCTCCTGTTTTCGGTGGTTTTTGTAGCTGTTATGTTTATATACAGCGTTAAATTAACACTGATTGTTATTGGATTTGTGACCCTGCTTGCCATTCTGTTCCTGGTTGTAACACCGGAATTAAGAAGAAGACTCGAGGATAAATTCCAGATGGGGGCCAAATCCAACTCATATCTTGTAGAGTCGGTTACAGGGATACAGACAGTTAAATCACTTGCAGTTGAGGGTTCCATGCAGAGAAACTGGGAAGATTATCTCGGCAACTATGTACAATCAGGTTTTAAGCTCTCCAATATGACTAATATCACGGTATCCATATCCAGTACCATTCAGAGACTCATAACGCTTTCCATTCTGTATATCGGTGTCTCACTTGTAATAGAGGGTAAGCTCAGTATAGGCCAGCTTATAGCATTCAATATGTTGTCCAGACAGTTCACGGCCCCGATCATGAGGCTTGTTAACTTATGGAATGAATTCCAGCAGGCACTGCTCTCTGTTGACAGGCTCGGAGACATACTGAATAACCCGGTCGAAATGATGTCTGGTAAGGCGATTACACTTCCCGAGTTGAAAGGCGATATCAAACTTGAGGATGTGTCTTTCAGGTATAACCCGGAAGCTCCCTACGTCCTGGAAAAACTCAATCTTGATGTCCGGTCGGGCACGAGTGTGGGGATAGTCGGCAGGAGCGGCAGCGGTAAGAGTACTATCGCAAAATTGATCCAGAGGCTGTATTTCGCGAATGAGGGGAGAATCTATGTTGACGGCATAGACATAAGGCATCTTAATCCTGTCTGGCTCAGGAACAAGATAGGGGTTGTCCTGCAGGAGAGTTATCTCTTCAGCGGCACAATAAGGGAAAATATATCCCTCCCGAGGCCTGATGCGCCTGTCGAGATGATTATAGGCGCCGCGAACATGGCGGGAGCTCACGAGTTCATATCCCAGCTCCCGGAAGGTTACGATACGATTGTAGGAGAGAGGGGGTCTACCCTGTCGGGCGGTCAGAAACAGCGGATCGCGATTGCAAGGGCCCTTATAACCAAACCGAAGATCGTGATATTTGATGAAGCAACATCATCACTTGATTATGAATCCGAAAAGATAATACAGAACAATCTTGAAAAAATTAAGAGGGGCAGGACCATGTTTATAATCGCCCACAGGCTCTCCACAGTTAAAGATTGTGATGTCCTGATAGCCATTGACAACGGGAAGGTCCTGGAGATGGGAAGTCATGATGAACTCATTGCCCGTGAAGGCTATTATCACCAGCTCTATACACAACAGGAGGTAGGACTTGTCACATAAAAAGGAGCTTGTCCCGGTACAAGAAAAACAGGAAAAGAGTGTTCTGCGTAAATTCTTCGGACGAGATAAAAATGACAGCCACGAGTTCAAGCCTTTACTTGCCGAGATAGAAGAAAATCCCGGAAGCCGTGTCGGCAGGGTCATATTCTGGACGATTGTAGCGGTCATGGTTTTCACAGTAATATGGATGTATGTTGGAGAAATCGATGTTGTTATCTCGGCCCGCGGAAAGGTCATTCCTGACGGCGAAATAAAGATATTACAGCCCCTTGATTACGGAGTTGTTAGCAAAATTCTGGTAAAGGAAGGAGACCAGGTAAAGAAAGACCAGGTCATGATGGAAATAGATCCTTCGACAATAGCTCCGGAGCTGGAATCCATGAAAACCAATCTTAAGCGTCTCGAGCTTGAAATAATAAGGTATGAATCGATTCTGGAGGAAAGGCTTTTTAAGCCCGATATCACAATGTATGAAAATGAACTGGTAAAAATACAGAGAGATATTTATCATTCAATGCTCATGGGTCTTGAGAACCAGTTGCGGATAAAAAATGAAGTAATAAAAGAGTTGGAAAAAGAGACCAGTGTACTGGAAACGGAAATGAATCGCAGCCGCTCCCTGCTTGCCATAAGTACTGAGAAAAAAAACAGATTGGAAACCGTCATAGACATAATAGCAAAGAACGAATATGAAGACGCATTAAATGAAGTGCTGAACTACGAGAATAATATTACGCGGTCCGGGTTCAAGTTAAAAGAGATTGATCATCGGAAGAAACAGATAGTTGAGGAGATAGCTTATTTAAAAGAAGATTTCAGAACAACTATTTTAAAGGAGTTGTCCGTTATTCAGAAACAGGTCAGTATCTCCAGGGCTGAAATAGAAAAGATGTCTTTTAAAAATTCAAGGCAGAAGATTGTGGCTCCTGTTAACGGATATGTAAATAAGCTGCTTATCCACACAGTGGGGGGAGTAGTGTCGCCAGCGCAGAATTTAGTGGCAATAGTCCCCGATGATACCCCGCTGGTAATAAAGGCAGTGCTCGCAAATAAAGACCGGGGCTTTGTAAAAAAAGGTATGCCGGTTACCGTAAAAATCGACACATTTGATTTTCAGAAGTACGGATCGGTGGATGGTGAAGTAGACCATGTGGCAAAAGACAGTATAGAAAAAGAAGGCCAGGACATCATATTTGAAGTATACATCAAGATGCTTGATAAGTTCCTGATTGTAGAAGGGAAAGAAGTGCCTGTATCTTCAGGGATGAGCCTGACTGCGGAGATCAAGGTCGAAAAGAGAAAAATTATTGAGTTTTTTATTTACCCGATAGTCAAATATCTTGACGAAGGGGTCAGTGTGAGATAGTTTATTGCTTTAATGCTGTAAACTGCGCACTAATTGTAACGTACTATATAAAATCTATAAATTATGAAAAATGTAAGACTTACAGAAAAAGTTAAGGCAGCTGGCTGAGCAGCTAAACTCGGTCCGGGCGACCTGTCGGAAATACTGTCTGATGTATTCAAATGCAAGGACCGCGGTGTAGTTGTGGGACCCGGTGATGACGCCGGTGTGTTCCGCCACAAAAAAACTTTAATGGTTGAAACTGTTGACGTAATGACCCCGATAGTTGACGATCCTTACACGTTCGGGGCGATCAGCGCCGCCAATTCTCTGAGCGATGTGTATGCGATGGGAGGTACGCCGCTTACGGCCCTTGCAATATTGGGATATGCATCCTGCGATTTCGGGCCTCCGGTCATCAAGAGGCTTATGAAGGGGGCCATTGACAAAATACAGGAAGCGGGTGCGTGCCTTATAGGCGGTCACAGCATAGAAGATGATCAGTTTAAATTCGGATTTGCCGTGTCCGGTGTAGTTGAGAAAAATAGTATTTTGAGGGCAAGCGGGGCTTTGGCGGGCGACCTGCTCATACTAACGAAGCCTATAGGCACCGGCATATTGACTTCTGCTGTCAAATTGAAAAAGATGAAACAGGCGGGACTAAAGCCCGCTATTGATTCGATGCTTACCCTGAACAAGACCGCGGCAAAAGCCGCTGTTTCTGCCGGGGCCGGAGGGGCAACGGACGTTACGGGGTTCGGTCTGTTAGGCCATGCATTAAACGTGGCAAAAAACTCCGCAGCCGATCTCGTGATTCACTACAAAAAAGTGCCCCTGATGAAAAAGGTGAAAGACTATATATCGATCGGAGTGGTTCCGAAGGGAGCAAAGAGTAATCTTTCGTATGTAAGTAAATATGTAACATTTTCACCTGAACTTGATGATGTTGACAAGTTGGTTGTTTCAGATCCCCAGACATCCGGCGGCTTGCTTATTTCTCTTCCGCAAAAAGGACTGAAAAGGTTCGACACTATAGCAAAGAAGGCAAAAATGGACTACTGGATTATCGGAGAGGTAGTCAGCGGCAGGGGACGCATCTTGGTAGAGTAAAGAGACTTGCTTGCTTTTTTAGTATCATTTTCTCCTCAAACCCTATATCTGATTAATTAATCTATCCATGATTTTTTTTACCAGGTAATTTAGTATCCTGACAATCACCGTCCGTTCCCTGTAATATATCCGTATGCATACTGAAGATACGATAGCTGCGATATCGACCCCGGTCGGTCCTGGCGGTATAGGAATTATCAGGCTTAGCGGTAAAGACTCCCTGGAGATCGCAGACAGGTTATTTTCTCCCCAGGGTAAAGATACTGTCAAAAAGAGCCTGTCCCACAGAATACTCTATGGTCATATCATAGATCCATCGACTCAGGAGATCATCGACGAAGTACTGGTCTCTATTATGCTGGCCCCCCAAACTTACACAAGAGAAGACATTATAGAAATCAATTGCCACGGCGGTGCAGTGCCTATGCGCAGGGTGCTGGAACTTGTCATAAGGAACGGTGCAAGACAGGCAGGGCCTGGAGAATTTACACAAAGGGCGTTTTTAAACGGACGAATAGATCTCACCCGGGCAGAAGCAGTGCTTGATGTAATTAATGCAATGACAGTACAGAGTCAGAAGAGCGCGGTCGAGCAGCTCAGGGGGGGGCTTTCCGGTAAAATAGAGGCAATAAGAGAACAATTGATAGATCTTTCCGCATTTGTAGAAGCACATATCGATTTTCCTGAAGAGGATATAGGGGCGTTGTCCGTGAAAGAGATGAAATTAAGGGCCTCTGAAATAAGTGGTTCCCTCCGGAAACTCATTGAGGGTTCCCAATACGGCCTTATTCTAAGAGAGGGACTCAATACAGCGATAATTGGTAAGCCGAATGTGGGGAAATCGTCACTACTGAATGCTCTGCTCGAACATGACAGGGCGATCGTTACGGAGATACCCGGGACAACAAGAGATGTTATCGAGGATTACCTGAATATAAAAGGCCTGCCTGTAAAAATCATGGATACTGCGGGTATAAGAAATGTTGAAGACATTGCCGAACAGGAGGGTGTTAAGCGAAGTCTGAGGGCAATGGATGATGCGGACCTGGTCCTGCTGGTTCTTGACGGGAGCCGGGAGATTGGGAACACGGACAGGGAGTTGCTCGGAAAATCAGTTCCTGAAAAGACGATATATGTGTTAAACAAAATTGATCTGGCAGGGGATGATTTTAGGCCTGTTTCCACACCCCTGCCCGCAGTCGAGGTGTCTGCAAAAAAGGGGACAGGACTTGAGGCACTGAAAGAAAAGATTATGGTGACTGCCTTGAATGGCCAGGCTGAATGCGGTACGAATATTGTTACCAATACAAGACATGTTCACGCCATTGAAAAGTCCCTTGCGTCTATGAGTGCATTTATTGAAGAGCTCTCAAAAGAGACCTCGCCGGAATTCCTCTCTGTTGAACTAAGAGATGCCCTTGACGCAATCGGAGAGATACTTGGGATTACTACTCCGGAGGAGATACTCAACAGGATCTTCGGCAGTTTCTGTATTGGTAAATAGTATATAATCTAATTTATGCTGCGTCTTAAAGAAGTCAGACATGTCCTTATTCTCACCCTTATTCTCAATGTGGGTGTTACGGTCGCAAAGATCTTCTATGGCATTAAAATAAACTCGATCAGCATGCTCTCTGACGGGTTTCATTCATTTCTTGACGGAACTTCCAATATTATCGGACTTGTTGGTGTATGGATGGCAGCGCATCCACCTGATGAGGACCACCCGTATGGTCACCATAAATTCGAAACATTATCTACCATAGCGATAGCCGTGCTCATATTTGGAGCGGGTCTGGAAATATTAAGACAATTATATGCCAGGATTGGAACTCCAAGTAATATTGAGGTGACGGCTGAAAGCTTCATGGTCATGGCAGTTACAGTCCTTGTGAATGTCTGGGTAATGACGTATGAAACAAGAAAGGGCCGTGAGCTGAAAAGTGATTTTCTCCTTGCTGACGCCCTGCATACGAAGACTGATATTTTCATATCTCTTTCGGTCATTGTAAGCCTTATTGCCTCAAAGCTCGGCTACCCTGTAATGGATATTATTGCCTCTGTAGTTATCACTCTGTTTATTGTGAAAATGGGTTTTTCGATATTGAAATCAGCGGCAGCTGTTCTGACTGACTCGGCGTGCCTCGATCCGGAGGAGATATGTGTTGTTGTAAAAAAAATTGAGGGTGTCATGGATTGCCATGGAATAAGAACGAGAGGAAATGGATATTGTGTGAATGTAGATCTTCATGTTCAGGTCGATCCTGATACCAAAACGAGCTATGCTCATGAGATTGCGCATTCTGTGGAAAAGGCCATAAAAAAGGCCTTTTCTTCTGTGAAGGATGTTGTTGTTCATATTGAGCCTTATAAGGGGGGTAAAAAATGATATTCCCAAAATCTGGTATACTTTATCTGGAAAATATAAAACAATCGAGAGGAGCAAAATATGCCTTTTCCAATACACAGACCAAGAAGAATCAGGACAAGTGACGCAATCAGAAAGATGGTCAGAGAGACTACCATATCTCCTGATGACTTTATATATCCGCTCTTTGTGACCTTTGGCAAGGGGGTCAAAAAGAAGATCTCCACAATGCCCGGGTGTTTTCAGCTCTCAGTGGACGAAGTAGTGAAAGAGGCACAGAAGGTTTATAAACTAGGGATCCCGGCCATAATACTCTTCGGTATCCCGGAGCAAAAGGACGAACGCGCCTCAGGGGCTTACAGTGCAAAGGGAGTTGTGCAGCAGGCAATAAAGGAGATAAAAAACAAGCTTCCTGACCTTGTCGTGATAACGGATGTCTGTATGTGTGAATACATGAGTCACGGCCATTGCGGCATAATAAAAAATGGTAAGGTGCTGAATGATCCGACACTTGACCTACTGGCAAAGTCAGCGCTGTCGCATGCAAAGGCAGGGGCTGACATTGTAGCGCCTTCTGATATGATGGACGGCAGGGTCACGGCTATCAGGGACATGCTTGATACAAATGGTTTTGATGATATCCCGATAATAAGTTATGCTGCCAAATATTCGTCGGCATTTTACGGGCCATTCAGAGAGGCCGCTGAATCAACCCCGTCATTCGGTGACAGGAAATCGTACCAGATGGACCCGGCAAACAGGCGGGAGGCGATCAAGGAAGTAGCTCTTGATATAGAAGAAGGTGCGGACATAGTTATGGTGAAACCAGCCCTTAGTTATATGGATATTATTTCAGAAATAAAAGAGACTTTTGACGTTCCTGTTGCAGCTTACAATGTTAGCGGCGAATATTCAATGGTAAAGGCAGCTGCGAAATTGGGCTGGATTGATGAAACGCAGGTGATGATGGAGATATTGATGTCGATGAAGCGGGCAGGAGCGGATATTATTTTTACGTATCATGCGATGGATGCAGCTAAGGAACTGAATAAGTAACAAAATACAAGCACCAAATAACAAATAAACTACAAATTCCAATGACCGAATATTCAAGCGTTTGGTATTTAGAATTTAGTATTTGGGATTTATTTGTAATTTGTTATTTGTTATTTGGAATTTAATTAATATGGATATTACTCTTACAACCGGTAAAACCATTGAATCACAACAGGGTGAATCTATTCTAGAGTCACTCAAACGTGTCGGTGTTCACCTTACGTCCTCTTGCGGGAGTAAGGGTGTATGCGGGAAGTGTAAGGTTATTGTTAAGTCCGGAGATGTTGATTCCCGGTCGCATATTAAGCTTTCACAGGAAGAGATTAAGAATGGGTATGCGCTTGCATGTATGACTTCCCCTGTTGGAGATATTGTTGTTGATATACCTAAGGAGTCTATCCTTACTGTTGAGGGTAAGATCGCCACTGGAAAGTCAAAAGACCTTGTGGCGTTGTTTCATGCAACAGGCGCGGACATCGATCCACTGTCTGAGAGAATTGTGATGAAGCTCCCGCCTCCCTCTCTTGATGACAACATCAGTGACCTTGAAAGGTTGAAGCGAGAACTCGTGGCAAATGGTTTAGGGTGTTTACGGGTGCCGTTCAGGTTCATGAGTAATCTTGCGGGGACGGTGAGGAAAGATTTTTGGAATATAACTATCAGCACGATTCATAGTGATGACTGTTATGAGATTACTAATATTTTTCCCGGCGACCAGAAGATACCCCAGTACGGCATAGCGGTTGATATCGGGACTACTACAGTCGTTGTCTATCTTGTCGACTTAACGGACGGATCTCTTATTGATGTTGCCTCAATTTATAATTCGCAGATACGCTTTGGGGACGATGTAATTACCCGCATAGTCAACGCGACAGAAAATAATGAACTCGAAAATCTGCACAAGGCCATTATTGCTGACATTAATGAACTGGTCAAAATACTTATTACAAATCATGATATTGAGATTGACTCCATTGACACGCTTGTTGTTTCCGGAAACACAACAATGATACATTTCTTTCTTAATTTCGATCCTTCCGCGATAAGGGAGGAACCGTATATCCCGACCGCTAACACGTTCCCGCTTTCACATGCTGCTGAGCTCGGGATAGAACTTAACCGTAATGTGCCTGTTTATTCATTTCCGTGTGTTGCGAGTTATGTAGGGGGAGATATTGTAGCGGGTATACTCGCTTCAGGTGTTCATAAGGAAGAAGAGATATGTCTTTTTATTGATATAGGAACGAACGGGGAAATTGTTTTAGGTAATGCTGAATGGCTTATGGCTGCTGCATGTTCAGCGGGTCCCTGTTTTGAAGGCAGCGGGATGAAGCACGGGATGAGGGCGACAGACGGTGCTATCGAGAATGTAACTATTGACCGGGAGACTCTTGAGGTCGGGATTAAGGTGATTGGTGATGATGCACAGCCGACCGGTATATGCGGTTCGGGCATGATTGATGTGATAGCTGAGATGTTCCTGACCGGCATCCTTGATCAGAAGGGGAGATTGCAGAAAGATGTCTCGGACAGGGTAAGGGACGGCGAAGATGGTCTGGAGTTTGTTGTCCATTATGGAGATGCTAAAGATATAGTGCTTGCCGAGCCTGATATTGAGAATATCATCAGGGCCAAGGCCGCCATATATGCCGGTTTTTCGACACTGCTTAATGAGGTTGGTTTTACGTTTGATGATGTTGGCAAGATATATATTGCTGGTGGATTCGGCAGGTTCCTTGATATAGATAAGGCGATCATGCTCGGGATGCTTCCTGATGTTCCTAAAGAGCGTTTTCAGTATCTCGGCAATACCTCGATTACCGGGGCCTATCTCTGCTTGCTTTCCAGGAAGTTGCGGGCTGAGGCAGAAGAGATATCGAAGACTATGACTTATCTGGAGCTTTCTGTAAATAATTCATTTATGGATGAATATGTCTCAGGGCTTTTTATCCCGCATACGAATATTGATGCTTTTCCTAACGTTAAGAAATTGATGGAACTGTAAATAATAATTTACTGTAATTGCCATGACTAAAATATTTGAGTCAATCCGGAAATTGATTGTTAAGATTGATGTAATCTTTCATGTGATTGCTGCAATCATGCTCCTTGTTGCCTGCGGGTTCATCCTTTACTACGGTGCGCTCAATATTATGCACCCGTCACGTGAGGCTATCATACATCTTGTTAATGATGTGCTTCTTGCCCTCATTGTCCTTGAGCTTCTCTGGACTGTAAACCGGTTTCTCAAACATCAGAAATTTCTCCTTGGGCCGTTTCTTGCCATTGGTATAATTGCCGGGGTAAGGAGGATCCTGCTTATAGAGGCCAAGACTTCTTTGTCTGAGCATGTGGATGTTGCAACGCTTTATGAGATTGGGCTCAGCGCTATTGTTGTTCTGGTTCTTATGATTGCTTACTATATTTCTATTAAGGCGCAGAAGCTGGAGGAGTAATTTGGTATCTGTCATTCCCGATGTTTTTTAATCGGGAATCCAGGTTTTTGCTTCTGATCTATTACACTACTCCGGTTTATTGATAACGTCTAAAAATCTTCAGTTCAGATCAGAATCCCTGTGCATTAATTATTCTCTATAATCCTTAAGCCAAAATACCGAAGAACACTGAAGATTTCAACTGCTAGTAAGCAATATTTTTCTTGCCTGTCAATCATGCAATAGTTTATACTTTTTTTATCAGGAATAAGGATACTGGGTGATAAGCTTCCTGATTTATTTCTATTGTTTTTAGCAAGAATGACAAAAAGTCCACAAAAGACAGATTCTATATATCATGGTTATAGCGAGGATATATAGAATTCGTTTTAATAAGTTTATTTTATTATTAATAGGTTAGGAAACTGGTATTTCTGACAGTGATATTGAAATATCGGAAAAGATAGAATCTATATATTTATTGTTAGGCACAAAAAAACAGGGAATTGATTATGGCAACGATTGCTGATGAAGAAAACAGGGAAGCAAAGTTGGAGTTCATTGAGTTATTCTTCAAAAACTTGGAAGGTAAAATTGCGTTCCTAGATGAACTATATGCTTCAAAACGAAAAGAAGAAGCAAGAGTATTATGTTCATGTTATATTGACGGCTTAGCTTCAAACCTTTACTGGCCAGATGAGCGAAGTAAATATAACTTTGTTCGAATTCTTAAGGAGTATTGTAAAGAAGAAATTATTTCAGCTATTCACCCCAAAATGCTTAAAGATGCTCTATTAAGGATGCGTGGTAAAACTTGGCAGAAAATAAACGATAAAATATCAGAGAATCTTCAGAAGTCTACGGGGCGTTTTTATAATGATAGAGAAATTCTCGACTTATTATCTCCGTTAGTTACTGGCGTTGAGTTAGAGAAAATAAAAAAGGAATTATGGCGAGGAACCTATGCTGCCATTATTTATAATGAAATGCGTATTCCCTCGGTTCATGGACTTGGAACGGCTGATGGAATAACTTTTGATAATACGACTTTTAAAGGTCAACCAATTCCACCTATTGAATTTCCAATGCTATATGATTTTATTAAGGGCATTGAACCTGAACTTAGAAAATTATCTCTCAATACAGAACAATGGTTCGGCCACGACTTCGAAATTAAAGAGGAAGCCTAACAATTTTATGCACAAGATGCGCACCAGCAATGTTGATTTTGACTTTTATTAGTTTGTGGTTTACAAATCATTTTTCAAGTAACAGACGTCCTTCGGGTGCGCACCTGTGATAATAGCGTTATCAACACACAAATGACCATGAAACACCTTCTGTGCCAAGACATGTATCCTGGCACACATTAGAGTGCCACATACAAATAACTTCTTTTTATAATGTGATCGGCCCTGATCCATAACTATCTGATTTATCACTATAATAAAGCACATCAGGTGGTTTCTTTAATCCAGGCATGCATATTGCTTTTACACTTTAATGTAAATATTATGACATGTCCTGCCTCACTAGTCAGGTCTGCGTTCTATCAGAAAGGTTAAAAGTTCGAATGAAGAAAAACTATATTATTGTATCTCGCCTGCTCACCATATTAATCCTGTTTCTTTGCTTTTTCGCATTTCCGACACCTTCAAAGGCCGCTACCTGGATCTGCGGAGACGGCAACTGGAATACGAACACCTGGCCAGCCCCGACATGCTGGGACTGGTATGACTATCCCGATGCCGGCGAGGTAGTGTTTATTACTGATACCCCCACTGTCAAGGAAAAGACCGTGAATTATGTAAACCCGGGGTATGATCCCGTGCTTTTTGCGCTCTATATTGAGTCCATTGCGGGCGGCACAACAACGTTGAGCCAGGCACAGGATACATTGACCGTGAACGATGAAATCATCGGGCTAAGTAATGGCGGCAAAGGCGCTTATAAACAGACTGCAGGCACCCATAATGTGAGTGGACTTTACCTGGGTTTTAAACACAATTCAAGCGGCACTTATGACCTAAGCGGCACTGGAAGCCTTACTGCAGATAAAGAAACCCTCGGTAGGCTAGGTACAGGCACATTCACGCAAAGCGGTGGGACAAATACGGTCAGTTTTCAACTTTACATGGGTATCAGCTCAGACTCGAGCGGCACATATAATCTTAGCGGCGGTACACTCAGCGCCGGCTCTATTGTAAACGGTGCAGGTACGAGCAGTCTCATTATAGACGGTGGCACCCTTAATAGCAGCAGTATAGACGTTGACTTTTTATACATGGGTAATTCAGCAGGCTCACAAGGCAGTCACACTATGAGTACCGGCAGTTTTTCTGTAGGCGATGAAATTCTTGGTAACAACGGCACTGGAACATTCACACAAAGCGGCGGGACACATGCTGTCAGTAACTCTCTCTACATGGCTTTCTCCGCCGGCTCGAAAGGCATCTACGACCTGAGCGGAAGCGGTAGCCTTTCTGCGGACTATGAATATGTTGGTACTACGGGCACCGGCATATTCAAGCAAAGCGGTGGAGGGAATGTTGTCAATAAAGATCTTCACATTGGTCATCTCATGGACTCGGATGGCACCTATGAACTGAGTGGTGGAAGCCTTTATGCAGGCAAAGAATACGTCGGTTATGGCGGCACCGGCACATTCAAGCAAAGCGGCGGCTCTAATAATATCAGTGGCTCTCTTCAAGTGGGTGAGCAGTCCGGCTCAAATGGTACGTATGAGCTGGGCTGGGCCGGCAGTCTTTCTGCATCGGAAATAACTGTGGGTGAATATGGCACCGGCACATTCACGCAATTCGGCAGCTCTACTACTACGATCAACGCTAATTTGCCGGCGTACCATGGTAGGCTTTACCTGGGTCGAAGCTCCGGCTCAAATGGCACCTATAACAAAATTGGGCACGGAAACCTTACTGCAGCATATGAATACGTAGGTTTTGCAGGCACCGGCATATTCAAGCAAAGTGACGGCTCGAACAATGTCAGTAATGATCTTTACCTGGGTTACTCCTCCGGAAGCGGCACCTATGACCTGAGCAGCGGAAGTCTTTCTGTAGGAAATGATGAATTTGTTGGTAATAGTTATACTGGAAGCACCGGCACTTTCAATCAAAGCGGCGGCTCACATACAGTGACAAACACCATGACTATCTCTTCCATTGCAACTGACACAGCCGGTACATACAATATGCAGGGCGGCACACTAACCGCATCAAATATCGTAAACAATGACAAATTCAACTATTCCGGCGGCAGTGTCACTGCTGACATTACAAACAACGCCGACTTCAATCTGAGCGGGCCGGGTACCCGGACAGTCAGCGGTGATGTGACAAACAAATCAGGCGGGACGGTCAAAGTAACAAATACGATCGCCGAATTTATCGGGAAGTTTACAAACGAAGGCGCATACATCAGCGACCCTTCAGACAATTACTTTACTGACATTGAGATTACAGATACAGGATACCTTGTCGGCGGGACAGGTGACAACTTTTTCATAAGCGATGACTTCATAAACCGGAGCACTGAATATACTCTCTGGAATACATATAACGCGTACATGGAATTCATAACCGGAGCAGACACCGCTCATGAGCTTTATCTTGCAGGAACTGACTTCGGATCTTTGGACAGCGGTTATACCGACAATTATGCATGGGGAACCCTCTCAATCGCAAACGGTAATAGCCTTGCACTGTTTGATGGGAACTTGACCTCAGGAGGCGCAATGTACGTCGGCTCCATTGTCGGAGTAGATTTTACCGGCTTGCAGATAAATAATATTTCCAGCAGCAGCGGATTAAATATGTACTACAACGCCCTGAACTCGAACAACTCCTACCTGGGCGGTCAGACATACAACCTTTCCGGAGGCGGACAGTTGATCGCCGTTAATGCCCCGGTCGCGCCTGAACCTGTGAGTTCAATCTTGTTTATCACCGGTGGGGCACTTCTGGCAGGCAGGCGATGGATGAAGAGGAAAAAGACGGCGTAGCCCTTATCACTCTTGCAGATCTAGACAAGCTCAGATTTAAAACAAAATCAAAATCAATAAAAAGCAGTGATAACACTTATAATGTGTGGGGTCAGATCTTTCATAGTTACGGGTATTGATGATTTGGCGTTTACAGATTAGAATATACTGAAAATTATCATTCAAAGGGGACATGGTAAAATGGCAAGACCACTACGGATTCAATATCCCGGCGCAGTATATCACATAACCTGCCGGGGAAACGCAAGACAGAACATCTATAAAGATAATAAAGACAGAAAAGCATTCCTGGAAATTCTGACTGACTCACAAAAGATATGCAGCATCAAAATCTACAGCTATGTATTGATGAGTAATCATTATCATTTATTGCTTGAAACACCGAAAGGCAATATAAGTGATTACATGCAACATTTAAATATGCGGTACACAAGCCATTACAACCGCAGACATAAGATAGTAGGTCATTTGCTTCAGGGAAGGTTTAAAGCGATTCTGGTTGATAAAGATACATATTTGACGATGTTGTCCAGATACATACATCTAAATCCCGTCAAAATTACGGGCATGAAGAGAAAGCCATATAAAGAGAAGATTCAATATTTACGAAAGTATAAGTGGAGCAGTCTTCCGGGATATGTTAATAAACGGAAGAAACAGGAGTTTATTGATTATGATCTTGTGTTAGAAGAATATGGCGGAGATAATGACGAAGGGCGACAGGCATACGGGAATATAATCAGCATAGATATTTTGGGTGAAATGGATGTGAAAGAAAAAATAGTGGGACAGAGTATAATAGGCAGAGAAGATTTCGTAGAGAAGGTATTGGACAGGTACCTGAAAATGGAATCTGATAAAAGGGAGCAGCCGTCCTTACGAGAACTTCAGGGCTTGAAGGCAAAAGAGGAAATAATAAGGGCAGTAAAAGAAGAAACAGGTAAGGGGCTGGAAGAGATTAAGAAGGCAAAAGGCGTTGAGAGGTCGATTTTGATGGATTTGCTTTACAGGGCAGGGGGGCTCAGGGGGACAGAAATTGGGAATATACTTGGTGTTGATTACAGCACTGTAAGTCAAAGGCGTAAAAAGTTAAGGGATAGGCTGAAAAAAGACAATAAACTGAAACAGTTCTTTAGTCGTATAGAGATGAAACTATCACGATGAAAGATCTGACCCCGGACACGATTATACCAGGACGTACATATATAATGATTGGCAGGATCAGGTGGATTGGGCAGATGCATTGTCAGTGTCTTTTGGGAGTAATACTTATACTGACTGGCGTTTGCCGACAGCGGTTTATGGTCCATTTGTTTTTGGGTATGACGGAACGACTACGTCTACGTATTTAATGTCTTTACTCGCAAAAGAGTCCTTTTCGGACCTTCTGGCCAGCGCACGGGTCTTCATCACCTCTTCACCGTTTATTGCCTGATCATATCCTTCCTGCGTTTTAATGAGTGTGCTATGGTACAGCCATACGACAGTTATAAACATGATGCCTATAAGTCCAAAGCTGACTCCGAACTTTGCTCCCATTTTTAAATTTATTAATTTTTGTATTAATCCCATCTTGTTAACCTCCTTTTTTTCTCTTATGAATGATTACAGTAGAATATTTCATTAAGCTTCCAAGTCCCTATATCTAAGGTCGTTAAACTTTGATAAAATTTATTTGTCTACACAATAATTAATACGGTTAATAAGAAGGATTTAAATAGAAGTAAAAACCTACTTTTTTCTATAGGGGAATGTATGTTTTTTCTATAGGGGAATCTAACATTATAAGTGTGTTGAGATGGACTACATTTATGCATTTGTCAGGACTATGGCGGGGAGATGATTGAGGATTTCTGTTTTTATTCACACCGAGGCAAGCACAACCAGTTCTGCATACCGTACTTTAGTCTACACGGATAATTGTTTTCAGTATATAAAAATGAAGACTTCAAATGGTAATAAACGATTTTCAAATTCATCCATTTCATTTACAATTAGATGTTAGTGATGTTTGCTCTCAGCATCGAATTTTATTGACTTGTAGGTGGAGTCAATAATTCCGGCAATAATAAAATCTGACCATAATAGATAATAATCTTGTTTTCGGGAACCGAACTCCAGTTTTGCTTATTACTCTATGAAACCTTCAGTTCAGATCAGAATCCCGGCTCATTAACAATTCTCTTTACTGTTGTTTTTGATTTCAGTCCGCTTTCCATTGATAATCCCCTCTTATTGATATATTGTCCTTTCAGAAAACATCAAAGATAACAAACGCCAATACTCATTTCAATAGTTGCGCTATTTGGCAAATTTGAGATTCTTATAGCACCTATAAGTATTTCTTTATTTACAACTACCTGTAACAATGTTAGTATTCGTGAAAACAGGGGTATTACGGGCTCTATTCTTTGGATTACTGGTGGGAAAATAACGGGGACTAATAGTAAATAAAAGAAATCAAGCTATCCTCTTCTGAGTCCAAGTATTATCCTTTCTTACGTTGCGACTGAATTAATATAGTTTTGCGTAATAACATTTATTGGAGAGGGGATAAGAATGAAAGGAGTAATTGCAATATTAATAGTTTTAAGCATTTTTCTTTTTTCTACGAGTATTACTTTTGCTGGATTGAATGAAGGATTAGTAGCTCATTATACATTTGATGGCAATACTAATGATGCTAGTGTGAATGGGAATGATGGGGCTAGAGACGGGGCCATTTGGACAACAGATAGATTTGGTCATGATGATAGCGCTTTAAGCTTTGATGGGACAGATGATGCAATAATAATAAATGATAGTGAGTCTCTAAATTTTAATGACGATAATTTGTTGACGGTCAGCGCTTGGGTGAACTTAGCAAGTTATGAACACACTGAATATGATAGGATCGTTGGTCATTATTCAGCAAATGGAAATGAGCGTGAATATTATTTAGGGATTACACCGGAAAATCCGATTTCAGATGCCAATCTATTTGTTTTTGCTGTTAGCAGTGATGGCACCTCGGGCCATGAAATTTATTCTCAAACTCATTTTGAACTTTCAGTCTGGTATCATGTAGTGGGAATATATGATGGCGCTTTCATTCGTCTATATGCTAATAGAATCGAAGAGGCTTCTTCAGCATATACAGCGGGAATTTATAACGGCACAACTACAGCAGGCTACAATATAACGAGCGGTGAGATGGGGCATCTATTTTATGTGGGGCTTGGGAATGACGGATGGTATGACACTTCCGGAAATCCAACCGGCTGTAGCAGTGGTTCGCCATGGTTCTGCTTTAACAACAGGGGAGAATTATGAAAACCTTCAAGACAATAATTATATTTATATTCATTTCATTTCTTGCGATTAGTTGTGGAAGCAGTGGAGATGGAGATTCAACAAAATCTACAGATAGTGATGGTGATGGAATTGTAAATGCTGTTGATAACTGCCCTAACTTATCAAATGCTAATCAAGAAGATAAAGATAATGATGGTGTTGGTGATGTTTGTGATTGTGGTGTAACAGATACAGATTCAGACAACGATAGTACCCCTGATTGTAATGATGAATGTCCCAATGATGTAAATAAAACTCAGATAGGAGCCTGTGGATGTGGAATCGCAGATACTGATACGGATAATGATAATACACCGGACTGCAATGATAACTGTTCTAATGATCCGGCAAAAACAGAACCGAGTGAATGCGGTTGTAACGTCTCAGATACTGATTCAGACAATGATGGAGTGCAGGATTGTAATGATACTTGTCCGAACACACCCGAAGGAGAAACAGATGCGGAGGGATGCTTAGATACTCAACGCGTTTCAAAAGTTATTGGACCTGAAGGTGGTGTTGTTGAGGTTACTGATCCAAATAGTATAATGTACGGAGCAAAAATTGAAATTCCAGAAGACACCCTATCAGTAGAAGTAGAATTCTATATCGATAAATCAGAGGGGCCTTGTGAATTGCCAGAAACTACAACTCCAGCAGGTTTATGTATCGAGTTCGGACCAGATGGATTCGAATTTAACAATGATATCTTTTTATCAATTCCTTATAACGATAAGGATAATGATCGAATTGTAGACGGAACTTCAATATTTGAGGAAGATGCTATTGTATTATACTTCAACCCGACATCAAACATATGGGAGAAGGTGCCAATAGTTGAATACAATTTTTATTATAACTCAATTAAAATAAAAGCTAATCATTTTTCACAATATATCGTGGCTTCTGGTGCAAGTTCTGGCAATAGTGCGGGTTGTGACGAAATTAACGATGCCCCATTCATTGGCTCTTGCCGGCTTTGGGGAAAATGTTGCGATTGGCATGATGTATGTATTAATGACGATTGTCAGCCGCCAGATAGTGGTAATGTGAAAGTATGCAAGGGTAGAGAACTAGCTTATAATATTTGCATGAGTTTTAGTCCCAGCCCAGATTGGTGTGACGAATGGTTCCCTCTTTGTTCTGTTGACTGCATGGAGTGTCATAATGATGTAATTAATTGTTATGCATGGAGCCTCCCCCCTGGTAAATCTTCGTGTTGCGACGAGCAATATGATAATTGCGGTAAACCTCAAATATGTATTAATGATGAAGGTGTCGTCATTACAGATGATCCCTGCGATTGTCCTGATGCCGGTCCCAACTGTGGAGGCGGCGGTGGCGGTGGTTCAACTGGAGATCCCCATTTTTATACATTTGATGGCTTAGTTTATCATGATCAATCTATTGGAGAGTTTATATTGAGTCGTGAAAATGTAGAAAATGGTATTGAAATTCAATCAAGACAGGGTAGACTTAGTGGATGGAGTCCTTGTGTCACACTTAACACTGCTATTGCAATGCGTTTGGATAATAACATCATTGAATATAGAGCATCTACTAATGAAATATTAGTAGATGGTTCGACAATTTCATTATCAGAGAACCAGGAATACGTTACAAGTAACGGTTCAATTATTAAAAGGAATAATGGTGTTACGTGTAGTGACTCTCAATCTAAAGTCACAGTGAAAATTAACGATCGTGGACCATACATCAATATCTTGCCAAGTGTCAGCAACTCATTGCAAGGCTCTTTAGATGGTCTACTTGGTAATTTTGATGGCGATCGAAACAATGACCAGTTACTTCGAGATGGAACAACTCCAGAGACTTCGATAGCATTTATGAATAATTGGCGTCTGTCGGATGCTGAATCACTTTTTACATATGTTCCAGGTCAAAATACCAGAACTTTTACAGATGCTCAGACGTGTGGTATTCGTTTGACAACTGAGGATATAGAGTATGCGAGACAACTTTATATTGTTCAGTTTGGAGAAGGAGCATGTGATGATGCGACGGTTATTTCTATTGCTACAGATTTAGCTGCCGGAATGCCGGAGGATGAAGTCATGTATTGGGTTTCAAGTATACAAGGATATATAGCACCATCTGGTACTCTGTGGTTTATAGATTCTGATGGTGACGGATTTGGTAATGGAGCGGACTCTGTTATAGATTGTTCTCAACCAGAAGGTTATGTGGATAATAATTTAGATTGTAATGATTTGGATGCATCTATAAACCCTAATGCTATTGAAATAATAGGTAATGATATAGATGAAAACTGTGATGGGAGTACAATTTTGTCAGAAGATATTATTAATTTAAATGGTCGTTCGAGTGCCAAAACAAATCTAACATTAACTGCTGGTTCTTATGAAATTATCCCAATTGGAACAGCAGAAGGTGGCGCCTATTATGCCTGGAGCGCCTGGAGTAGCGGCAACCAATGGTTTAATACTTACAGAATTACATCAGATGAACTTGGTACTATTATTGTTAATGATGCGACAAGATACTCAACCGCATTACTTGCTTTGAGTAACTCAATAACCCAAACAATTATTCTTGCTAATGATGGGATTGTTTCCTTGTATATAGCTGACACTCCATATTATGACAACAGAGGTGGACTTTCTTTGAAAGTAGTAAAAATAGAAAATAGTGGCTGGGAATTGACCTCGTTTCCAGAGGATCTATACGGTGACTGGTATAGCGATTTTGATGGATCATGGCAGTGGAGTATCTATGGATCAACAACTATAAGAACCTGGAATAAATTTTTCAGCGTTCAATCTACGGATGTCAGGCAAACTGCTGATTATGAGTACAAGGTAATTACAACAGAAGGTGGACGTTGGTATCCTTTTTTCTTTAAAAATGTCACAGCTGTTCATATGCAAGCAACTTTCCCAAATTGCCCTTCATCTCTGGCTGGCTTTGATACAGAAAAGGAAGCATTGGAGGCAAGTCCAGTTTATAATCAGTATTGCGACGGAAATCATAAATGATAAATGGGTGGTGTCGTGTCTACGCATTACGCAATTAGGCATGGGTTGCGAAATAAAAAAGGCTAAACTGTTACTTCCGTTCACCACTCAGATCAACACCACCAACTTTACCAAAAAAATATTGGCTACTATGAATCATCAAAATAAGTGTCCCTACTTCTCGAACACAAACTTTTGCTATCTTCTGCCAAACCCCAAAAATAACCAAACCAACAAAACACCACCCACATCCCAGCCAGACACATAGGTCAGCCAATACATCTAAACTTCTGTGCTATTGCACTTCCGCATTTCCTTCTCCCTGTAAGATATGACAGGTGTTTTTATTGGTGTTTTTTTGTAAGACTAGATGATTACACATTATTTGTCATTGAGCTTTCTTTTACATTATCTAGGGATTTGATTCTCTGTATGTTTTGTAAATGAAGTATTCAAGTTTTTAGGCTCTGAAAGTTTATTGAAGAGCGGGAAGGAACTAGTATGGCAGAGTTCGCTTTAGCTTTTGAGAAAATGATCTTAAATGAAGGTGGTTATGTCCTCCACAATGTTTCGGGTGACAGAGGTGGACAGACCTATGCAGGTATTGCTCGTAATTTTCATCCTGACTGGGAAGGTTGGGGGATAATTGATCGCGGGGATATGGATGATCCAGGGTTGACGCAGATGGTGCGAGAATTTTACAAGAAGAATTTCTGGAACAAAGTTAAAGGTGAAGATATTAGCGGGCAGCGTATTGCCGAAGCCCTGTTTGATTTTGCTGTAAATGCTGGTATTAAAACCGCATCTAAGTTGGCACAAGTGGTTATAGAGGCAACGCCTGATGGGATTATCGGTTCCAAGTCAGTCGGAAAATTAAACGGGATGGATGAGGAAATCTTTGTGCCCAGATATGCGTTAGCAAAGATAGCCCGTTATGCTGAAATATGTAAACGTAATTCTAATCAGAAGAAGTTTCTATTAGGATGGATCAACAGAACTTTGGGGGCATTATCATGAACATACTCGGAATAGGCAGTATCATTCAGGGTGTTGGCAAAATAGCGGATGACTTGTTTACATCTGATGAGGAGCAGTTAAAGTTAGATATTCAGGAAAAGACAATAGGAGCGGGACTGGTAAAAGGCCAGCTTGCAATAAACAAGGCAGAAGCGCAACACAAGAGTGTGTTTGTTGCTGGATGGCGGCCATTTATTGGTTGGGTAGGTGGTGTTGCACTTGCTTATCAATTTATACTTTATCCGCTGTTGGTCTGGGTGTGGTCCTTGTGTAAGGCAAAAGGATGGATTGGAGATATTGAACCTCCACCTGTATTCGATACTGGTCCGCTATTTGCGATAGTAGCTGGTATGTTGGGTATTGGGGGGATGCGTAGTTTCGATAAAGTTAAGAAGACCCAGACGGATAGTATTAAGCAGAAATAATGGTTGATTCCTGTATGTAAATTAGAGTGGGCTGATCTTTATCTATTTGTTGCCGGATAGAAAAATGCAATAGTTAAAGATACGACCCCCCACACGATCTCACAGCTGTTTATCATCGTTTCCAATCACCGCCTGTCGGTCACTCGTGCGTTATATCTTAAATAATATGTTGACAATAGGCACACAATGTAACACAATATTGTTATGAAGTATTTTGATTGGAACAACGATAAAAACGAAGAGTTAATAAAAGATCGAGAAGTATCGTTTGAAGAAGTTGTTTTCTGTATTATGCATGACGGCTTGCTTGATGTTATTGAACATCCGAATAAATCCAAATATCCTAATCAGAATATATTCATCGTTGACATAGATGACTATGTATGTCTTGTCCCTTTTATTGAGGATGATGAGATTGTCTTTTTAAAGACTATTATCCCCAGCCGGAAGATGACTAAAAAGTATTTGGGAGATTAAGATGAAAATAAATAAAGAAGAAAAAACCATGCTTGAATCAGTAGAAAAAGACGAGTGGAAATCTATTCGTGGAGCTAAAGGAAAAATAAAGAAGTATCAGGAATATGCCAAGGCAACATTTCGCAAAGATAAGAGAGTAAATATCAGAATTTCCGAGAAAGACTTAGTTGGTATTCAGAAAAAGGCAGTCGAAGAAGGACTTCCTTATCAGACATTGATTGCAAGCGTATTGCACAAGTTTATATCAGGTCGCCTTATTGAGAAAAAAACATGATATAACCAGGCGACGCACTCGAATGCATGACAGCGGTGATCTTTTTTGCTGTATTCGTTTTATGGTGTGTAAATCATCATTTTGCCTTTAAGTACGCTTCATGTCATGCATCGGTGGTCTTAGCGTTATACACAGAATCATGAAAAGGAGAAATTGTGTTTGGTATTGGAATGACTGAGTTGCTGATTATTTTAATCATTATTGGAGTAGTAATTATTCCTACAATATTTTATCTTCTAACCCTTCAAAAAGTTTTATTGCGATGTTCAGAGAACAATAGATCAATGAACCCTAGTTCTGTATGGTTTCAGCTGATTCCGATATTTAATTGCTTAATCCCACCGAAAGTGACCGCTTAGTCTCATTCTAAATGACCAGCAAATCCCATTTATCGTGACCGGGCAATCCCATTTTAGTTGACCGGCAAATCCCAGTTTAAGTGATCGAT
>PJEL010001496.1_pt1 | contig 23374 bp, 13 predicted proteins | sample 1853271 | NCBI WGS metagenome assembly PJEL01 (sample SAMN08108733, study PRJNA415343) | Invertebrate metagenome, whole genome shotgun sequencing project. | host: Globobulimina | place: Sweden: Gullmar Fjord | collected 2015-08
GGCCTTTAAAAACATTGAAGGGTTCTACTCCTTACGAAAAAGTTTTATTATATTTGAGTTTAGACAAGGGGAGATCTGAGATTAATCCACTATACAAATCCCCGGGACCTAACAGATATCTACCTTTTATTGAAAATGAAAATAACATAAAAGATTTTGTATATATATATAACATGTATTGTAAAAAATATGAAATCACTGAAATATCAATTGAAAATGGAGATGAAACTAGTGATGAAGAAAAAGTAGATGATGATGAAGAAAGATATTTATCAAATATGGAGATGCAAAAGAAAAAAGAACTGGCTGATTTGAAGATTCAAGAAAGTGCAAATATATTAAAACAAAAAATTCATGAAATAAAATCTCCTCAAAATAAAAATGATTCTAATGAAATAAATTCTTCTAAAAATAAAAATGGTTCAAATGAGATAAAATCTCCTCAAAATAAAAATGATTCTAATGAAATAAATGTTCAAGAAAATTTTGATAAAATATTAAATGATGAACCAAAACAGAAAGGAGATATTATAATTGATATATATCTTAATAGTGAAGATGATATGAAAGATATATCAAATTCTATGATAATAGAAAATAAAAATGATGATACAAAAAATAATCTAATAGCAAAACCTGAGAGTTTGGGCAATATATCAGCTTCTAATAATGAAAATATTGTTAAGCCTATTATAAATGAACAAAATAATGATAAATTAAAAATTAATGAAATAAATTGCAATTTAACTAAAAAACAGTATCAATTGGAAAATGTAGATAAGAAATCTAATAGTGAAAAATTTAATATGGATGAAACAGAACATCAAATAGAAAATTTAAATGATATTGAAGATAATTCTAAAGAGGAGGGAATAAGTTTAATGGAATTATATGATATTTCTTATGAAGACTCTGAAAATGAAGGAAACTCTTCAGCTAATCATGATAATTCTTTAAATCAATTATTAAAAATTCAAAAAAATGATGAAGAAAATCAAAATAATTCTTTGATTACAAATGAAAATAAAATTAAAAATTCTTTAAATAATAAAAGCGAATTTGATAATGCATTAAATAATGAAGAAATAGAACAAAATGAAAATGATTTTGAAATGATAATAAATGATATTGATGATGATATAAATCAAGATAATTATGGAATTATAAATATAGATAATGAAGAAGAAATAGGTATGAGTGATGATTATATTGAAAATAATAAAGGTGATGAATCTAATAATGATTTAGAATTTGATGATGAACCCACTCTTGTAGATTCGAATGTAAGTTCTTCAACTTATAAAAAAAGTAAATCTTCTTGGTTTGGATTATAAAAAAAATAAATATGAATAAAACAAAATATATAATTTTAGGGATTGTTATATGTCTTTATGTTCAATGTAATAATAAAAATGAAGCTGCACAATTTGGAAAGAAATGTGGCTATTTAAGCTTTTCATATTCTAATTTTTATCAAAATAATAAAGGATTTAGTTCGAAAAGAAAATATAGAAGACAAAGAAAAGATTTTAACAGAAATTACGATAGATTTAATGAATATTATAACTCACCGTATGATGAAAAATATAATTACAATAAGTCTAAAAAAAGAAAATACAATAGAAATAAAAGAAAAGATTATAAATATACTTCTTCAAGATATAAAAGGAACAGAAGAAATGTAAATAAAGAATTTTATACAAATTATGATATTTATAATAGACAAATTCAAAGTAGAAATAGAAAGAAAAAAAGAAGATCAAGAATAAACAGACCAGGATATAATGAGCAATTATATAGTGCTAATTTAATAAATCACGATTTAGAAGAAGAAAAAGAAATTTGGAATAATCATACTGGTAGTAAGTGGAGGAAGAAAAAAGATGAATATTATAATTTTATCTCTTCTGTAAGAGAAAGAAGAAACTTAAAAAGAAGAAGACTTAAAAATTTTTCTAACAAAAGAAATAATAAAAACAAGAAGGAAAAAGATACTCTTTTTAAGAATGCAGAAAACTCAATAATAGAGAAAATAGAGAAAACAGAAGAACTAAAAGCAGATAATAAAAAAAACCAGTCTTATATTGATAATTTTGAACATTTAAATAAAGAAAAAGAAGAAATTATAAATATTCAAAATATTACTCTCGAAGATGAAATAATAGAAGATAAAATTGATAAAATTGATAAAATAATTGCTAAAAAAAATAATTTAAATAAGGAAAACGAAATTGAAAAAAATAATAATAGTAACATCATTAAAAAAACAACTCCGAAAATAATAAAAGAATTAAATACATCAGGTAATAACCAAGATGATGATGGATTTATAGAAATAGATTTTTATAATAATGGAGATAGAGATTTCAATAATATAATATGTAATGAAGAAAATGATGAAATAGTAAATATTAATATAATAAAAATGTTAGAATCAAATGAAGATGATTTAACTATTATAGAAATATCTTAAATTCTATACAACAGATTACGATATTTTTCAAATTCTATTTATTAATTCTAGATTAGAAAGCTCATTTGGAAAAATTTCTAAAAATAGATTAAAAATTTTGTCAAAGATCTCTTCAGCGTTTGGTTTAGAGAAATAATTACCATCATCGCCATATGCAGGTCTATTTTCTTTACTAGTTATAGTTATTGGCTTCTCATCTAAATATTGATATCCATTTTGTTCTTCTAATACTTTTTGCATCATATAAGCAGTAGTTCCTCCTGGTACATCCTCGTCTATAAATATTATACGATTGGTTTTTTTAAGAGATGCTAAAATTTTATAATTAATATCAAAAGGCAATAAAGTTTGAACATCTATAACTTCACAATTAATATTATATTGGTCTAATTTATAAGCTACTTCTAACACAATATCACACATTGCTCCATAAGTAACAATTGTAATATCATCTCCTATTTTTAAAATTTCTGGAATTCCTAAAGGAATAGTAATTTCATCTATATTAGAAGGCATTATTTCTTTAAGTCTATAAGCATTTAAGCGTTCAATTATTATACATGGATCATCTGAATTTATCATAGTATTATAAAATCCCGCTGCTTGAACAAAATTTCTAGGAGTCAAAACATAGACTCCTCTTATAGAATTAATTATTGAAGCTAAATAAGAACCTGAATGCCAAATACCTTCTAATCGATGACCTCTTGTTCTGATTATCAAAGGAGCTTTTTGACCATTTTTAGTTCTATATCTTAATGTTGCAAGATCATCAGAAATAATTTGAAGTCCATAATTTAAATAATCTAAATATTGAATTTCAACTATTGGCTTTAATCCTCTCATCGCAGCTCCAATTCCTTGACCTATTATTGTACATTCTCTTATTCCTGTATCTGTAATTCTTAATTCTCCATATTTATCTTGTAAACCTGCTAAACCTTGATTTACACCTCCAATCTTTCCAATGTCTTGACCTATAAAAAAAGCTTTGGGCTCTCTCTGTAAGATTTTATCAAAACAAGTTCGTATTATTTCTCTGCCTTCTATTTTTTCTTGTTCTTTATTATATTTAGGTTTTGTATGTTTAATATTCAAAGCAGATTCTTTTGAGTTACTATATAAATCAGAAGAATATAAATCAGAAGATTTTATTAATTGATTATTTATCCAACCAGAAAAACTTTCATTTTTAATATTATAATCATCTTTAATAATATTTTGAATTTCCTTTAAAGCTTTAATTATTTGATATCTAGAAACTATAGAATTTTTTTCTAATTGAGAACAAATTTCTAGGATTTGCTTTTTATTTTTATTACCAATTAATATTTCCTTAATATGATTTATTGCATTATTTTTTTCTATATTAATTTCTTCTATTAAATTATTCCAAGCTAAATCTCTATATTTCTCAACTTTTTCTAAAGCATTTTTCTCGATTATATCAAGCTCATTTGAGTTAGCAATATTAGAATATAAAATCCATTCTCTCATTTTTTTTAAACCATCATATTCTTTTTCCCATTCTAATCTTTCTTTAGATTTATATCTTTGGTGAGAACCTGAGGTAGAATGTCCTTGGGGTTGTGTTAAATCTGTAACATGAATAAGAATAGGGACATGCTCTTTTCTGCAAATCTGTTCAGCTTTGTTATAAACTCTAATTAAGTCTTGATAATCCCAACCTTTAACAGAAAAGATTTCTAAACCTTTTTCTTCTTTAGTTCTTTGAAAACCAGCTAAGGCTTTAGAAATAGAACTTTTTGTTGTTTGATATTTTTTAGGAACAGAAATTCCATATTCATCATCCCAAACAGAAACAATCATAGGTACTTGTAAGACACCTGCAGCATTTATAGTTTCAAAAAACATTCCTTCAGAAGTTGAAGCATCTCCAATTGTTCCAAAAGCAATTTCATTTCCTTTAGATGAAAGATTCTTTAAATATTCTAAAGATTTATTTTTTCTAAAAAGTTTAGAAGCATAAGATAACCCTAATAATCTAGGCATCTGTGAAGCTGTTGGAGAAATATCAGAAGTTGAATTTTTTAGATTTCTCAATTTTTTGAAATTACCATATTCATCAAGAAATCTAGTCCCAAAATGAGAATTCATCATTCTTCCGCCAGAAGATGGATCATTTTTAATGTTTGCATGAGCATATAATTGTGCAAAAAATTGAGTAATTGTTAATTCATCAATAGCAAACATAAAAGTTTGATCTCTATAATAACCAGATCTAAAATCACCTTTTTTGAATATCTTAGCCATTGCTATTTGAGCTATTTCTTTTCCATCACCAAAAATTCCAAATTTTGCCTTTCCTGTCATCACTTCTTTTCTACCTAAAATACTTACAAATCTACTTTCAAAGGCTAGCTTATAATCATCTAAAATTTCGTTTTTTTTATATGAATTCATTTTTATTTCTTGCAAATTTTAATAATAAGATAGTAAATCATTAGAATTATTTTTTAAAATATGATTTTCAAACTTAAAAAATAAACTATTACTGACCTATTTATTCAAAATAAAACTATGAACAACTCGAAGAAATATTGATAAAAAATAGTATTCATTATTCATAATTAAAAAACTTTAAATAGAACTTTTACTTAAAAAGTACAAATCACAAAATAAAAATTTGGAATATATTTAAGAATACTTAAAAATTGTTATAATTTCACAGAAATATAAAGCCTAATATTTATTGTTAGTGTTTTATATAAAGTGTTAATTTGTTAAACTAAAATAATAAAGAAATGAAATCGATATTTTGTATAAATAAAATTATATTATTTTTAATTGTAATTTTAAATATAAATTGCTCTGATACAAATAATAAAAATAATATATTTGGTTGTTGTTGCTTGTCAAAAAAGAAAACATCGAAAAAGAATGCCAAAAATATTGAAAATAATCTAGATGAATTTGAAATTTCTTCTAAATCAGCTTCAGATTCTAAAATAAAAAGTAGTAAAATTATTAAATCAAAAACCAATGAAGAAGCTAATAATAATAATAAATTGGAACTTCCTAAAGTAGTTTTACATTCATATTCAAATAGCAGAGAGGAGATTATAGATAATATGAATAAAATAAATTCAATAAAAATCGAAAATATTATATCTTCAGATATTATAGTAGTGATAAATGATACAAAAATAACTAATCAGAATATCTAATAAATCTATTTTCTTAGAAAGTCAATTTTTATATAATTGGCTTTCTTTTAATTCCTATTTTAAAAATTAAATTTATCAAGTTTAAATTTTTTTATTTGTTATTAAATCTTTAAAATAATAAATTGTTATGCTACAAGTACATGGAGTTGTATAAAAGATCATTGGTACTCAATGACTTAAGATCAATTTTTCTTTCATCTTCAAGTAAGAGTAGTATATATCTATTATTTTGAATATTCAATATGATAATTCCTATTTTAATTATAATTGCAATCTTAACTTCTACAATAGTTTGGTACTTAACCAAAACTAAAATGGAAGTATATATCAAAGAGATAGAATCAAAGTTATTAATAAAACAAGAACAATTAGATCAAAATCTTTTAGACTTACAAAAACAATCTGAAGTTAATTCTATAATTATATCTGAAAAAGCTAGTCTTAAATCTAAGAATGAATATTTGATACAAAGAATAGGAGAACAAAAAGAAGAATTAAAAGAAATTCAAGAAAGAATGAAAATTGAATTTAAAAATCTAGCTAATAATATTTTAGAGGAAAAAAGCAGAAAATTTACAGATCAAAATAAAATAAACATTGAAACCATCTTGAAACCTTTACGTGAAAAAATAGTAGAATATCAAAAACAAATTGAACAAACAAATAAAGAAGGTATAGAAAGAACTGCATCGTTACGTACTGAAATAAAAAAAATAAATGAATCAAGCTTGCAAATATCTAAAGAAGCGGAAGGGTTAACAAAAGCTTTAAAAGGAGACACAAAATTTCAAGGTAATTGGGGAGAATTTATTTTAGAAAGTATATTAGAAAAGTCAGGATTAATAAAAGATCGTGAATATTTTGTGCAAAAATCAATACGAAATGAAGATAGCAGATTATATAGGCCAGATATTATAATTAAATTACCTGATGAAAAACATGTAGTAATAGATTCAAAAGTTTCATTACTTCATTATGTTCAATATACTAATTTTGAAAATGAAAAAGAAAAGATAATTTGTTTACAAAAACATTTAAATTCAGTTAAAAATCATATAATAGAATTAAGTAAAAAAGAATATCAATCACTTTATAATTTAAATACATTAGATTTTGTTTTAATGTTTATGCCAATAGAACCTTCATTTGCATTGGCTTCACAAAATGATCCTTCTCTTTTTAATAAAGCTTTAGAAAAAAATATTGTTATTGTTTGCCCATCGACTTTAATGGCAACTTTAAAAACCATAAAACATACTTGGAAAACTGAATATCAAACTAGAAATGTACAAGAGATAGCTAGACAAGGAGGTGCATTGTATGATAAATTTGTAGGATTTACAGAAGATTTAATTAAAGTAGGCAAAAGAATAGAAGGCACATATGAAGTATATCAAAGTGCTGCAAAGAAATTATATAATGGCAAAGATAATCTTATCAAAAAAACTCAAAAGCTTAAAGAATTAGGTGCTAACACAAAAAAATCAATTTCTCCTTTACTTTTAGAGAAAACTTAATAAAAAAATAATTATATTATTATTGATATACTAATCGTAGATGAACTGTATCTGAAACCATTTGATTTTAAAGAATAATGACCGATTATCAGATATTCTTCAATTGGAAGCAGTATATACTGATTTATAATAATATGGAAGAATCTGCTACTCTTAAATGTTTAAGAATTATTAGAGAAAGAAAAGAAAAGAATTTGCCTATATTAAATGGTGGTTTAGGGGAAAATCCTTTTCCTCAAGCTCAATCTATTATAGATGCTTTAAAAGAAAATGCTCATAAAAAAAATTATTCTCTTCCAGAAGGAATACCTGATTTAAACCAAAAATTAAAAGAACACTACAAAACAGATATATACAATCCTGATCAGATACTAGTAGGATGTGGTTTAAAAGAATTAATATGTATAACTCTCTTATCTTTTGAAGGAACTATAATTCTAATAAATCCATCATGGGTTTCTTATAGAGAGCAAGTTAAAATACTTAAAAAGAACTTAATAGAAATATCAACAAACAAATCAAATGAGTTCAAATTACAAGCTTCTGAATTAGAACAAGCAGTATTTAAAAATACAGACAAAAATAAATTAATAATTTTTAATAATCCTGTAAATCCAACAGGAGTAAATTATACAAAACAAGAAATTGAATCATTAATAACAATTTTAAAAAAATATAATATTACAATCTTTTCAGATGAAATATATTGTGATCTAGTTTTCAAAAAAAACTTTTATTCAATTAGTCAATTATTACCAGATCAAACAATAATAGGAAATAGTATGTCAAAAAACTTTGCTTGTGGAGGATACAGACTTGGATGGCTTATTTTTCCTGAATCATTAAAAGAATTGGCAAATAAGTGTCATTCAAATGCTAGTTCTATATATACTTGTGCGCCAATTCCTGAACAATATGCTTGTTTAAAAGCCTTAACGTATAATAGCGAAATTTCAAATAGTATCGAAATAATGCGAAATACATTTTCAAAATTAGGAGAATTATGTTATTCAAAATTAAATCAACATAATATTGTGAGTTCCAAACCTGAAGCTGCTTGGTATATTTTTATAATTTTTGAGAAATATAGAGATAAGTTAAAAAAGTTAAATATTCATACTTCACAAGAATTATCAAGCTATTTACTAAATACTTATGGGATTGTTGCTGTACCCGGATCATCTTTTGGATGTTCTGAAATATCTTTACGATTCTCTTTTTTAGATATTAATGTTAAAAAAATAAATGAAAAAATCGATATATGGGCAGCAAACGTAATTAAAGGAATGGATACTTTGATTACATTTGTGAATTCTATTAAATAATTAAAGACTATATTAAAAGTGTATTAAGATGCGGAAATAAATTATAGATACTCAAGTAGCTAAGCTCAATTTTTCTTATATCTTCGAGTAAGAGAAATATAAATAGTTCATAGAAAATCAAGAATAAAATGAAATCATAATAGAGAAAGCAAATAAAAATATTATTTGAGGATAATTATCTCAATATTTTTATTTATATTTGGCCATTAGTTTATCACAAAGATCAATAAACCTTATAATTTTAAAAATCAAAAAATTAAAAATGAATAACACTTATAAAAAAATATTATTTTATAAATATTTCTATATTCTAATCTTTATATTTCTTATTTCAATAAATTGTAGTAGAGCAGGAACTGAAAAAAAAGACGAAATTCCTAAAATAGATATACCAAAATATTGTAATGGAGTAGCAAAAATAAATATTCCTCAAACTGAGGGAGAAGATATTCAAATAAATAAATCTTTTGCAGGTGTTATTAATTTTATAACCGCATTAGCTCCAGGAAAAAGATTCTTTTATGGTGCAGATGCTTCTGATAAATTCAGGACAGTCGATAAAAGGAAAAAGGAAGGAGAAAAATATCTTGAAAAGAAAGGGACTTATAAAAAAAATGAGGGTTTTGAATTAATGAAAAGATTTGGAGTTAATAAAGAAATAGCTAAGGCATGGAGAAGTGGAAATGAACCTACAGAAGGTCGATGTAATGAAATTACTCTTAGAAGTATGCTAGGTACTTTAGCAGCTCAAATTAGATTTCATAAAGAAGTTTTAAAAGGAAAAGGAGGTAAAAAGACTTTTGAAAGTTTAAAAGAATTGTGTGGAGTAAATGATAAAAAAGATATTTCAATAAAAGATATTTTAAATAATATTCTTTTAACTTTTAAAGAAAAACCTAATATTAAAATTATTAAAAAAGAAGAAAAAAGTAATAAGATAGATGTTATAGCTCATGAACATATTTTAAACTTAGAAAATCAAAATAATATAGAATTAACCCAAAGAATAAAAGATAAATTAAAATCCGGTGAGCAATTTTATGCTTTACCTAAACAAGTTAAAATTTTTACAAAAGGCAAAAAAGAATTTGAAGCATTAACCTTCAAAATAAAGAAAGAAGATATAAATGATAGTAACTTTGATCATTATTATAAATTGAAGTACTTTACAACTAAGAATGGAACTTTTTATATTAAATTAAAAGATACTGAAATTATAGCAACTGGCCCAGGGAAATCAGGTGAAACCTACACAGATAAAGAAATTGGTGAAGATATAATGAAAAAAGCTTTAGAAGAAGGGGAAGATTTATTATTATGTTATGAAAGATATAAAGTATAAATCTTATTAAATTCTACTTACAATAAATGTTTCTTTAAATCTTCGCTAAACTTTATTCGATCTATAAATAGTTTAGAAGGTTTGAATTGAGGAGCAAAATGAGCATCTATGAAAATAGAAGTGTTTTTTTGAATATCTCTTGCTATTTTAGGAGCTTTTTTCTTTGAATAAAATGTTCCAAACTTTCTAAGATAAACAGTATCCCCTAATTCTAAAGAGTGTCTTACAGTTTCAAAAAAAGCATCTAATACAATTTGAATATCTATATTATTAACTCCTGTTTTTTTTGCTATTTCGGAAATAATATTAGCTTTAGTCATATTTAAATTTATTTAATAATTAAATGATAAATGAATTTATAATTTAAAGCTAATAAATTATTTAAAAAATATATTTACCATTATTATAATTTATAATATTTTTAATCTTAATTATAGTACATTTTTTTCTATTATTCGATCTATGAAAGATTTTTTGTATACATAAAAGTATATGAAGATGCGGAAAAAGGTCGTTGATACTCAGCGAGTTATGATCAATTTTTCTTACATCTTCAAATGGAAGAAGTATAATTATATATTTATTTGTATTGAAATATTATAAATATATCCATTCTAATATCATTATTTAAAAATAAATCTACTTTTATTTAAATTTCAAATTATATTTTATCAATAAAATATTGACAAGTCAGACTATAGTTGTACATTGGATTGCGGTTTTTTTCATTTTTTCTATTTATAAGATATGAAATATATTAATTATTTTTTTAGAATATCTATTGTAATATGTATTGTTTATTGTTCTAATTATAATAAAAGCAATACTCAAGGATATAAAAATTATTCTTTAAAATCCAAAGATAGTATTTTTTCAAGGAAAAAATTATTTAAAATATCTAATTGGTTAACTTCTAAAATTATTAATTCTAATAAAAAATATAAATATTCTAACTACGTAAATAAATCTATAAATAATTTAGAAAGTTTTTTAAGACCAAAAAATTCTATATTAAAATCTTTATTATTAATTCCTCTTCTATTTAATTTTGGTAATTGCCAAAATATTTATTTGAAAGAATCAAATCTAGATATAAAAAATATAATTCCATATTCTAGGGATAATTTGACTATTTGTTCATCCTTTGATCCTAAATATGATTATTTAATTTTATCAGAAAGTTATCCCTCATCAGATATTATATCAACCAAACTTAATGAAACAGCTTATGTTTTCTCAGCTCAAACTTTTCTTAATGAAGGATCTAAAATTATTGTTGGTAAACAGAATGAATCTGGAAAAAAACTATGGGAAAAAAAAATAAGTTTAGGAAAAAACAATGACATTCCAATAAAATTGATTGAAGGAAGTGATGGATCATTTTATATTTTAGCAACTACTGAGAATGTTAATTTCCCTTCAAAAAATAAAGGATTATTAATTAAGTTGAGTTCTTTAGGAATTATAAAAGCAAAAAAACTATTCAATATTAAAAATATCAATAAATTAAATATATACGATTTTGGTTTTATAGATAATAAAATATTAGTTGTTTCAAATTATAGAAATTCCTCAAATTGCACAAATTTTGAATCTGTACTCCATTTTTTTGATACTAATTTAAATGAAGATAGTGATTCCTATAAATTAAAAAATAATGTTTATAACAGAATACATTTAAATGCTCTCAATATAAATAATGATGGAATATTTTTAGGAGGTTGGGCTAGCTATAATGAACTTGATAATGTTCCAGCTATCTTGAGGTTGAATGATACTTATAAGATTGATTGGGCTATAGCTCCATTTTTCCCTGACTGCCCAGTTGGAGGTCAAATAGATCCTACTATTTATAATATAATTGAAACAGGAGAAGATACTTTAGTAATAGATGGTATTTATGCAGATCAGAAAATAGATAATAATGATTACTCATATGATATATATAGTTGGTATGCTGAAATTTTTAAAAATAAAAAAGGTAATTGGGCAATTACTTCTAAATTAAGTCCTTTTTATCAAAAATTTACTTCTTCATATTTAGATTTGATTAAAATGGATAATGGCGATTTGCTATCAAGTATGTCTTTGAAAAATCAATCAACTATAATTACTAGAATTTCAAATGGTAATATTTTAGAACAAAAATATTTAGAGCCTATATATAAAAAACTTCAATTATTATCTTTAAATAAAAATTTAAAAGATGAAATAATTTTTAATGCTTTAAATATTTATGATGATAATAAAACAACTTCATGGTTTGGAAAAACACCAAGTAATTTTTCTTTAGAGAATTGTCTTAGTTTTAAAAAAATTAAAACAGACTCCACTTCAAATTTTTATATTCAAGATTTAAGTTTTGATATAACCAAAGAAAAAAATATAATTTTAACTTCAGATGCTAATTTAACTTCAATAAATACTTATTCAAAAACCTCAAGAATCTGTTATGAAACTGAAGCACCAACTAATGAGCCTACTGATGATCCTTCTAAGAGTCCGACAAATAATCCTACTAAAAGTCCGACAAATAATCCAACAAAGAGTCCGACAAGTTATCCGACAAGTTATCCAACAAAGAGTCCGACAAGTTATCCAACAAAGAGTCCGACAAGTTATCCAACAAAGAGTCCGACAAGTTATCCAACAAAGAGTCCGACAAGTTATCCAACAAAAAGTCCGACAAGTTATCCAACAAAAAGTCCGACAAGTTATCCAACAAAAAGTCCGACAAGTTATCCAACAAAAAGTCCGACAAGTGACCCTACAAAAAGTCCGACAAGTTATCCAACAAAAAGTCCGACAAGTTATCCAACAAAAAGTCCGACAAGTTATCCAACAAAGAGTCCAACAAGTGATCCAACAAAGAGTCCAACAAGTGATCCAACAAAAAGTCCGACAAATGATCCTACCAAGAGTCCAACAAATGATCCTACTACTGATCCTACTATGAATCCCACTAGCAATCCCACCAAGGATCCTACTAATTACCCTACATCCAATCCTACTTTAAATTCTACTCTGAATCCTACTTTAAATCCATCTGTTTATCCAACATTATCTCCAACTAATAGTAATTCTATTATAACACCAATTTTTATCTTAGGTATTTGTATAACATTAGTTATGTGTTTAAGTATTCCATTGATATTATTTTGGTGTTGGTATCTTAGAACTAAAAACAAAAGTTCAGAAAGTTTAAAATATGTTTCATTAAAAACTATAAAAGAAAAAACTAAGATTATAGAAAAAAATAATTGTAAAGCATCATTATTGAATGATGATGAAGAAGAAATTTTTTCACCATATGCATCTCCAAGTTTTTCTTCTAATAAAACTACTATTGAAGGAGGAGATGAAACAAAAATTAATTAATAATTAAAATTGAGAATTATGAATTTATATAAATATTTATTTGCGATACTTTTATGTTTAGTAATTGTTAGTTGTTTTAATGCTTCTAATAATAAATCTGTTAAATATCAAAAGAATTATTTAGAAAAAAATGATAATACTAAAAAGAAATATCAATATTTTTCTAAACTTAAAAATTTTATAGGGATTAATAGTGATAAAAAAACATATGAACAAAAAAATGAAGAAAAATTATCTAATAATATAGGTTCATATTTTAAGTCTATTACAAATTACTTTTCCTATCTAGTGCCAAATAAATCAATATTAAAAAGTCTTTTTTATCTATCTTTAATAACTAAAACTTCAGGTGAGAATAATTATTTTATGCATACTCTAGAAAACGATAAAAATTTGGATATAAAAGCATTAACAAAAAATAATTTAGTTATTAACTCATATTTAAATAATTATACTGAAATTTTTTCTAACTCAGAGATTATAGAAGATGACTTATCAAATATAAATATGCTTTTAAAAGTTAAAATTGAAGAACAAGACAATTTTGATATTCTTTATGGTATATATTCTAATGGTATTTATAAAAATTATAATATAAGTTTTGGACATGAAACAGATACTCCAATTAAACTTCTAAATAATCTATTTACAACTATAATAATTGGGAATTCCGAAAACAATTTATATTCTAAAGATTCAAAATACAGTTTTGTTATGAAACAATATGGTGAAGCATTTACTATAAGTTATTTTTGGTATAATTTTGATGATACTTTCAAAGCATTTTCAGGTGCTCTATCAATTAAAGAACTTGCGATTTTGTCAAGATTAGAAAAAAAGAATAATCCAGGAAAATTTACATCTATTATCTCCTTTTTTAATACGGAAATCAAAGACCAAATAAATAACTTAGATTCTATAAATATAACTGATAAAATTGGAAATGGTGTTAGTTTATATGATATAATCTATACCCAAGATGGAGGATTATTAGGAGTGGGATGGGATCATAGCATCCCAATATATTTAAATCCTATTATTATAAAAATATTAAATAAAGAAGAAGAATGGTCAAAACAAATTTATTTTACTTCTGATACTAAAACAGATCCTACTACGATTTCCAATGCAATAGAAACAAAAAATAAAAGTATAGTTACATGTGGATTGATTACAGATAAATTTGATAATATAAATTTTATGAGTTTTTCCTGGATAACTATGTTACAAAAAGATGGAAATATAGAATGGTTAGAGGCAATAAAAAGCCCTTTTTCTATAATATATAATGATATTAAAGAATTAAATAAAGAAGAATTAATTTTACATTCAATATTAAAAAATTATACTAATATTTTTAGCATAATTAATAAAAATGGTACATTAATAAATACCTTAAGAATATGTCCTAAAAACCAATCACTTAATATTCTTTCAATAAATACCAATGATAAAGGAGAATTTATTTTTGGAGGGCGTATTTTTGATGAAAATAAAAAAGTAGAACCTATTTTTGGAAAATTATCTGATAATTTCAGTATTGGGGAATGTGAACCTTCTTATATTGAATTAGAAACTATTCCTTTAGATTATGAGTTTTTGGATCCAGAACTAGTGATATCAAAAGATTTTATTCAAACTAAAGATGATGTAAAATCTATGGATTGTAAATATGAAAATATAAAAAATGTTTGTTATAAAAATCCTACCAATAATCCAACTATAGAACCTACCTATGATCCAAGTAATTCACCTTCTCTTTCTCCAACTTTAAGTCCTACTTCTAATCCAGCATTATCTCCAACTAAACCAACTTCTGCTCCAACAAAAGAAAATAATAATGTTTCAATGCTTTCTGTTTTAATCTTGACAATCTCTTCTATTGTCATATTTTTTTGTTGCTGTTATTTAATATCAGCTTATTTATGGTTTAAATGTAGAAAAACAAATAATAAAGACAAAACAGCTTTTTTATTAGAAAAGAAAAAAGATGAAGAAATAATTAATAAAAAAATAAGTTACGATCATGATGTTTTCATAATTAACGATAAAGACAAGGATTTAAGAATAGAACAAGATAAAATTGAAATAGATGAACAAATAATAAGTAATAATTCAGAAAAAATTATTATAGATCCTATAAATTCTATAACAGATGAAGGAATTCCTAATGATATAAATATTTAAGCTCAATTAAATAAACTATACATATTAATACTATGAGAGCGTGATTTAGAATTGCTCTCATTAAATTCTTTTAATCTTTATTATGCATATTTAATAATTTAAATTTATATATTTATATATTTTAGTTTCAATTTAGAATTAATTTTAGAATTTAAAATAAGTTCTAATATAATTCCTAAATAATAATTATATATTTAAAATATCTAAAATATATATTTATAGGAATAATTTAATTGAAATAGGAAACGAGGTATATTTTGGTAATAATTTTAAATATAATTTAATATATGAATTTTAAAGAAATAGGAAAATTAATAAATACACCGAAAAAAATAGTAATAACAATGCATGCGAGACCAGATGCAGATGCATTAGGCTCATCTCTAGGCTTATCAGGGGTTTTAAAGAAAATGGGGCATCAAGTTGAAGTAATTGCACCAACTGAATTTCCTAATTTTTTAAACTGGCTAGAAAGTTCAGAGAAAGTTTTACTCTTTTCAGGAGATACAGATACTCATTGCAAAAAGCTTATTGCAGAGGCAGATATTATATTTTGTTTAGATTTTTCTTCTTTAAAAAGAGTTAATAATATGGAAGAAATATTAAAATCATCTCCAGCAAAAAAGATAGTAATAGATCATCATATAGATCCAGAAGATTTTGCAGAAATAATGATAATAGATACCGAAGCTCCTGCAACGGCAGTACTTTTATATAGGCTTTTAAAAAATTTAAATTTGATTAAATTTATCGATGCAAATATTGCTGATAGCCTCTATTCGGGGATTATGACTGATACAGGTTCTTTTCAACATCCCAATTCAACTGCAGAATCACATCTTATTACAGCAGACCTAATTAAACTTGGGGCAAATGTAGCCGAAACTAGTAGAAGAATTTATAATACTAATTCATTAAATAAATTAAGATTTCTAGGTTTTGCTTTAACAAATCGATTAAAAGTTTTGAATGATTATCATACTGCTTATTTTGTATTAAAAAAAGAGGATTGGGATAAATATAATCTAAAAATAGGAGATACAGAAGGTCTAGTGAATTATGCTTTATCATTAGAAAATATTTCCATAGCAGCATTAATTGCTGACAAAGGTGATTTTATTAGATTGTCATTACGATCTTCTGGTAATATTCATATAAATGAAATAGCTAAAAAATATTTTAATGGAGGTGGGCATAAAAATGCTGCTGGAGGAAAATCAAATGAAAGTCTTGATGATACCGTAAAAAGTTTTGAAAAAATAATTAAAAACTTGAAAATTACTAATTAATTAACTCAAGTTGCATAGTATTAAAATAGCTGTAAAAGCCCATGTCATCCTGAACGAAGTGAAGGATTTATACTACTTCTACTTGAAGATGTAAGAAAAATTGATCATAACTCATTGAGTATCAATGAGCTCTTCCTGCATCTTAATATACTTTTAGTATATTTCATTAAATATTTGTTTTTTTAGTCTAAAAATAGATATTTCGCTTCGCTTAATATGACAAAGGGAAAATATAGCGGAATATACGTTTAATTAACTAAAAATAATTGATACTCAAAAAATTATCATTCATTTTTAAATAGAGGAAGTATAGATGTGTTAAATATTTGTTAATCTTGAGATAGTTGAATAAATTTGTTTTAATATATACTAAAAGTATATGAAAATGCAGATAAAGATCGTTGATACTCAGCGAGTAATGATCGATTTTTCTTACATCTTCAAATGGAAGTAATATATTATTAATTAATTTACAAAGTATTTAAAATTGGATCCTTATTGGCTAATTATTAAATATTATTAATTTTTCATATGTTTCTAAATATATGGGCATGGAGAAAAAATTTAAGAATAAAGATTATAAACTTTTAAATCCTTAAATAATAAAAAGTATAAATATTATTATAAAAAAAACCTAAAATATGATAAATTCAATTAGAAAAAAAGGGGGATTACTTGTAGGAACGGTTGCTATTTCTCTTATATTTTTTATTTTGAGCCAAGGAATCAGAGGGGTCATGCCTTTTTTATATGGTAAAAAAAATGATTTTACTATTCTAGAAGTTGCTGGACACAAACTGAATTTTCATGAGTTTGATAAAAATTTAAATAGATATAAAAGCGAATTAGCTAAAAGAAAAGAAAAGCCTCAAGAAAATACTCAAGCTTTATTGATTAAAGAGTACATTCGCCAAATGGTGGAACAATATATGTATCCAAAAGAATATGAAAAATTAGGCCTTATAATATCGGAAGAAGAATTAATTGATATGATTCAAGGGGAACATATTCATCCTTTAATCAAAAGACTTTTTATTAATAAAGAAACTAAAGAGTTTGATAAAGAAGCTCTTTTGAATTTTCTACAAACATTAGATAAAAGATCAGAACAAGAACAAGCTAGATATTTTTTCTTTGAATCAAGAATTAAGAAAATAAGACTTGTCTCTAAATTTAATTCATTAATGTCTAATAGTATCTATATTACTGATATAGAATTAGAAAATGAAAATATTTTTGAATATTCATCATTAGATTTAAAAGCTCTTTTTGTTTCTTTTGATAATATTTCAGATAAGGGGATTAAGATTACTGAAAACATGTTAAAAACATATTTAACAGAAAATCAAGAAAAATACAAAATAAAAGAAAGTATAGATATATCCTATGCAAGATTTCCAATAATGCCATCAGAAGTAGATGAAGAAGAAATAAAAAATGAAATAGAAGGGTTAGTTGAGAAATTTAAAAAAGCAGATGACTCTGTAGCTTTTGCTCAAACGCACACAGATGGTTCAATTGTTTATACACATCAAACTTTCAAATATAGAGATCTTAGAAAAAAGTTTCCAAAAATTAGAAGATGGAGAAGAGGACAAATTGTAGGACCAATTAAAGAAACTGATAATGTTTATAGATTATATAAATTATTTAAAATAATTCAAAGAAAAAGAGGAGGATTTGATTATGAAATGGCAATAATAGAAAAACATATTGTTGCTTCTGACAAAACTAAAGATAATATATATAGAAAAGCTGATGTTTTTTCAAATAATATAAAAACTAAAAAACAATTTGATGAAGAAACTAAAAATCAAAATATTGAAACTCATTATGCAAAGCAAATTTTTAAAGATGCAATAAATATTGGTGAACTTAAAAATGCTAGAAGAATAGTTAAATGGTTATATAATAAAGATACTAAAAATAAAATTTCTCCAGTTTTTGAAGTTGATAATGAGTATATTGTAGCGATTCCCACTAAATATTCTAAAGAAGGATTAGTTGATTTAGAATATCTAAGAGATGAAATAACTAAAGAAGTATTAAAAAAAGAAAAATCAAAGATTATAAAATCAAAGATTAATTTAAACCCTGAAACCTCTTTAAAAAATATTGTAAAAGAGTATGGTAAAGAAGCTAAACTTATTAAATTAAAAAATATTCATTTTAAAGATAATTCTTTAGGTAAAATAGGAGAAGTTGAAAAAGCAATAGGAATAGCCTTTTCATTAAAGAACAAAGGAGATCGAAGTAAAGCTTTTGCTGATAAAAATGGAGTTATAGTTTTTGAATTAGATAAACGAAGTGATTCAAATATTGAAAATCAAGAATCTCACAAGCTATCTGATCTAAAAGCTGAAGTTATGATGGAACCTTATAATGTTTATCTTGCTCTTGAAGATTTAGCTGATGTTAAAAACTATAAAAACAAATTTTATTAAAATATCCTAAATTATATTAGTTCTAATACTTCAAGTACTTTGTTATCTTAATTTATTATATACTAATTCCACCTGAAGATGTATTGATAATTGATCGTAACTCATTGATTATCAATGGCCTTTTTCCGTATTTTCATTTATAAGTAGTATATTACTATAAATATTATATTCATTTAATATACTGCTTCCAATTGAAGAATATTTGATAATCGGTCATTACTCTTTGAAATCAAATGGTTTCAGATACATTTCATCTACGATTAGTATAACAATGATAAAAACTCTAGGTATAATAATAAATCAAATAAAATATAAAGAAACATCTATAATAGCGAAAATTTTTACTGAAGAACTAGGTTTAAAGTCATATATAATTAATAGTGTAAGATCCAGAAAACCAAAATATAATCCTTTTCTATTCTACCCACTTAATATTTTAGATATGATCGTTTATAATAAAAGAAAAAAGGGATTACAATATTTATCAGAAATCAGAAATCATCAACATTTAGATAGAATTGAAAAATATGTAGAAAAAGGAATAGCAGCTATTGTGATTTCTGATTTATTAGATAAAACTTTAAGAGAAGGAGTTAAATATGAAAATATATTTGAATTTATAGTTAAGAGTATTTCAGAATTAAATGATATTGATAATGTTAATAATAGTCATTTTATAATCAAGTTTTTTATTCTTTTATCAAAATATTTGGGATTTGGCATTAACGACCCTAATGAATTTGATAATCAAATTTCAAATATTAATATTAATCATAAATTAGAAATACCAGAATTAAATCTGGTTAATAATATTCTTAATAATACAAAGTGTTTTAATAATAATAAATCACTGAATATATCATTATTAAAAAAAATAATAATTTATTATAAAATACATTGTCCTTCAGTAACAAATATGAAATCTTTAAAAATATTTGAAGAACTAACCATATAAAAAATATGAAATCCATTCTATTTAAATAAATCCTAAAGAACATTTACTTAATCATTATTTTTTCACTTAAAAGTACATTTTATTATAAACTGACCTTACGCAGTACCTTTAAAATTTAGATAAAATCAATGATTTTAAATTTTTAAAAGTGCGAAAATGAAACTGGAGAAAATTTTTAAACGAAGCAAGCTTCGGGGAATTAAACCCACAAAAGATTAAACTATTTTCGATGGTAGTGCGTAAGGTCAGTTATAAATATTCAAAGATTGACTGAATAATATATACAAACATTTTACAATACTACTTAAAAATATATACTATAAATATTAATAAAATAATTCAAAATTATATTTATTTTTGGAGATATAAATTAAAATAATTATATTTGTAAGTATGTTATTTAAAAAAGCCAAAAAAATATAAATATGAATTCTAAATATAATAAAATAATGATTTACTGTTTTTTAATATTATCATGTTCGAATATTAAAAAAGAAATGCAAGGAAATGGAGAAAAAACTCTTAAAATAATTGATGGGTTAATATCAAGTTTTGATACAAATAATTCAGTTTCAAATGATAAAAATATTTATAAAAAAAGATTCCAAGATAAAAATGGTTTTATTAATAAAAATGAACTATTAAATTTAAAAGAAAAGGATTTAGAAAATATTGAAGATTTCCCTTTAGAGATTTTAAGATATATTATTAATGAATCCCATAATAAAGAAGTAGGAAAAAGAATAAACTATCCTATACCAAAAAAATTAGTTTTTAAATTTTTTAGAAAGATTTCTAATCATATTATAGAGAAAAAAAGGTTCAAGGATAATTTAGCTAATCTTTTTACTTTTAGAGAACTAATTACTTATTTAAGTCTAGATGAATATATTATAAAAAACAAGATTATAACTAAACAATTAATGAGAAAATACCCAATAGATATAAAAGAAAATGAGGAAAAAATAAAAGAAGTTAGAAAAGATTTATATATGGAGTTTTGGGATAACAAAGATATTCGAAAAGTAAAAACAAATATTTTTGAAATCATACACAAAAAAAAGCAAGAGATTTTAAACAAAGAAGGATATGAATTCATAGAGCTAAATTTGAATGATAAAAAAACATATAAACTAGCTAAAAAAAATACAAATCAATTAAATAAAAGGAAGAAAAAACTACTCTTAACTATAGCAACAGATAAAGATAGCCATAATATTGAATGTTATAATTCTATCTATACAAATTCTTTTATTTTATTGTTAGCAAAATTATTTGACATAGAAATTCTTATATATAAAAATTTCAAACAATTTGGGACAGATACAATTTTAAATTTTCGTAAAAAGGGAATAAAATTTAAATATTTCATTTTTGTCGCACATGGCAATAAAGATTTCATGTCACTTGAAGAAGAGCGTTATTTTCATAAAAGCGATCTAATAAAGAGAGCTAAAATCTTCAAAAAATTATTTTTTAATAAAGATGGAATAACTGATAAAAACGCAAGTGTTTTTTTAAATTCATGCTATACAGGAAAATTTGAAGATAATTTTTCAGATAATTTAATCACTTTTTTCCCAAATGGCACGAAATTATATGCTACAACTGATATTTCTAGTACTCCTTATATAAGTAATATATCAGAAGATAAATTAGATTTAGATATTGGTAAAAATTTATATAATACTATGCTTAAAAAAATAGTAATTACTGGTTCTCAAAATGGGGATTTATCAGGTAATAAATTTATTCAAGAAAGAAGAAAAAATATTAAAACAGTTTTTAATGAAAAATTGCCAATTATAAACAGTAATTCATCTTTAAAAAAGGTTATTAATTCATTACATTCCAAATATAATTTTATATGGCAACCTAATTTTTTATATTATTTAGATAAAAATTATATAATTAATAATCCACAAGAACTACCTATAGAATTTATTAGAATGTTATTAATAGAAATGAATGAATTCTATGATAAAAGTTGTTTTTTCAAAGTTGATGAATTCAAGAAATTTATAGAAAATTTAAAATTACAAATCAATAATAAAGCAGTATTTGAAGATTTTTCAAATACTAAATATAGTTCCGAGGAAGCTAAGTTATTTTTTGGAAGTTATTTAAATTTTAATGAAAGAAGATTTGAAATTTATAAAGAAAACAATAATTCTATTTTATTTACATTTTTGTTTCCAATACCAACCATAGTAGGTAGTATCTTGTATTATAAACCAAAACCTGAAACTGGAATATCTGAGTGGTTAAAAAAAGAAGGATACAAGATAGAAACTGTCAATAAAGACTTTAAAACCACTTTTAAAAAACTTGAATTTATTAATGGTCCAAATAAAGATAAATCTAATATATTAATATTATTTCCATATGAAGGAAATTATAGTAAAAGCATTGAAAATATTGAAAAAGACACATTTAATAAGAATACTTCTTTCTTAACAATTGCTAAAAATTTTAATATATATATGTATTATTGTAAAAATTTAAAAGAATTATTAAATATTAAAAATCAAATAGGAGATAATAAATTTAAAAGCATGCTTTTATTTGGATTTAGTGATGGAAAGAATCAATCTATTAATAGCAAACCATCAACAGAAAAAGATTATATCAACACTATTTTAAATATGATCAAACCACCTAAAAAGGATGAGAATTGTATTTTAGATATCAATCATTTTGATAAATATGAAAATAATAGAAATTGCTGTTCTAAACTAAGAAATAACGATCCAAACAATAAATCTGATAATGAACAATTATTAGACTTTTTTAATAATAATTTTTGTAATAATGCTCAAATTATTTTAGAAGCGGATAATATTGACCTCCCATTATCAAAATATATATGTGCTGCTTTACCATTAGGTTCAACCGTTTCAATTTCAACTTATGATAATAATGAATTTATACGTTCAGAAAATTTTAATTTTGAATCTGATTGTAATGATAATATATATTTTACTCCCTTATGTACAGAATGCGCTGATTTTTGGATTAAAAGGGAAGTATATACAATTATACCAAATGATACAAAACAAAAAAATGAGCTTTTAAAAAATGAGCAATTATTTAAATATGGACGTTTTAAATATAAAAACAAATACAATCATTTTTTACAAAAGAAAGACCTGGTAAAGGCAGGGCTAGCTCAAGTTTTTAATTAATAAATTTAAATAAACCAAAAATAATTATAATTTTATATGTTTTATTTATGTTTAAAATTTAAGTATTATGAATTTATCTAGCAAAAGTAAT
>PJEL010001497.1_pt1 | contig 23367 bp, 21 predicted proteins | sample 1853271 | NCBI WGS metagenome assembly PJEL01 (sample SAMN08108733, study PRJNA415343) | Invertebrate metagenome, whole genome shotgun sequencing project. | host: Globobulimina | place: Sweden: Gullmar Fjord | collected 2015-08
TTTCAATAATTAATATAATCAATTAAAATATAATTTATCATATGCGTAAATTCAAAGAACAAAATTGTAAAAAAAAGAGATCTTTTTCTTGTTTTTACCATAACGTTCAATGACCTTTTGCCGCATCTTTATATATGAGTATACCCAGTATATATGAAGTTATGAGAGATTTCGTTATTTATGATACTGTTTTCAAAGCTTTTAGAATAATTTTCAAATGGAAGCAATATAGTATATATCTCGAAATTGAATAGTATTCATCATTAATTTGTCCCTTCTATTTTTTGATATGAAATATCATTTATTTGATGTCATATTGACATTTAAATCATATTGGCAAAAAACTTGTATCACTTTTTTAGATTAAAGTGTATATAGTAATTTAATGCTTGATATATTAAGACAAATTAAGTTTAGGTTCAATTTCAAATGAAAATAATATACTAGTCGTATATCAAGTTATATCTGAAACCTGTTTATTTCCGAGAGAAAAGATCGATTATCAGAACATTTTCAAAAGCGATCAGTATATATAAATCAAAATAATATAATATGACAAAAGGAGTTGATAATAAAAATACAAAAAATGATTTAGATCAAACAAATAAAGTTGATTTAGATAAAGAGGCAAAAACAAATAATGAAGAAGATTTATCAAAAAAACTTGATGAAATAAATGATAAATATTTAAGACTTAATGCAGATTTTGAAAATTATAGACGCAGAACTTCAAAAGAAATTATAGAAACAATTTCTACTGCAAATAAAAAACTTATTTTAAATATATTACCTATTATAGATGATTTTGAAAGATCTTTTGAAACCAAAGATGGATTTAATAAGGAAGCAGGATTTTCCAATGAGGATAAAGAAAACAAATCATCTTCACCTATTTCTTCAAACACTAATAATGAAGGTATTAGGCATATTTATAAAAAATTAATAGATATTTTACAAAAAGAAGGACTCTCTGAAATAGATATTAAAAAAGGAGAAAAATTTGATCCTGAAAAAAGTGAAGCAATTACAAAAATTAAAAGTAATAAAGATTTATCTAACAAAATTGTAGATATAATAGAAAAAGGCTATATGCTCGATAAAAAAATAATACGATTTGCTAAAGTTATAATAGGAGAATAATGAACAAGGATTACTATTCAATATTAGGAGTATCTAGAGGAGCTTCTGAGTCAGAAATAAAAAAAGCATATAGAAAAATAGCTTTAAAATATCATCCAGACAAAAATCCCAATAATAAAAAAGCAGAAGAGAAATTTAAAGAAGCTGCTGAAGCTTATGAGGTATTAAGTAATAAAGAAAAAAAAGAAATATATGATAAGTATGGCCATGAAGGATTAAAAGGACAAGGTGGATTTCAAGGAGGAAATGTTGATATAGAAGATATTTTTAATAATTTTGGTGATATTTTTGGAGGAAGTGGATTTGGTAGCTTTTTTGGAGGTAACAGTGGGAGATCTAGAAGACAAACAAGAAAAGGATCTGATCTTAGGATTATTATTAAATTAACTTTAAGTGAAATTGCTCAAGGAGTTCAGAAAAAAATTAAAATAAAAAGGTATACAGAATGTAAAAAATGTAATGGTAATGGTTCTAAAGATGGCTCAGCTTTAAAGGTATGTAATACTTGTTATGGAACAGGCACAGTAAGAAAAATTACTAATACTATGATTGGTCAATTTGCAAGTGAAACTATTTGTAATAAATGTTCTGGTAAAGGAAGGATTATTACTTCCCCATGTCTAGCTTGTGGAGAACAAGGAGTTACTCCAATAGAAGAATTAGTTACTATTAATATTCCTGCAGGGTTAGAAGAAAATGCTCATCTTGTTATGCATAATATGGGTAATTATCCAAAAGGAGGAGGTATACCTGGAAATCTTATTATTAATATAGAAGAAATACCTCATCCAACTTTAAGACGAGAAGGAAATAATATTTATTGTGAATTGCATATAAGTTTTATAGAAGCTGCTCTTGGTTGCGAAAAAGAAATACCCACTATTTTTGGAAAAGTAAAAATAAAAATAAAACCTGGAACTCAAGGAGGATCTATTTTAAGACTTAGAGGCAAAGGGATGTCTAATAATTATGGTGCTGGTGAACAACTTATAAATATTAAAGTTTGGATACCAGAAAAACTTTCGAAAGATGAAAAAGAAAAATTAAAAGCTTTAGACAATTCTAATAATTTTAAACCAAAAAGCTCTACCTCTAAAGGTGATTCAAAAAGCTTTTTTGATCATGTAAAATCAATGTTTTAAAATAAAAATAAATAAATCTACAATTTTAGAAAAAAACGCAGTAATAGTAATAATCACAATAAAAATTTTAAATATATTTTTTAAAAAAGGAGGAGGAGTTATTTCAATATCTTTATATGGTAAAGTTAAGATTAATGTTAAGCATTTTTTTTCTTTCTCATCATAGTTTAAATATGAATATCTTTTTTGTCGCGTTATTGGCAATTTGATAAAATCATCTAAAACTTTAATACCTTTTTCTATTTCTACTAAATAATAATTAGATGCTAACCTAATATATCCTATTTTATTTTTTGGATAAAAATAAATTTCTCCTTCTTCAGTTATAATTTTAACATAATTATTTTTCTTTATTCCAAATATATTTTCTTTTTTAAAACATTTACTCAAACTTATTTTATCAGTAAATGGCATTTTTATTCTTTTTAAATTTAGCATAGCTTTCTTTTTTTCAGAACACCTAACATTTACTAATGAAAAAGATAATAGATAGATATATATAATAGCAAATTTCAAATTCATTTCTCATTTAATTCTACGAATTTTAATTTAATTCTTTTTTTTTATTAAAAAAAATAATTCATATTATTAGAAAAATCATAATTTATATTTTGATATATAAAAATAAATTATTAGTTTTGTACAAATTAAATATTATTATTAATCAATATAATGTATTAATTAATATAAAAACACAAAACAACAAATTTATTATGAATTACAATAAAATTAAAAAAATACTAAAAATAGAGACCAATTTGTTTTTTATATCTATTCTTTTTTTTCCATTAACGATAAAATGTAATCAAAAACAAAACAATAAATCAATGCTTGAAGGCAAAGATAATAGATATGGAACTTCGAAAGAAATTGAAATAAAAAATTCAAATAATAATATCATCTGTAATAAAAAGAAAAAAGAAAATACTGAAAAATCTAAATTATTATCAGATCTAATTGATGAAATCAGTAACTCTAATAATATACCTGAAAATTGTTTAAATAGAATAGATGAATATATTATAAAACCTTTGAAAGAGGAAACAGATTTTTATGAAAAAATTGAAAAAAATAAACTGATATATCAATTTGAAAAACTAATATATTGGATAAATAAATATCAACCCAATAATAATAAATACAAAACAATAATAAATACCATATTAAATTTAAATGAATCAAATAAATATTTTTATATAAAAAATAATCCTAAATATGCTCATTACTTAGATCATATTTTTAAAAATGATCTAGAGGCTATCGACAAATTGTTTAAAAAAATGTTTATTTCATCAGCAAATAGAGACTATAAACAAAAAAGTAATATTTTAAATTATATCATAGAGAATTATTTTGATAAAAATAATTCTTTTATGTATGGAAATGGTGAAAAATTTTCTAAACTAATGCATCTAATTTATATCATGAAAATGCATGATATATTAGATAAAAAATTAGAACAAAGAATAATTAATATAATTAATAAAAATGAATACTGGACTTGGTTAAGAAAATATAAAAAAAATGACAGGATTTTATATTATATTATAGGAGAAGATATAAGAAATGAGATAAAAAACAATAATGGCTATAAATTAATAACAACAAAAGGAGACGTAGTAAATCATTATAGTTTCGAGCTAAAACAGTCTATAGCTTACAAACCATTTGCTATTGAATTTCGAGCTAAATATGATCATAATGGAGCTATGAAAAATTACTTAAAAGAGGTATATGACATATATAATGTTATTAGTATTAAAAGTGATAATACAAAAGATATTATTAGCAATTTGAAAAAACTAAAAAAGGATAATTTTATATCTTTATATATATTCTCAGCACATGGATTCCCTGTTAATATGCAATATGGAAACTCTATAATGAATTACATTAAAAGCTGTAATATTTTAGACTATCCTTATATAAAAAATAATTTTCCAAAATTGAAAAAATTAATGAAAACTAAAGGCAAAAAAAACTATAATATTTGGTTAAATTCATGTCATACTGGTTCTGTATGTATCCCACATGCTTATTATAAAAGTTACGGACATAAATGTACAAAAAGTGACAATCCTCTACATTGTTGTACAAATTTACCTTTGGCTATGTATTTTGTCCCTTTACTAAATAAAAATGGAAAAGTGATAGCTCATAATGTAACTTCATGTAAAAAAGGACTTTTTGTAACAAAAGAAAATAATGATATAATTTTCAAATACATACATGAAAAGGATACTAAATTAGGAACTAATATTTTTACAAAAACAAATAATGATGATAATTTTAGTTTTAACGATTGTCAAAAAAAAATAGAAAGTAAAATTAAATCTATCACAAAAATAGTTTTAAGTGATGGACAAACTATAGAACCATTAAATTATGATAAAGCTTTGAGTAAATATGAAGCCAATTTATTTTATATTTTAAGTTTATATAGTACTCGGTTTTACATACCGGTTATAGGAATTTTACTAGTTTTATTTATTATCCAAAAAATGGTTTTATAATACTCATTAGTATCTTAAACAAAAATATAACTTTGATTTAAATCAGATTTATTTTCATATGGATTGATATAGAATAAAAAAGCTTTTAACATATTTTTGAATATATTATAACTTTCACTTAAAAATGATCTAATTTTTCCAATATGAATGTTACAATCAAGATTAATTTCATTTGAAGTAGTTTTTTAAAAAAATTCAAACTTGATTAGTTCTAAAATTATATATTCTTCTTTATTTTTAAAATATATCACAGGAGAATGGAAACATTTTTTACAATAAAAATATTGTTTATTTTTTGATATACAGGTAAGAGAAAATATTTCATCTGAATCATCAATAATCTTATTACATCCTAAACAAGTTGAATTTTTAGGATGATTTTTAATTTTATAAAAAAAATAAGAACAATCAATACAATCCTTATAATGTTTTATAAAAAATTTATTAAATAATATAATTGTAGAGTTTTTATTTATATCTAAATTATAGAAATTATTAAAAAAATAACAAATAAACTTTTAATTCTCTGTATTAATATTTTCTTTTAATTTAGATATACATGGACTCCATAAATCAAACCCAGATTTATGGAATAATCTTTCTGAAGAACAATGAAAAAAAAAAAAATTGCCATATCTTTTTTACAATAATCACAACTTACACTTGAATTATATCCATAAGCTAGATCGGGATGATCTAATTTTTCATATCATGTTCACAAATTAGACATTCTTCAAGTTTTTTATTCATTTTGCTTTTTATACTAGTATTACAGCAAATAATTAGAACATAAAACAAAATATATAAAACTGATAATTTATGATTTTTCATATTTATAGTATATTTAAATAAATTACTGGCTAAAATAGATGAAGAATTATAAAAATACAATGATTTTAATATTATAATTTTTTGTATTAAATTAGCTTATGATTTTATTATCAAATATTTCCAAAATAATTATATGCAAAATTTAATTAATTTGAAACAAGAAGAACATTTAAATGATTTATTTCAAGTAAGTAAAGTTGCTTTTAATATTGGAGAAATTATAAAAGTAAACTTTTTAGAAAAAGCAAGAAATCCCTCATATCAAATAAAATTAGATCTTGGTCCACTTGGTGAGAAAATAACTTGTGGTCAGTTTGTTGAAAATCATAATATTAATGAATTGTTGGGATTACAAGTCTTATGCATTACAAACTTACCTCCTATTAGAATTGCAGGTATAAAATCAGAAGTTTTAACATTAGGGTTTCCAGAAGCTAAAGACAAAAAGCAAGCAATTTTAATAACTCCAATGAATATTGTTGAGAATGGCGCTTATTTAAGTTTTTGCAATCCTATAAATCAAATTTCATATGATGACTTTACAAAATTAGAAATAAAATCTGGCACAATTGAAAAAATTATCAAAGAAAAAAATAAAACTTTTGGCTCAGTAAATATTGGAAATGAAAGAACTTTATTAGCTCACATACCAGGAGAAATAAATCCTAAAATAAATTATATAGGATTACAAGTTCCTGTTTTATTAAATTTAAAACCAACAAAAATTGAAGATCAGATATGTAATTCAATAATATTTTCAATTTTATCAAAGAATCGAACTTTTACTTTATTAAAAACATCTAAAACAATACAAAATGGTTTAGATATTTTTTAAATTTGTTTTAAAAAAATTTAAAAAATAATTAAATTTGAAAGATTTCAATTATAATAGCTCAATTTGAAGATATATTGAAAAATTGATCATAACTTCTTGAGAGTCAATGATCTGTTTCTGCATTTAAAATACATTTAGTGTAGAATTAAAAAATTTTGGAATATTTTTTATCTAATTCTTTGAAAAATATAGTTATTTTCGTAGTTTTGGACTACTTAAATTAATATATCCTTTATATTCGAATTAAGTAATAATATCAATTATTTTAGATAATATAATTTGGTATACATTGAATATTTGGAATATCTTTATATCATACATAAACAAATGGAATTAAGAAATTACGAAACAGTCTTTATACTGACTCCTGTGTTATCAGAAACACAGATTGTAGATACTATAGCAAAGTTTAAGAAAAAACTAGAAGATTTTAAAGCAGAGATTGTTTATCAAGAAAAATCGAAACTTAGAAAACTTGCTTACCCTATACAAAAAAAATCTACAGGTATTTATCAAGTGATAGAATTTAAAGCATTACCATCTGTTATATCGGATTTAGAAAGAGAATATACATTAGATGATAAAATTATAAGATTTTTAACTATTTCTTTAGATAAACATGGAGTAGAATATAATATTAAAAAACGTAAACAAGCAGTCTTTAAGGAAAAGGAACCTAAAGAAGAAGTTAAAGATAATTCTAAAGAACAAAAAGCAAATGATAAAAATGAATCTATAGAAAAAGCTTCTATAGAGAAGAAAGAATCTAAAAATAAAGAAGAATCTAAAGAAGGATCTAAAAATAAAGAAGAATCTAAAGAAGGATCTAAAGAAGAATCTAAAGAAGAATCTAAAGAAGGATCTAAAGAAGAATCTAAAGAAGGATCTAAAGAAGGATCTAAAGAAGGATCTAAAGAAGGATCTAAAGAAGGATCTCCAGAATCTGTTTAAACTTTAAATTAAAGAATAATTATATGTTAGTTAATGAATCTATAAATAGAGATCGTAAATCTGAAAAGAGATATTGCCGTTTTAGAAAATATGGTATAAAATATATTGACTATAAAGAGCATGATTTTTTACTAAATTTTGTAAATGAACAAGGAAAAGTTTTACCAAAACGTTATACAGGAAATAGTACTAAATATCAAAAAAAAGTATGTCAAGCTATTAAAAGAGCTAGGCATTTAGCTTTATTGCCCTTTACTGGCGATGAGTTAAAATAAAAAACACAAACTTATGTTAAGATGATAATCTGTTAGTTTATATACTACTCTTACTTGAAAAAATACTGACAATCGGTCTTTTTTCTTTGTAATCAAAACGGTTTCAGATACATTTCATTTACGATTAGTATAATCATAGAAATTACAATCAATTTTTCTAGTATCTTCAAATAGAATAAGTATAATATATAAATGAATAATTTAATAAGTTATGGAAATAATATTAAAAAAAGATTTTAATAATCTAGGTTATAAAGGCGATCTTATTAAAGTCAAACCAGGTTATGCGAGAAATTATCTAATTCCTAATGGTATCGCTATTGTAGCAAATATTGCTAATAAAAAAACAGCAAAACAAGATAGTTTACAAGCTACTCATAAAGCTTCTAAGATTAAAGGATTAGCTGAAGAACAAGCAAATAAACTTAAAGACTTAAAAATAGTAGTTAAAGTTAAAGCTGCTAATGAAGGAGGAAAGATTTTTGGTTCTGTTACTGCCCTTCAGATTGCTCAAGCTATTACTTCTGAACATAAAATTCCTATTGATTCTAAAAATGTGGTCATCAAACAGCCAATTAAAATTTTAGGTTCTTATGAGATTGAAATAAAATTACATAAGGAAGTTACTTCTACTGTTAAAGTTGATGTTATCAAAGAAGATTAATTAAAAATTATTTTTTACATAAAAAAATCATAAATAGTTTATAACTAATATTAATTTTGCTAAATTTATTTATATATACATCAAAATAATTAAGCATGAAAAATTTAGTTAAATACTTATTAATGATTAATATTTTATTTTTATCATTTATTAAATGCGATGTCGATAATGAGAATGAAAAGGATCATACAAATAAAATTAATCTTCCAATATATAATTCTGAAATCAAAAAAGTTAATGCTGGGGAAGTTGAAATAAAAAAGAATAAAAATAAAAACAACCAATCAAAATTTCCAATTACTTCTAAAAAATCTGATATCAAGAATCAGCAAAATCAAATTGAAGTTATTGATAAAGATTTAGATTTTAATAAAAAAATTAATAATATAAATACTGATAATATAAAGATCAATTCATCAAAAACACCGAATTCCAATCCTCAAAGATTAAATGAAGAATCAGAAATTTATGATAAATCTAAAATTGATGAAATAATTCACAGAGCTGTACGTACTGGAAATTCTAAACTTTTGATTCATTATATTAATATTGATTTTTTAAATAAAAAAGAATTAATTGATTTATATAAAAATATAACAGAAGAAATAAATCATAATCACACTTCAGTTGTTCAAGCCTTATTAAATAAAGGAATAAAAATAGATGAAGAAATAACAGATTTAAATCATATAGATAAACAAAATAAGACACTTCTTATGTTTGCTGTTTCTCATCGTACTGACATGTTTAAATATATACTTGAACATGGAGCAAATCCAAGGGCTAAGGATGATAAAAATGATACAGTATTACATCATGCCTGTTCACGTGGAATTACTAGTTTTGAAAATTTAGAAATTTTATTAGAAAAAACTGATGCAATTAAAGATATTAATGCTATTAATAATAAAGGAGAAACACCTTTAGATCGTACTCATAATGATTATTTTTATGAGTATTTGGTAAAAAAGGGAGCAAAACATAATAAACCTATATCATTTTCTAAAGCATGTTATTTAGGAAATATAGATTTGGTTAAAACTCATATAAATAGAATAAATAATACTTTAAAAAATATAAGTAATAAAATAAATAATCTTGGATTAGAATTAAAAAATTGTAAAGAAATAAATAAATGCAAAAATCTAAAACAAAAAATTAGTTATTTAGAATGTGATTACTCAAATACAAAAAGGGAATTTAGAAATAATATTAATATAGCTATTTCAACTGATAATTTAGAATTATTTAAATTATTATTTAATCAAGGTATGAAATTAGCTTCAGAAGAAGGGGCTCATTCTTCTATCAATTATTTACCATCCCATTTTTATCAAGCTATAGAAAAAGATCGTACGAAAGTTTTAGAATATATTTTAAAAAATAAAATTCCAACAGATTTTAAAAATTTAGATGGTTTAGATCCTAAATCAAAAGTTTATAAATTATTTAAAAAATATGGTTATACACATGGTCCTCTTCCAATTTCTAAAGAAATAAGAAGAGGAAATGGAGAAGATATTGATAATATTAAATATCTTATAAATAATTATGATCTTAAAAAGGAAGGACTTAAACCTTTTATTATGACTTTAAAATATGCTAATAATAATACTATTGAAATTTTAGAATTACTATTTAAAAATGGATTAAAATTTGAAGTTAATGAAGAAAGTCATAAAAATGACGATTTTATAGATCATAACTCTTCAGGTTTCGGATCTGATATAAATAAAAAAGCATATAGTTCATTAGAATTGGTTGATGAATGCATATCACAATATAAAGGAAATCCAAATAATGAAGCTTTAAAATATTTATTTGAAAAGGGAATTATCAAAAATATAAATAGAAAAGAAACCATAGAAGGTTTTTATAAATATGATCGCAAACTAAAAAAGGACATTTTAATTAAAGAGAAATATCCTTTTGAGTATCTAGAAATTTATAGATCAATAACAAAGAATTATAATCATAGTGAATCTCGTTTTAACGAAATGATGGATATTTTAATTAAATATGGAAAATTAGAATTAAAAACAAATGGTTTTACTATACTTCATTATGCTTCTAAATTTTCTGGATGGTATCCAAGTGGAAGTTTATTTTTCTTAAAATATATTTTGAAATTAATTGAAACAAAAAAATTAAATATAGATATAAACAAAAAAGATAGAAATGGAAGAACTCCTCTTGATTATCAAAAGGTAGGTAAATTAGGGTATCAATTAATATATGATATGGGAGGAAGACATTCTTAAGATTTTTTAAAAACCTAAAAATAATTTATAATATCAATTATTAACTATATACTACTTCTACTTGAAGAATTTCTGATAATCGGTCATTACTCTTTGAAATCAAATGGTTTTAGATATAGTTCATTTACGATTAGTATATTATAATTTTCTAATTTTTAATAAAAGCAAACTATTTCTTATTTTTAACTTGCTTTACGCAAGATTTATTATAATAAGCTTTTTTCCTATAGGAACAACAATATTAGTAATTTTAGAGTTTGTTTGCGTGAGTTGAGTTTTTTATAAATCATAATATTCAATCTTTAAACTATGATAAATAAAAATTTAAATTTATTTATAATAATCTTTTTTATTATATTATTTAATGGAGATATCTTTGCAAAAGAACCCATTAATAAAGATGAAATATCTGATTTAATAGAAGAACCTACTTCTTTGAAAAAGAATAAAGATGAAGAAAGTATTAATAATGAGTATGAAGGACCTCAAGTCACAACTGAAGATATAGAAATTATATATACAGAAGATGCTAAACTGAAAGCAAGAATATATGCTAAAGAAGCACAGCAATTTAAAAATAAAAATGCAATATATCCTAAAGGAATATTTGTTGAGTTTTATGATAAAGAAGAAAAAATTTCAGGAACACTAAAATCAGATTATGTAAAATATGATTACAAAAAAAATATATACATAATTAAAGGAAATGTAATAGTCAAAAATAAGAAAAAGGATGAAACCTTAAAAACAACAGAAATAACTTGGGTTCCTGAAGATGAAAAAATATTTTCTAAAGATAAAACTTTTGTTGAAATACATACAAAAGATGTAAATTTAATAGGTAAAGGTATTGATGCAACTCAAGATCTTAGTAAATATAAAATTAAAGATCTTAAAGGAACGATAAAAATAAGAAAGAAAGAAAAGAAAATAGAGGAAACTTCAACATTAGGATATACTAATAGTATATGAAAATGCAGGAAAAGATCGTTGATATACTAATCGTAGATGAAATGTATCTGAAACCATTTGATTTTAAAGAATAATGACCGATTATCAGATATTCTTCAATTGGAAGCAGTATATTAGGTATTTAAAGAAAAAAAATAAAAGTGGAAACATATAATATAAGTATAATTATAATATTCATTCTATGTTCTGCAATCTTTGCTGGTTTAGAAGTTGCATTTTTAGCTTCAGATAAGTTAATGATTGAACTTGAAAAGGAAAAGAGTAATAATATTATAAAAAATAAAGTTTTATCATTTTTATTAGAAAAACCTTCTCATATTCTAGGAACAACTTTAATATGTTTAACAGTTAGTATAGTAGTATCAAGTTCATATATGTCAGATATGCTACATGAAATTTTAGCTCCAAAATTACCTTCTTATTTAAAAAATGATGTATTTTTAATGATACTGGAAACATTTATTATAACTATAATCACATTATTATTTGCTGAATTTATTCCAAAAAGTATAGTTATTTTAAATCCAAATCGATTTTTATATATATTTTCAATTCCTTTAGCCATTGCTACTATTTTATTATATCCTTTGGTCTCAGTATTAACTTATATTTCAAACTTTATTTTAAAATATATTTTTAAACAAAGTTATATAGAAACTAAACCAGAATTTGAATTAAAAGATTTTCATTCATTCTTACATAAAACGATAGATATTACAAAAAAGAAAAATCCAACTATTATGAGGGCTAAAATGGCGAGTAATGTAATAGATTTCAAAAAAGTAAGAATGAGAGATTGTATGGTTCCTAGAACAGAAATTACAGCTATTGAAAAAAAAGAAGGGATACAAGGCTTAAAAAAGATTTTTGCAGATAGCGAACATTCTAAAATATTAATTTATAAAAATGATATAGATAATATTATAGGATATTGTCGATTAAAGGATCTTTTAAAAAAACAAAAAGAGATTTCAGAAATATTAAATCCTATAATAATAATACCAGAAACAAGTTTTGCTACTGAGGTATTAGTTAAATTTATAGAAGAAAATCAAAGTATAGCATTAGTTGTAGATGAATTTGGAGGTACAGCAGGCATAGTTACTTTAGAAGATATTATTGAAGAAATTTTTGGAGAAATACAAGATGAACATGATACTGAAGTATTAACAGAAAAGAAAATTTCTAATGATACTTATCTAATTAGTGCTAGAAATGAAATTAATTATTTAAATGAAAAATATAATTGGAATCTACCAAAAGGAGAATATGAAACTATTGGTGGATATATAACCCAAATTGTAGAAAAAATTCCTCATAAAAATGAGTTAATAGAAACTGAAAATTTTAAATTTATTATAATAGCTAAAAAAAGTTCTTATATTGAAACTATAAAGGTTATTATCAAAGAATCAAAAGATGAATAAATTTTATTTTATGCAAAAAGAAATAATAAAAACATTATCAAAAATAGATAAAGCAGAGTATGATAATATATATTTTCTACAAGGTAATGAAGAATATTATATAGACTTAATAATAGATAAACTAGAAAAAAATGTATTAAAAGAAAATGAAAAAAGTTTAGATTTAACAATTGCTTATGGGAAAGAAATAGATATGAATAGAGTCATTGAATATGCTAGTAAAGTACCTATGATAGCAAAAAAACAGCTTATAATAATAAAAGAAGCTCAAGAAATGTCAGATCTGAATAGAGAGGGTGGAAGAAAAATATTACAAAATTACCTAGAAAGACCTAGCTTTAGAACAATAATTGTATTTGCTTATAAAAATAAAAACTTTGATAAAAGAACATCGTTAGGCAAACTTTTAAATAAAAAAGCCAATCTTATAACTACAAAAAAGCTTTATGACAATCAAGTTCAACAATGGATTATCGATTATATAAATTTTAAACAAATAAATATTACTAATAAAGCTGCTTCTATGATTCATGAATTTATAGGAAATGATCTTAAAAAAATAACTAAAGAAATTAATAAGATATCTAATAATCTAGATGAAAATAAATTAATAGATGATTTTACTGTTCAAAAATTTATGGGAATTAATAGAGAATTTAATGGTTTTGAATTACAAACAGCTATTGCTAATAAAGATTTTAAAAAAGCTATTTTAATTTTAAATTATTTTGAACAAAATCCTAAAGCTTGTCCAATAACACCTATGGTAGCCCTTATTTATGCTTTATTTATAAAAATTATCAATATACATATGACTAATAATAGATCAAAACAAAATTTATCTGAGATTCTTAAAATAAATCCCTATTTCGTAAATCAATATTTAATAGCATCTAAAAAGTATCCTCCTCAAAAAGCTTTAGAAGCTATTCAATATATACATGAAGCTGATTTAAAAGCTAAAAATATTGATTATCCAAATATAAAAGAATCTCAAATTGCTCAAGAGTTGGTTTGCAAAATTATGCAATAAATTTATTTAAAATAGATTTGAATTATACTAGACGTATGCCTGTTATATACTGCTTACAATTGAAGAATATCTGATAATCGGTCATTACTCTTTGAAATCAAATGGTTTCAGATACATTTCATCTACGATTAGTATTTAAATTATAATTGAAAATTATTTATCCACCATAGTTTTTAGTCCTTTTTTCTTATAAATAATCGTATTGAGAGCATTGCAAAATGAGTGTCAAGCTGACGCTCGACACTCTAAAATATCCGCAAAGCTATATTTTAGTTACGAAAAATTAATTTTGCAATACTCTCACTATATCAACTTAATTTATAAATAATATAAACTTTAAAAGTATAAACTTGAAACTAAATTTAATTAAATCAATTATTTATAACTTTATTTATTATTATTTTAAATTATAAATTGGATTATTAAGAAAAAAATTGTACACTTATATATAAGCTTTAATATAAAATTAAATAAATTTATATGATTGTATTAAAAAATTTAAATAATAAGGTTATATACAAGTTTATAAAACAAGTCTTAATATGTTATTTTTTTTTATTTTTAAATTGTAAAATAAATAATATTCCCAGAAAGCCTAATAAAGTTGAAAACAAAAAAAACAAAGTATCTAAGCAAAAAAATAATAATAAATCAAATAAAATTACTAAACTAAAAAAAGCAGGTAAAGGACCTGGAGGATTTTTAAACTTTATAGAAAAAGCAGATCGTTTTATAACAAAAATAGGAGGAACTCGAAAAGAAATTAAAGAAAATAGAGAATCTATACAAAGTCTCTTTAGCAAAAGAAAAAGAAATATAGAAAAAGAAAAAAAACATAAATTAGCAAGACAAAAGAGGTTGAAGGATGAAGAACATCCATATGAAACTGCTGCAAAATTACATCATCATAGATTGAAAAAAAAATTCAGAAAAAATGATGATGATGATGAAAATGAAGAAGAATATACAGATGATGAAGAATATACGGATGAAGAAACTAAAAAAAATAAATTTGAGGAAGAAGGTTGTGAAGCAAATATAACTTGAAAAAAACTAAATAACTAACTATATATATACTCTCTTTTTACTCTTTCACTAATTTGAGTTAATATTTCATAGGAGATAGTTCCTGAAGAATCCGCTAACTCATCAATTGAATGCTTTTTCCCAAAAATGATAACCCTATCTCCTTCTTCAACATTTTTGATATCTGTAACATCGATCATGCACATATCCATACAAATATTCCCAATGATAGGTGCTAATTCATTATTAATTAAAACATTACATTTACCATTACCCATTATTCTGCTAAATCCATCTGCATATCCAACTGCTATGACTGCAATTTTAGAATCTCGTTTTAATATTCCTTTTCTATTGTATCCTATAGTTGAACCTTTAGGCAAACTTTTAATTTGTGAAATTATTGTAGATAAGCAACTTGAAGCTTCTAAATTAGAAATAAATTCTTGCCCCACTCCTACTCCATATAACCCTATTCCTAATCGTACCATATCAAGTTGATATTTAGGAAAACGTAATATCCCAGAAGAATTTAACAAATGTTTTAAAGTTTTATAACCAAGATATTTTTCGATTTTATTAGATATTTTACTAAAAAGAAGAGCTTGTTGATTTGTAAATTTATCATGTCCTTCTGCTTCCGAAGCTGAAAAATGACTAAAAATACTTTTAACTTTTATATTAGAATTTTTATTTATCACATTTAAAACTTCATCTATCTCATTTTCTAAAAAGCCTAATCTATGCATTCCAGTATCTATTTTAATATGAATTCTAGAAGTCTTATTTTCTAAAAATCCTGTATATGCTTTTAAAAGTTTTAGGCTATATATTTCAGGTTCTAAATCATATTTTAATAATAAATTAAAAGAATCAATTTTTGGATTCAAAACCATAATTGGTATTTTAATCTCATTTTCTCTTAATCTTACTCCTTCATCTGTATAAGCAACTCCTAAATAATCTACTTTATGATATTGTAATAAATTAGGTATCTCAAATCCACTGCTTCCATATGAAAAAGCTTTTACCATTATCATTAATTTTGTTCTTTTATCTAACTTTGATCTGAAATAATTGAGATTATGTTCAATGGAATTTAAATCTACTTCTAATATTGTACTATGATTTTTTTCTTGAAGCTTATTTACTATTTTTTCAAAATTAAATTTTCTAGCTCCTTTTATTAATATTAATTCATTTTTAAATATGATATTATCATCTTTTATAAAAGATTCAGTTGATTCATAAAAAGCATGATCTATCTCATTGAATAATGATTTATATTTAGATATTTCTTTTCCTATGGCTATTATTTTATTTATATTTTTTGATTTTAATAAATCTGATATTTTTAAATAAAATTCTTTTTTATCATTTGATATTTGAAGGAAATCTGATAATATAAGAGTATTATTTAAACCTAAATTTTGGTCTTCCATAAATTCTAATGCAGCTTTCAGACTTACGATATCATTACTATAGCTATCATCTATAATATGACATCCATTAACTCCTTTTTTTAAAGTCAATCGCATTGGAATAGATTTAAAAAATTTGATTGATTTTTCAATTAATGTAGGATCATTAAATTCATTAAGTAAAAATATAATACAATGCGTAGCATTTTCTAAATTTACTTTATCTTTGAATGGTAATATAAAGTTATATTTAGAATTTATTTCAATTATAGTATTTTCAGAATTTTTTTTATATTTTATTTTATAATTTAAATCTAAATTAGTTGACCATGATATTAATTTAGTATTTGATTTAGTATTTGATTTATTATATAATTCTTTCAATATTTTATCTATAATCTTGCTATCCTTATTATAATAAATCTTATCACAGCTTTTAAAAAGGATTGCTTTTTCTTTTGCTTTAATATAATCTGATTCAAATCCTTTTTCATGAGCTGAACCCAAATTTGTAAATATTCCTAAAGTAGGTTTAATAATTTTTTCTAAATTAATCATTTCATTGGGCATAGAAATGCCTGCTTCAAAAATTCCATATTCATGATTTTCATTTATTTCTAATACTGATAAAGGTACTCCAATCTGAGAATTATAACTTTTAGGATTTTTTATAACATTATATTTTAAAGATAAGGCTTGAGATAACCATTCTTTAATTATCGTTTTTCCATTGCTGCCTGTTATCCCTAATATTGGTTTTTTAAATTGGTTTCTATGATATGCTGCAAATCTTTGAAGTGCTTTTATAGAACTATCTACTAAAATAATATTTGCTTCTGGAAATTCTGTTATGTTAAAATTTTTATCTTCAATTACAAATTGCCTTATTCCTTTATCATAAATTTCTTTTAAAAATTTATGGCTATCATGATTTTTTCCTTTAATTGCAAAAAAAATATTTCCTGGTGTGATAATTAATTTTCTGGAATCTATCTGAATTTTGTCTATTTTTCTTGAAATATAATGTTGAATTATCTTACCATTTATAATTCCTGCAAAATTTTTAAAATTGACTATTTGCTTATTAATATTTGATGCTTGATTTCCAATTATATCTGAATTATTCATTTAAATTAATTAATTTCATAGTTATAAATACTATCCCCAAGTTGAACATATTCACCTAAATCAATTCTATGTTTTATAACTGAAAATTCATAACAAAAGTCTATAAATGCATTAATATTATCAAATTTTTTGATAAAACTAACCATTTTATCACCAATATTTTCTTTACCATGAGAATCAAATAAATAAAATATACCATTTATACAAACAATAGCCCATGACTCTGGACCATTTCTCATATCCATTCTAATCATTTTATTTTGCTCTATTGACCTTTTTTTAATTTTTAAAATTTCTGTTTGTAATGATTTTTTATCCTGTATTGGTATTGGATCTTTATTAATTACTTTTAAACCAATTATCTCTAGAGTATTGATAATATCCGTTGCTCTTGATTCTCTAAAATCATCTGGGGTTAATTCTAAATACTTTTTTAATGCTTCTTTTATTATATCATCTGGATCTAGGTTCATAGGATTATTATTTTGCTCTAATTTCTTTAAAAATATTGCAACAGAAAAAGTACAAACACCATTTTCTGTACCAAATTTTTTTCTAGTTAATTTTTTTATTTGGCCTTTATCATCAGTTATAATTTTAAGTCTTGTAGTTGTAATATTATCAATTTTTTGTAAATCAATTATTATATTAGAATTTCTAATTGGACCATTTTCATCCTCTAATCTTTGTTGATCTTTTTTAATTATAATATTCTTAATCACTCCATTGATTGATTCTTTTGTATTTGAATTTAATTGTGTATTTAAACCTTTATATGAAATACGAACAAAATTTATATTAGGAGTAGCTGTAGTTATTTTATATTCAATATTTCCTAATGGAATATCTTCTGTTATACAAACTGTAGTTGCAGCCGGATGATTTTGTTGATGATATTTTCCTACCTTTAAGTTTTTTTTAATTTTTTGTTTTTTAGGCTCTTTATTTTTTGGGTTATTAGCTTGTATTTGAGCTTCTATATAATGTTGATATTTCAAATTTATTTCATTTAATTTTTGTTTTATTTTTTTTAATTCTTCTATTCTTACATTATTTCCTTGTAAATTTCCAAATTCCTCTTTTAACTCTTCTATCTTATTCTTTTCAGCTAACAATAATACATTTTTTAATTGTTCAAATAATTCTTTTATTTCTTGTTTTATTTTCTCTCTTTTCTGTTTATCTATTACTTGTATTTGTTCCCTTTCTTTTCGTTGTTTCTCTGCTAATGCTTTTTCTTCTTGTTCTCTTTCTTTTCGTTGTTTCTCTGCTAATGCTTTTTCTTCTTGTTCTCTTTCTTTTCGTTGTTTCTCTTCTAATGCCGCTAGTTTTTTCTTTCTTTCAGCTTCTGTATTATTTTTTAATAACTCCAGTTCTTTTTCTCTTTCCTTTTGTTGTTTTTCTGCTAATTCTTTTTCTTTTTGCTCTTTTTCTTTTCGTTGTTTCTCTGTTAATGCCCCTAACTCTTTCTCTCTTTGTTCTTTTTCTCTTTTTTCTTTTAATGCCTTTGATTCTTTTTTCTTTTTTTCGTCTTTATTTTTATCATTATCTTCAATTTCATCTTTACCATTAGATTTATTTGAATCATTATTATCTTTACAAGAAGATTTTATCACTATAATTATAAATAAGATAATTGTAAATAATAATTTTAATATTTTACTCATAATATAAATTGAAAAATGGATAATTAGTTTGACCCTGTACTTCCATACCCTCCAACTCCTCTTTCAGTCTCGCTCAAAAGCTCTGCTTCATTCCAAGTAACTCTTTCATGTTTGGCTATAACCATTTGAGCTATTCTTGTACCATCAATAATAGTATAGTCTTCATTAGAATGATTTATTAATAATACTTTGAGCTCTCCTCTATAATCAGAATCTATTGTTCCTGGAGAATTAAGCACTGCTAATCCATTTTTATATGCTAATCCACTGCGTGAACGTATTTGTGCTTCATATCCAATAGGTAATTCCATATATAACCCTGTTCCTATTACTTTCCTTTCTCCTGGTTGTAGAGTAATATCTTCTTCTATATTAGCTCTTAAATCCATCCCAGCTGAATAACTAGTTTCATAATTTGGTAAAGGATGGTTTCCTTTATTTATAATATTAACTTTCATATGCTTTATTAAAATTTAAGAAATGTACAACAAGATAAACATTTTTAATTTAATATGCTATGTCATAAAAGTTTTTCTATTTTGCTAAATATATTAAAAGTATATGAAGATGCGGAAAAAAGTTAATACTCAGCGAGTTATGATCAATTTTCCTGATATCTTCAAATGGAAATAGTATATATCATTTATAATCAGAGAATTATGATTAATTGCAGCATTCATTCAAGTAAAAATAATATATTTATATTATTTAAATAAACAAATAGAAAAAATACCAAATATATTTCCTATTACTTTTCCTAATTTATATGTTTCATTGCTATTATTTGGTTTAAATTCTCCAGATGCAACTTTTAATAAAACTCCATAATTTTCTTTTAGATATTTTTTATGCTCATTCTTATTTCCTTTAGATGGGAAAAAAAATCTATAATTATCACAACAACAACACCAATTCCCTACACAAAATCCAAAAAAACAACTAAAAACCGAATTGCAATTACCTTCTATTTTTGCATCATTGTCAAATACATTTGGTTTACAAGGATGTTTATCTTCATTCTGAAAATTTACAGTTGCATTTGAAATTTTTCTTTTTTTTAAATTAGATTCAAAACCTTCATCTTTATTAGAATTTAACAAAGTATTATTATTTTGCATCATTTTTAAAGATGACTCTTGCGTACAATTAAATCCTGTAAATGCGATTACTAATCCAATAATCAATTTATATATCTTTAAATTCTTTTTCATAATTTTTTATAATTTTAATTTTAAACAAAACTTACCACTCTTCTTTAACTTAAAAGTAACACTGCAATTAACTTTATTCTCTGATTATCAATTACCTTAAATTTAATTTGATAATAAGTAATGCAAATAACATTAAATAGAATATAAAAAGCAAATATTTATATTAGATATAATAATATTTATAGTTACTGTAAAATTGAATCAATTAATTACGCATCAATAGATTTAAAATTATATTTACAACTATATGATCATTTGAAATAATATTTTTCTTACTAAAATAAAATTTTTCAATCTTAGTTTATTAAAATTGGAAACTATAAAATTAACAATACCAAAAAATTGTAATAAATATTTTTTTAAATAGAAATAAAAATATATAGATTTGATTTTTATTATAAGCATAAGCTTATTTTAAATTTTAGGATATCATTTTTTTTATTATAATAAAATACTTTATATATATGAAAATAAATATTTTTTTAAACATAATTCTAGGAATTAGTTTATTAGTTACCTGCAATACTAAAAATTCGAGATGTAATATTAAAGATGAGAAATTTGAAAAACTTAATCTTCAACAAGGAAATATTATAGAAATTAAACTAAAAAGTAAAGTAAAAACAAAAACCTTAGAATTTTGCCAAACAAACCATATCAAAAATAATACTTCTATTATTTTACAAGAAATTAACAATGATAAAATTAAATATGAATTATTTTTAAATCAGATTAGTTATATTAAAAAATTATCAGAATGTAAAATATGTAAAAACCTAACACCTACATTTTGTTCAAAATGCAAAACCGTTTATTATTGTTCTCAAATTTGCCAAAAAAAAGACTGGAAAAACCATAAAATAAAATGCAAGAAAAAAAGAAATGATTTTAGTAAAATTAATTCTTTAAAAGAAAATAAAATAAAAAAATCAAATTCTTTACTTAGGAATTGCTAGTAAATAAGTTGAATGAATTGAAAGTATATAATGTGTTAAAATCCGGAAAAAATTCTTTCAAAGACCGATCGTTTAACTAAACTATAATTTCAATCGTGTAGTTTATTAAATTACATTTCCTTAGTACGGGAAAACCCCTTAAAGAATTTAAGCGCCATTCTTCTACTGTTTATAGCGTGTTCTTCTCAAAAGATGGGAAATTTATTGCGTCGGGAAGTTTAGATAAGACCGTAAAAATCTGGGAGTTTAGTACGGGAAAACTCCTTAAAGAATTTAAGGGACATTCTTCTGTTTATAGCGTGTCCTTCTCTAATGATGGGAAATTTATTGCGTCGGGTAGAGACGAGAAAGAGAATGAAAATGAAAATCCTTTTTCACATTATTTTGGAATAAAAGATGAAGTTTTATCTTCAGAGGATGAAATGAGAGCTGATAGTCCTAAGCCACAATGGGATAACCTTTTTGAAAACGAATCAAATGAACGACGGTTTCAAAATAAAGAATATATTTATCCCTTTGTTAAAAAATCTAAGCTAGAACATTTTTGTGATGTCTTAATAAATATTCCTTTAGGCCTAGAACAAGCAAACAACGATTTTTTATTTGGGTGTAAAGATTTAATATTACATCCACCTAGTTTAAAACAAATAGCCATTGGCTTTTTACATTCTCCAGAAGCAGTAAGAAGTTGGGTAGAAAAATTCTCAGTGGTATCTCCTGGTCAAAAATCTCGAATGTTAAGTAATTGTGTTGGAGATATAGCTTTATTTTGGGCTGGTGAAGAAGTTTTTAAACTAGGTTTGGAAGCAAAAAAACTTTCTGAATTTAGAAAATTATCTAAGTTAGCAGAGAAAGCAGTTAAAACAGGGAAATATAGTGAGTGGGTTACTAGTTTATCTAAAGCAGAAAAAATAATTTTAAATGATTCTTTTAAAAAGCCTATTGAATGGTTGGTTAAGAATGAGAGAAAGAGTTTAGTGTCTCAAATTAGGAGTAGTGCCGGAAAGAATATAAAGCCTCATTTAAATTCAATTAATACTGCTAAAAAGACTAGTACTGCTGCATATAAAAGCCTAAATGTTAAAGATTCAAATCACTTTTTTACTAATATTGTTGATAATTATGCATCATATGCTTCTAAATATAAAATCAAAGGCGGAGATGGAATAATTAGAACATTGTATCAAATAGAAGGATCTTTAAAAAATAAAAGTGGTATTTTTGAATGGATAGTTTATGATGGAGAAATGTCTCATAGAAGATTTATTCCTAAAGGCAAAATCACAGGTAAACCTAATCAAATAATAAAGAAATAATGTTAGTACAAGATTTAAATTTACCATTAACATGGTCGGTTTTGTATTATGGATTTAAAAATGATTTTATATCATCCAAAACTTTAATAAGAATTATAAATAAAAATCCTGATTCATTAAATTTAACTGAACAATTGTTAATTGATTTCAATGTAAATGAAGAAGATAAAAATTTCTTGGAAAGACAATTGAAAGAATTATCAAAAAATAATTTAAATCAAGGAATACAAATTTGGCAGTTAGCTTTATTAATAGAAATTCAAAAAATGAACATTTCTGAAAAAGAGAAATTAGAAAAAATAGCAAATTTATGGGTAGATTTTGATTATCCTGATTCTTGGAGATCTTTTATTTATTATATGCCTGAATTCGAAAATCCTTATAATAACTTTTTGCAATTTATACAAAAAGAAAAAAATGCTTTATAAAACATTAATTCAAGTCGAAAAACAGCAATTTTCACACAAACAGCAGGAATATGACTTGTCCTGATATAGGTTTACAAAAATCTAAAAAAAAAATGGACAAGAAAAAAACAGAAAAGAAGATAATTAGCAGAGAGCTAAAACTAGAAATAATACAAAAATATTTATTAGAA
>PJEL010001498.1_pt1 | contig 23358 bp, 19 predicted proteins | sample 1853271 | NCBI WGS metagenome assembly PJEL01 (sample SAMN08108733, study PRJNA415343) | Invertebrate metagenome, whole genome shotgun sequencing project. | host: Globobulimina | place: Sweden: Gullmar Fjord | collected 2015-08
GGAAGAACCAAGAAAGAGATTAGCCTGCCAAACAGGAAAAAAAGAAGAAAAAGCCCGCAGAAGAGAAAGCGGACGACGGTTTAATCACCTTTGACGATTTTCTGAAAGTTGATCTCAGGGTGGGCGAAGTTGTTGCCGCTGAAAAAGTAAAAAAATCAGACAGATTGCTGAAACTCACCGTCAAGGCCCCGGAAGAACGAACCATTGTCGCGGGCCTGGCCGAGTCCTACGAACCTGAGGATATGGTGGGAAAACAGGTCATTATTGTGGCCAATCTGAAACCGGCTAAATTGATGGGCGTCAAATCAAACGGTATGGTGCTGGCTGTAAAGGATCAGGGAAAACTGCTTCTGTCAGCTGTATCGGATCAGGTTACGCCGGGAAGCAAGGTTTCATAAAAAAAGGTACCGATTCAGCGTGGCAAAGGCAGATAAACAGTCTGATAAAAAATTGGCCGATTTTTTCCGAATGGTCGAGGCAGAGGCCCCCCATTTTCCGGTGGAAGTAATTGAGATCACCGGCAAGAAGGGTGTGCAAGGTGTTGTGGCCATTGATACAGGCCTGTCAACTGCCAGGAAAATGGAGATTTGTCAACTTGTCGACTCGCTTAGCTTGCGGACAAATTCACCGGCAATTTCCCTGCTGGATAAGCAGACCGGCCTGCCAGGAAAAACAGGCTTTATAAGCCAGGCTGATGCGGAAATCGACCGGGTGCGCAAAAGCAGACTGCCCTGCTCCCTGCTGCTGATTCAACTTTCCGGAAAAAAAGGGAACAGTGACCTGAAAAAGGCATCTACAGTAGTAAAAAAAGAGACCCAGCATTACCTGGCACGTTTTGACCAAAACACCCTGGCTCTGCTCTTACCCGGCGCAAGTAAAAACAGGGCCGTGAAAAAAGCTCACGCCATTCACCAGGCACTCAGCACAAATTCGTTGTCAGCCCCGGTGAGCATCGGGCTTGCAATCTGTCTTGCCAGGAATATAATAACAACAGATGATTTTCTCCATATGGCCTCAGAGCAATTACTGCGAGCCAAACAGGAAGGAGCTGGTGTTTTCCATGCATCCAGGGAGCTCGCAGAAGATTCCTGCCAGGTTACGGCAGAGGAAAGAGCGCACCTTTTTAGTTTTTTAGGTAAAGCTGCATTTAGCGGTGCGTAGCAGCCGCTTTAATAAAACTTGTGCCCCTTTTGAGTGCAAAGGAAAAAAATGACCGAACAGGCAAACAGCAAACCCCATATTATTTGTATCAGCAGCGGCAAGGGTGGAGTGGGAAAAACCTCCTTCACGGTGAACCTGGCCACAGCACTTGCCGGTCAGTCCAAGCAGGTCCTGCTCATTGATGGTGATCTCGGCCTGGCAAACGTGGATATTGTGCTTGGCTTAAACGTCAAACACACCCTGCGGGAGATCGTTGAAGAGGACAGGGATCCCATGGAAACTCTGGCAGAGATTGTGCCTGGTTTTTTTGTGCTTCCGGCAAGTTCAGGTGTCCCGGAAATGGCCAACCTCTCCTATGAAGAACAGGCCTATCTCACCAACTCTCTTGAGCATATCACCGACAACTTTGACTATGTGCTGGTGGACACCGCTGCCGGCATCGGCGACTCTGTGCTCTGGTTTAACGACTGGGCCGATACCAATATCGTTATCCTCACTCCGGATCCCACCTCCATGACCGATGCCTACGCATTGATCAAGGTGTTGAACAGCCGCTACGATAAAACAGATTTTTCCCTGATAATCAATTCGGTTAAAAGTAAAAAAGAGGGTAAAGAGGTTTTTGCTAATATGGGCGCAGTGCTTAAAAATTTTCTGGGCATAACTCCCAACCACCTTGGCGCAATCCCCCAGGACAGCACTGTTGCCAATGCAATTCGTACCCAAAAACCCTTTCTTGCCACCAGCCCGCAAAGCCGTGCAAGCAAAGCTGTAAGAGAAATATGCACTTCTCTTCTTGCATAACCCAGATGCACTGGGATTTTTAAAAAGGTTCTGGATAAGTGCCTTAACAGTAGATGCAAGTTGTTTATTTTAAATGAAAATTCTTAGTTTTTTGCCACTTTAGATACTTAGAATAATTTTTAAGGCACTAAATAAAGGAGCACTCCATGTTTGTACTCGGAAATTTTATAAACGCCCTGGCCAACCTGATTAATTTTGTGCTGGGAGCTTATATGTGGGTCATTGTCGGTCGGGCCATTATCTCCTGGGTCAACCCTGATCCATACAACCCGATTGTTCGTTTTCTCCGCGATGTGACAGACCCTCTGCTTAACAGAATTCGTCGGATCAGACCTTTTTCAGCGGCAGGAGGAATGGATTTTTCTCCAATGATTCTCATTCTTGTGATACTCTTTTTACAGAGCTTTCTGGTTCCCACCCTACATGGCATAGCCAGATCGTTTGGTTAAGAGCTTATTTAAAGATACCTTTTTTTTATACCGCAAGGGCACTCTTTTCAGTACCCCCTTGAGGGGTATAAGTTTCATTGAAGCGGACGCTGCGCGCCGCTAAATTCAGCTATATATTAAGGAGTTCATATGTCACTGACAGCTGAAGATATACAAACCCAACAGTTTCACGTTCGTTTCCGTGGTTTTGATGTTGATGAGGTTGATGCTTTTCTGGAACGTGTTGCAGAAAATTTCGTGCTCGTTAACGATGACAAGCGGGAACTGAAAGAGAAAATAGAAAAACTGGAAATGCAGATCAACGAGTTTCATTCCCAGGAGAAAACCTTCCAGCACGCTATTATCTCGGCCCAAAAAATCTCCGATGAAATGCAGGAAAAAAGTCGTCAGGAAGCTGAAGAACGCCTTGCCGCAGTTCAGGAAGAAGTTGACAACAAACGCGAGCAGGGCAGGGCGGAAATTGAGACAATTGAGGCGGAAATTGATCAGCTGAAAAACAGCAAGGACAAGATAAAAGACGAATTACGAACCTATCTCCAGACGTATCTCGACCGTCTTGACCAGGACGTCCCCCTGGGCGAAGAAGATAACACCCTGTCCTTATTGCAGTCAGATATTGAAGATACACCGCCTGGCAGCACCGATGAGGAAAGTGGCTACGCCGAGTTACCACCAGTTGGAGAGCAGGAAGCCTCCCAGGAAGACAATATTGCTCCGGAAGAGACAGAACAAGACGAAAACCTGGATGATCTGTATGAAAAAATAGATCTTCCCGATGACCTCAATCTGGACATCCACGAAGAACAGGTGGTAAATGTGCTGAGAGATCAGTCTCTGGATCTTGATGATGAAGGAGATGAAGCAGAAAACCTGACCATTCCTGACCTTGAAGGAGATATGCTGTTTTCTCTGGAGGACCCATTGGACAGTGACCATGAACCGGATGTGGCCATCAACTCACCGGATGACGATCCGGAGAAACTCGCCTAGGAAAATATCTGAGAATGCCTTTCTTCCCAGACAACCTCTAGCCGGCAAATACCAGCAAAATGATTTTTCTCTCCAAGGGAAAAAATAACGCTGTTTCACTTGCCCTCTATATTCAACCTAAGGCCTCAAAAAATGGATTTTGCGGCCAACATGGAGATGAACTGAAACTGGCCATTACTGCCCCGCCGGTTGACGGTAAGGCCAATAAGGCTGTTATTGCTTATCTGGCCAAATTTTTCGGTGTACCCAAATCTTCTGTGAGCATCAAAAGTGGTCAGCAGAGTCGCCATAAGCGGTGTGTGGTGGAAGAAATTTCCCTGGATGTCGCACAGAAGCTGATTGGTGCTGTTTTACCTTGAACACCTGATACGCCAGACATAAATACTTTTCACGTAGCCATGATTAAAATAGGAATCCTCTCCGACACCCACCTGATCCGCTTAAACGATTACTTCCAGCAGCTGGTCAACCACTGTTTTGCAGATATGGATATGATTTTCCATGCCGGAGATCTGACAGACATAAGCATCCTCCAGGCCTTTAAGGGCAAAGAAATACATGCAGTGCATGGCAATATGTGCCACGGCTCTGCCAAACAAACCCTGCCCACCAAAAAGGTTATCCAGGTGGGCAACTTCGCAATCGGCCTCATGCACGGCATGGGAGCCCGCCATGATGTGGAGGATTACCTCATGCGGGAGTTTGATCAGGTGGACTGCATCGTCTCTGGCCATACCCATCGCCCGACCTGTCATAGGTTTTATGATATTCTCTTTATTAATCCGGGTAGCTTCACCGGCACAGGCCGATATGGAGCACCGGGCACCTACGCCACCCTTGAAGTAGGGGAAACCCTGGTGGGCTCCATCCATACTGTTCCCATGTAACCCCCTCTTTACGCAGAAGTATTCACTTTTAAGCTGCATTAGCAGAACCCCTACTGCTGTTCTATTTATAACAAATTTTTCCAGCTCATTTTTTTCTTGCCAGCTTATCCCTTAGTCTTTTTTTACACAGACAACCGAACCTAATGATGTCCGCCTGGTGCTATGCTATTGGGAGGGTATAAAATCCGACATGCGGCAATTTCATGCAGCGAATGCGACAATTTGCCACATTTTCAATCACCGTGTTTTAAGTGTATTAGTTTGTTAAAAATGACTAAATGACTAAATGATTAAATGACTAATAATTATGACTTCCTTGAACTCTGGATTTACAGTTTCAAAATATCTAGCCACCCTTGTCCTCATCCTGACTGGGGTAATCTACCTGCTACCGTTGATCAGCTTTGCTAAGGTGACTGGAGAATGCGGTAATTGCCATACCATGCATAATTCCCAAAATGGATCTTCCATGGTTCATGCTGGAGAAAATGCTGGCTGGAACGCAGACGGAGATTTGGTCGGAGGTTCTGCCAATGACTCCGCAACCAGCAACCTCCTTGTATCTGATTGTGTTGGCTGCCACTCCTCCACCACAGACTCTACCATTGTCCAATTAGGCGGAAACAATATCCCCATTGTCTATAACCTCAACGGATATCCGATGAAACCACTTGCCGGCGGCAACTTTTATCAGGTCTCATTGGGGGAAACCTTCGACGGATACGGACATAATGTTTACGGCATTTCAGCCATTGACAGCAATCTAAGCATGGCTCCCGGCAACAATAAATGCATAGGCTTCAACAGCTCTTGTCACCAGACTCTGGCCGTTGCCCCAAATGGTGAAAATTGGGATCGTGGCGGTTGCCGCGGTTGTCACTACAATGTCTATCACCATGAAAATAACAACCATTACCGCTTCTTAAATTCCCATAAAGGCGATTCTGCCTATGTGGAGGGGGTGGAAGATGCACACTGGGAACATTCTGATTTCGGGGGGCAAAACTACTACAAAGGGGTTGAACACAATGCAAACGACGGTGCCAACCACACCTTAATGAACACCCATAGTATTTCAAGCTACTGCGGAGGCTGTCACAACGATTTTCACCGGAACGATGGAGCTGACAACGCCATCTGGCTCCGCCATCCTACGGACTACGCCCTTCCGCTTGACGGAGAGTATGCAGCCTACAACCCAGTGACCGATTACAGCATGGAGGCCCCGGTGGCCTGGGTAGACCCGGAAACGCCAGTCAGGGAAGAGGCTATAGTCATGTGTCTTTCCTGTCACCGGGTGCATGGCTCAGAACATCCTGACATCCTGCGCTGGGACTATGACACCATGATCTCCGGTGATGCCGGGGACTATGCCGACACGGGTTGTTTCGTCTGCCATACCTCAAAAGATTAATAGATAATTGTCCCACTGATAAAATTTCAGAAAACGTACTTTTCTTAACTTATGCAAAAGGAATGTAACAAATGAACAAAAAAATAAAAAAATCCCTGTTAGTTGCCGGTGGTTTAATGATGTGTGCCGGTACTTTCTCAGCCCATGAGGCGGAGGCGGCAATTTATTCCTCAACCGACACACCTATGCCCATAGCCAATGCTGTGGTCACTTATGCAACCCCAGGTATTACTTCTTCAATGATCAGTATATCAGATGATTTTATCATCGGTGCAATGACTGTAACCCTTGATATCAGCCACGATTGGGTTGGCGAGCTGGAAATCGCCCTCAGACGTGATGATGGTGATGCAGCCACAACAGATCCCTTTATCTTCCTGGTCCAAAATGACGGTAACGCCAATACTAACCTCAATGTTTTTGGTGCCGGTGAGGGGTATACATTCAGTGACACTGCCATATCCTACCTGCAGAGAAGCCAGATTCCATTCCCCTATATTATCCCAGGCAATCTAACCTCAGGCGGCACAAGCTATATACCCGACGATTCCCGCATGCTCTACAGTACTCCTAACGGAGATTTCAACAGCCTCTTTGGCGGGTTGAGCAGCCAGGCTGACTGGGTTCTGGAAATATATGACATAGTTGCCGAAGATTATGATCCCACAATCCCTGAAGCCCTTTTCAGCTGGCAAATGGATCTCCAGGAATCCACCGCCGTACCCATTCCAGGGGCAGCATGGCTCTTAGCCTCCGGGCTTGTCGGGCTTGTTGCCTGGAAAAAACGATCTTTATAAAATAATCTTCCTAACGATAAAGGCAGGAACTCACCCTGCCTTTATCGTTCTCACTTCAATTACACGGAGTCATCACTGGTTCTTATTGGGCAACCGTGCTCGAACAGTTGCTGTCGTTTGTCGTGATTAAGCGTACAACCTCTTTGCAACTCTACCAATCCATCCTAATCATACCATACACCCATACTTATCACTGTTCACTGTTCACTGTTTAAGAGGGGCATCATGATGCAAAAGCATTTATTTTTACCATTTTCTTTTCCTATTCTCCTGATTTTACTCTCTTTGCCTGTCAGTGCCTCTAATCGGATGAGGTCGCTCTCTTCATATGATGCAAACAGCCCGTACACGTATAACAGCATGAAAAAGATCTTTGCCGATTATCCCACAGAGGCCGAGTGTCGCCTCTGCCACGAGGACCGTGACAGTTTTCCCCTTTTGACCCACACAAACCCCGACAAACACCATCTGCTGGTTGACTCGGTGATTGAGGAGCCGGTCATTGCCCCATACGGAGTTGCCGGTGAGGTCTATGAGTGCGTGTCATGTCACGCTCTCAGCTGGTCTGACAGCCTATACAGCTATACCGTTGAGCTCACCCGGGATTGCCTTGAGTGTCATCCCGTGGAAACAATTACAGGCAATCCCAGGAGTGACAATGTCCATCACATGACAGATACCTTTGACCAGTTCCACTGCTTTGCCTGTCACAGCAGCGGAGGCCGTTGGTAGAAAGTTTTGTGATGCGTCACTTCTTGGTGATAGTGATTCCAGGATGGTTAAACGCTTTAGCAAAAGCCGAAAAAGCGCATTTATTTTCATGGCAGTAATTAATCATGAGGCAGACAAAGGGGGTGAAAAACGGACAATTGTCGCAAAAACGATAAGCCAAAATTGAAATAAAAACGAAAAGTGGAAATTTGTACGAGAAGAAACACAAGGAGAAAACCTAATGAAAAAAAAATATATCATAGCAGTTAATGCGGCTCTTATGCTGCTAATCTGCGCTGCAACCAGTTCTGCAGATGTCCCGCCACCACCGGCTAACCAGAATCTGGCCATACCGGATGGAGTGTTTAACAATATGGTGGAAAGTGATTGCCGGGTATGCCACAGCGCCACTCCCCCTGATGGGATTCCAGTTGACACTACCTATCTGCCTGACCGTCACCACGCCCTGGTAGACCAAACCATACCGAACCCCACCGATGCGCCCTATGGCACAGCGGGAAACCCCTATGAATGTCTGTCCTGCCATGTAATAGAATGGAATGGTACCACAAGCTCCTATGAACTGGTGCAAAACTTCAGGGATTGCCTGATCTGCCATGACCAGGACACCGGCGAGGCAACCGTTCACCACGTAACCCAACTTGCCGAAGTTGGTGACTGTCAAGCGTGTCACGGCAGCTTTGTTGACAGTCTTGCTTTTCTTAATGCCGATGGCACGGTTACTCCTAACCCGAGCCAGCCTGACCCTACAGCCCCGGCAAAATATGTTCCTGATTATCCTGTGTCCCTGGTTACCCCGTGGCCAAGCGGAAAACCGAATGGAGATGACACTGAGGCCAATTTCCTGGGAGTTGAACCAGGAAACTGCAATTACTGTCATGATGGTGTCCCCATATATGATGCAGGCAATACTCTCATTGGTTATGAGCAGGATATTTACCCCAACGTTTCCACCCACCACAGCACAGGTCTTGGCTTTGACACTAACAAATGCGACTGGTGTCATGATTTAACTGCCGACTTTGGACTGAAAATACGCCAGTGCGAAGAGTGCCATACCGTGGCCACCCTGCATAACATCCAGTTTGATAATGCAGGGAACGGCATTATTCCAAACGAGGAAGATCTTGGCTACGGACATATCGGCAACCAGTGGGATTGCTGGGGATGCCACGGCAGTGACGGAACAGCCCTGTCTGCTCCTATGTCCGGCCCCATCACCCCGTCAATCGCATCGGTCAGCCAGCTTAAATTTACAGCCGGCACAGACACCACTATAACTTTAACCGGTTCTGCCTTTGTCAACTCAGTAAGAAATCCTTTTGATGGATCACTCATTGAATTGAGTTCTGTCGTTATTGTAAGAGACAGAATGGGTGTTGAGACTGAACTTACCCCTGCAAGTATCTCGGCGACAGAGATCACCGTTACTATTCCGGGTAATCTGGAACCTGGAAACTACACCCTGCAGGCTATGAAAGCCTCCAACGGCAGTAATCCTCTGGGTATGGTGGTCAGTCCGAAGGTTGAAATTGCCAGTGTTGTATCCAACGGCAATGGAACTATCACAATTTCCGGTAGTGGCTTTAGTGGATATCTTGATCCCGTTGCAGGCACCAGTGTTGATATGACCCGGGTTATCAGTTTTATTACCGGGGACACAATAACCGAACCATGTACTGTTGTTTCCTGGTCTGATAACGAAATCACAGCCCTGTGTCCATCAACTGTTGGAACAGCTGATGTCAGCTCGGTATTCGGTACAGCCTCAAAAGACCTTCCGCCTACGTTTTTCAGAAGAGTCAGAAGGTAATGAAACCGGCCTGCCTCATAAAATCTTTTAGTAGGCAGGTCCGGATTTAAAAAAAGAGGGCGGCAGCTTTGGTTCAATTTGTTGTCTGCCGCCCTTTTTCTGCTAATCAAATGAATAAAATTTTACTCCTTACATAGAGAGCCCATGTTTGTACAACTAAAAACAGCACTTTCCATTGTCCTTATTTTACTCTGCGGAATTGTCACAAATGCAGAGGCAAAAAATCGATCCGTCCTCATCGGCTATACAAAAAACTCCTATGATGCAGAAAGATCCCTGCATGGCAATCGTGGGCGGATAAATAAAAGATTCAAATATATCAAAGCAGTGGCAGCAGAGGTACCTGAAGAGGCTCTGGCATCGCTTCTTTCTGATGAAAACATTGCCTATATTGAAGAGGATTTCCCTGTAGCCCTTATTGATGCGGTGGAAGAATCGTCAATAGAGTATGACAACAGCTGGGGGGTGAAGCACATCGGCGCAGAAGCTGTGCATAAGCTACCTGTCACTGGACATGGTGTTAAAATTGCCGTGCTGGATACGGGTATTGATCCCACTCATCCCGAACTCACCGCTAACTACAGCGGGGGCATTGATATTGTTTTTGGCGATGAACCGCTTGATGATTCATGGAACAGCCATGGCACCCACGTGGCAGGCATTATAGCGGCAGCCATGGATGATGAGGGTGTTATCGGGGTAGCACCGGATGCGAACCTCTACGCCGTAAAAGTACTGGATGGCTCCGGAATGGGCCTTGCCAGCTGGTTTATTGGCGGCCTGGAATGGGCAGTTGACAATGATATGGACGTTGCAAATATCAGCATCGGCTTTTCAGCATACTCCCAGGCAATGGAGGAAGCTTGTAATTATGCAGCAGACAATGGTGTACTGCTTGTTGCGGCAGCGGGAAATTTCAGTGGAGGAGATGTGTTGTATCCTGCCGCCTTTTCATCCGTCATCGCTGTAACCGGCACAGACTCTCTGGACCAGTCTGGATTTTTTGCCCCATTGGGCCCGGAGATAGAACTTGCCGCACCAGGTGTTGGCATCTATTCGACCACCAGGTATGGAAGGTATGCATATTTAAGCGGCACCTCCCAGGCAGCTCCCCATGTAACAGGTGCAGCAGCCCTTGTTATTGCCGCCGGCTTACGTGATTTTAATAATGATGGTGCTGTGACAAATGATGACATCAGATTCCGCCTGGCAAACACGGCCATTGATCTTGGCCTTGCCGGAGTAGATGACGAATTTGGTTACGGACTGGTTGACCTAGCCAGGGCCATTGAGCCAACAAGTGATGAGGAAATTATATCTTTTGTCTTGGACAGAAAAAGAAGAAAGCCCCTGCCCAGAGAGAATCTCACCTTAGAAGAGGGAATCTATACAATCAACATCACCAACCAGTCCCTTCGCAATATCAGAATTTTGGTCAGGGAAAATGGCAGGATTCGTTGGGATCTCTCCACTTTCAGTCGTTTAAAAAGAAAAAAGACAATTATAGAGAGGGAAATAAGTATTGATGCCACAAACACCTCTCTTAATGTAACATTTTTAGGTATAGGCAAACCGGGAACCTCTGCAGAGATTTCAATTCTTCCGGCAGCAACATACGCAGACAACCAATAATCAGTGCAGGCCATGAAACATCAAACAATCAAACGTATAAGCAGATTTTTCGTACTCATTTTTTTATTTTTCACTGCATTTTTCTTCCATGGAGAAAGAGCAAAAGCAGAAGAGGGCGGTGAAAAAATTAGTGCCAGAGTCAACGGCATCGCCATTTCAGAAAGTCAGCTCATGCAAGGATTAAACGCCCATCGTAATAAATTTAAAAAATCAGGCATGGTCGAAGAACTTCCTGAATATTCTGACCCAACAACCAAAATTGTTCTCAATAAAATGATCAACCAACTGCTGCTTGCCCAGGCCAGCCAGGCTAAAACCATCCCTGATATTGACAAACGCGTTAAGGAGGCCCTGGCAGCTAAAAAGGGCGAAGCCCGTTCAGAAGAGCATTTTGCAAACTATTTAAAAACAAAACAGATGAGCGTTCAAACCTACAGACACTATCTCAAAAAGAAAATCCATCTGGAGGAATACCTGAAAAACAAGGGCATAACCAACGCTGAAATTCCTGAACAGAAAATCAGGGAATTTTACAATAAAGGTGATGGCCTTCAGCAGCAAGAAGCGGTGCAGGTCCGACACATACTGCTTACTGTAGAGAAAACCGATAAGAAGAGCCTAAAAGAAAAAATCCGCCTGGAGTCCCATGACATTTTAGACAAAATAAATGAGGGGGGGGATTTTGCCGAACTTGCCCGCCACAGATCTCAGTGCGAAAAGTCAAATACAAAAGGCGGTGATCTCGGCTATATCAAACGGGGTTTCATGCCAAAGCCCTTTGAAGAAGCGGCATTTTCCCTACCTGTCAACACCACCAGCGATGTAATTGAAACTGAATTTGGCTTTCACATACTCCAGGTTATGGACAGGAGAGAGGCGGGGCGCATGCCATACGAAAAAACTCGAGATTTTTTAAAAAAATATTTACAGGAAAGGCGTATGCCCATATTGCTTGATAAACATATTGCTGAAATCAGAGAAAAGGCCGATATCCAAGTCTTTTTTTAATTAAGTCAGCAGGTGCTGAGTATTGCTGTTCAGTGATGCTATCCTTATCTTGACAAGAAAGACCCAGGCGGTGTACATCATGGTATGTTTTCATTTCCGCACATAGATCCTGTTATTGTCAGCCTTGGGCCGCTGAAAGTTCGCTGGTATGGCCTGATGTATGTCCTGGGCTTCATGGCCTCCTGGTTTCTTGTCCGATATCAGATCCAAAAGCTGAACCTGACGCGCCTGGAAGCGGAATTTGAAAACCTCAACTTCATCCTGATCATCTGTCTGGTGTTGGGTGGCAGGCTTGGCTATGTCGCTTTTTACAATTTTTCATACTACCTGCAGCACCCCCTGGAAATTCTGGCCACCTGGCATGGCGGTATGTCATTTCATGGTGGCGTGCTGGGGATTATTATTGGCGGGTTCATATTTTGCCGGAAAAAAGGGCTGAACTTTCTCGAAACGGCAGATATCTATGTTATAACAACCCCCATTGGACTGGGGCTTGGCAGGATAGGGAACTTTATTAACGGTGAACTCTATGGCCGTGTCAGTGATGCACCATGGGCCATGGTTTTTCCAGGGGGAGGTCCACTGGCCCGCCACCCATCCCAACTGTATGAAGCACTCCTTGAAGGGGTTCTACTATTTGTTATCTGCTGGAATCTCCGGGCTGTTAAAATGAGCAAACAGTGGGGCCATGGAACACTTTTAGCCGCATTTTTGCTCTTTTATGGAATTTTTCGTATTATTGTTGAATTTTTCCGTGAACCGGATGCCCACATCGGATTTCTGGCAGGCTTTGTCACTCGAGGCCAGCTTTTAAGCGCTGCCATGATTTGTGCTGGATTTATTCTGTTTATTACCGTGAAAAACAAAAAAAATGCAAATTAGAAACTGGATAACATCATGAAATTTCATCATATTCTTTTACTTATCTCAACACTGGTTACCATCGCTATGACTCCACAGACCTTGCAGGCCGCAGAGCTTGCCCCTCACCTCTATAAAGAGACACTTGACAATGATTTAAAGGTAATTGTCAAAGAAACCCCAGGAACAAAAGTTGCCACCGTGCAGATCTGGGTCAAGGCTGGAAGTATCTATGAAGATGCTGATGAGGGAGGCATCACTCACCTCATCGAACACATGATCTTCAAGGGAACACCAACCAGAGGTCCCGGCCGGGTAGCTGGAGACATTGAGGATGTGGGAGGACGGATCAATGCCTATACCTCTTTTGAGAATACCGTTTACCACGCCACCCTCTCTGCCCGACACTGGAAAACAGCACTGGACGTCCTCTCTGATGCCATTCAGAACTCTACCTTTGACGCAGAAGAACTGGAAAGGGAAAAGAAGGTTGTGCTTGAAGAAATAAGCATGCGAAATGACAGAGCCCAGACCAGACTTTTCCAGAGCCTGATGGAAAACGCCTACACCACCCACCCGTACAGGCTGCCGATTATCGGTACCGTGGAAAGTGTGTCGAGCTTCACCAGGGACGATATCTTGAAATACATGGATAAGCACTACCACCCTGACAATCTCACCGTGGTGGTGGTGGGCGATGTGCGTTTTGGTGACGTTCTTGCCTCGGTAAAATCAATGATGGGTGATATTGCCAAGGGTGACTACAGGCAACCGGAACTTCCCCAGGAACCGGAACAGGAAGCTGTTCGTTTTTTTCACCATAAAGATGATATCAACCAGAGCCACTTGGCCCTGGCATTTCCCATCACCCCTTTTGCCCACCCGGACAGCCCGGTTCTTGACGTCATTTCCAGCATCATCGGCCATGGTGAAACATCGCGCCTGTACAATGAACTGCGTAACAAAAAAGGTCTTGTCTACCGGGTCAGCGCCTCGGCCTTCACCCCTAAAGACAAAGGACTGATGGAGGTCACCGCCACCTTGGAGGCCGAAAACATTGATGCCGCCTATGAGGCCATCTTAGAAGAATTTTTCAAACTCAAATACCTGAAGGTAAGTGAAGAGGAGCTAAACAGAGTAAAACGAAATGTGGAAAGTGATTTCGTCTTTAATCTTGAGCGGGCGGAAGGACAGGCCCGGACCTTGGGCTCCTTTGAATTTGTCAGCGGTGATCCCAGGGAAGATGATTACCTGGCCAAAATTCGCTCGGTAAATACCGATGACATCATGCAGGTGGCCCAGAAGTATTTTACCAGGCACAATATCAGTGCCGGCTGCATTGTACCGGCTGCAACCGAAATGGATATGTCCACTGAGATGTTTACTGCCATCATTAGTCGGGCAGAGGAAGCCGCTAAAATGGGGGTACCACCATCCCAGATTGTTGATGCCTACCTCAATGATGTCCACCGCTTTAGCCTGGCGAACGGCATCACCCTCCTGGTCAGGGAAGATCCAACGGTACCCACGGTGGCCATCCGTACCATTTTTCCAGGGGGACTGCGCAGTGAAACAGAAAACACCAATGGTGCCTTTGCCTTTATCAGCGAACTGTTGCCCACCGGCACCGATAAGTTATCAGCCCGTGAACTGGCCATTGAGGTTGCCGATATGGCCGGCTCCATATCCGGCTTTAACGGCAAAAACACCTTTGGCCTGAAAGCGGATTTTCTGTCGCGCTTTTTTGAGCCGGGGCTGAAACTGGTCAGAGATATCCTTCTCACTCCAGCCTTTGATTCCGATGAAGCGGAAAAAATCAGACCGGAACTGCTGGCCCAGTTAAAACAACAGGAAGACTCGCTGCCGTCCCTTGGTTTCAAAGAGTTCAACCGTTTGCTCTTCCAGAGCCATCCTTATGCCTTAAACACAGTGGGCTCGAAAACAGCTATCAAGAATTTTTCAACCTCCCAGTTGAAAAAAATATACCAGGATCACGCCAGGCCTGAGCATATGGTCCTGGCAATCTCCGGGGCGGTTAAAGCAGACGAGGTCAGAGATCTTGTGGACACCTATCTTGGCAACTGGGGAAATGGTCAGAAAAAACTAGATAACGTTGAGGAAAGCTTTCTTGCCCCGGAACCTCCTTCCATCCCGGAAATGCACACCATTGAACGGGACAAGGAGCAGGTGCACATGATCATCGGCTTTCTCGGTACCACCCTCACCAGTGAAGACCGCTACGCCATGGAGGTGATTGACACCATTCTCAGTGGCCAGAGCGGCAGACTGTTTACTGAACTACGCGACAAACAGAGTCTAGCCTACAGCCTGTCCGCCTTCACCCTGTTTGGCCTTGATACGGGCTCCTTTGGTATCTACATCGGTACCAGCCCGGACAAAAAGGATGAAGCTATAAAATCTCTGTGGAAGGAACTCTACCTGATTCAGGAAGAAGAGGTCACTGACGAGGAGCTGACCAAAGCCAAAAGCCTGCTGATCAGCCACTATGAACTTGGCCTGCAAACCCATGGCTCCCAGGCAATGGAAATGGGTCTTAATGAAACATATGAACTGGGGCAGGATTACGGCAACCGCTACATAAACGAGATTGAAAAAGTTGATGCCGAGAGGGTGCTTGCCGTAGCGCGGAAATATATCCAGCCGGATCACTATGTTATGGTGACGGTTGGGGCAAAGTAAAACAGAGTCCCGCTTTTTGAGACTTCACCCATTTTGCTGTAAAATGCTTGGCTAGGAGTGTTTTACAGCAAAGTGGTTTACTAAAAAAGACCACCTCACTTTACCGGGCCGCGGTTAGTCGGTGCCATATGATTCCTGCTCAAATCCTTAAAGAGGCTCAACATATCCAAAGAATATCCGATACTCCATGTAAGAAAATGATTTTACCCGTGTAATTTATTTTTACAGACTCATTAACCTGACTCCAAACAGGCTGTTCTGCTGCAAACACATAAAAGGATCCAGTTTCACTGGCAAAAAAATCAGCTCTGGCTGCTATTGCGAGATCCGGAGAGACTCTAAAAAAATTCTTTATTCATGGAAGACAAATGACAAAAAATGAGCATTTTTTTAAAGAAAGTGAAATACCCCCTAAAGTGGCCGCACCTAAACATTATGTTGAGCGACGAAAATATCCGCGTTTCAAACCTTGCAGCAAAATTTATATGCTGCATCCCATTTTTGGTTCGGTTACAGATATCAGCGTTTCCGGTCTTGCATGCACCTATTTCAGCTGGAAAGATGACTCACAGGAAACATCACCAGTAAAAGGATCCATTTTTAGTGTATTAGAGCATTACCTTGATGACATGCCACTTGTTGTGGTGGCTGATGACGTCGTGCAGAGCTCAGCAAAACCAATTTTAACTGAAGTAAAAAAAAGGCGGATGCGTTTTTCCGGTTTGACTGAAGAACAACTTGAAGAGCTGGAATTATTTCTTCTGGCAAACGTTGAAGTTCCTGAGCTTGCTGGTGAGGAACAAAGAAAATACAGGAAAATAGCTGCCGGTGGAAATTTTTCTTCTTGATTTTTTGATCTTGTAGCTCTCTTGGTTAACAACAGATTGCCAAAGTAAAAGAAGAAAAAGCTGCTTAGAGTAGTGCTCCGAAACCTGAGGCAAACACTGCAAGGTCTGCAACGCTTACCACTCCATCCCGGTTGAGATCGGCAGGTGGGCTTGAAGAAGAATAGAAAGTGGCCATGGAGACGAGATCGATTCCGTCAATATCATTGTCATCATCATTGTCAGCACGATTAAGATTGCTCTCTCCACACATTTCATCAAGAAGAAGTTTTGCCTCCTGGGCCTGAACAAGGCCATAGCCAAAGGATGTGTCATAGCCTGGAATGCCAAGATCTTCAGCGCTGTCGGTTAAAGCCAGGCGGATGTCCTGGGCTGCGCATGTGTCATGGTGGTAACTCCAGATCAGGGCAGCCAGACCGGCAACATGGGGAGTGGCCATTGATGTGCCCGATTTCCTGGCGTAATCAAGGTAACCCGGAAAAGTTAAGGATGCCTCTGAGCCAATCTGATCAAGGAGGGTTAAACCATCTTCCCGTGTAAGAGAAACAGAGGGTATGGAGGTACTGTGTCCATCAAGGGTGCCGGCAAACGGTCCCGGCAGATTGTTAAAAATAAGAGCCCCAACGCCCCCATCCGCCTGACAGGCAAGAACTTTTTCCCAGAAAAAATAGCTGCCACGTTCAATGAGACACATTTTCCTGGAAGAGTCTGGGCAAGAGTCTCCAAGACCACAGTAGGCCAGGGGGGCCTGGACATTGGTCCGGGGAGAACCAACCATGGTTTGTGACCAATAAGAAGTGGCATTGACAGCAAGATTAGGCAGCGTGAGCCCTGCGCCACCACTGCCGGTTGGCACCGTCGAGATGGTATCAAAACCCGGAGCTGCAAGTTCAACCTGGTCGTTGAATTGAGAAAAATAGGCTTTGTCCTTGTTTATATTGATTGCTGCCACGGATATGACCGAATCATACGAGGCCGGGTAGCTGTAACCTGTTGTTCCATCGTTACCGGCTGCCGCCACCAGCAGAACGCCGCTGCTCTCTATGCCTTGGAAAACCTCTTCTTCCGTGGTACTTGACGTTGCGCTGCCAAAGCTCATGTTAATGACATCTGCCCCCACCGTGGGACTGGTACATTCTGCAAGTCCAGCCAGAATATCAGATAACATGGCCTCACCGTTGGGATCAAATACCCGGACAATATGCAGGTTGATCTTGCCGTTCGGCACAATACCGACTACACCGGCGTCGTTGTTTAAGGCGGATATGGTTCCGGCCACGTGGGTGCCGTGGTCGTTGGTATCCTCGTCCCAGTTGCCATTGTCATCAAAATAGAGATTAGTGCCCGTGACATTGTTAAGGCTGAGGTCCTCATGATTGATATCATAACCACTGTCAACAATGCAGACTGTGATGTTGCCAGCGTGGAGATCGGGCAGGAGATCAGCCTCTACCATTGATATCCCGTATGGCTGGAATTGGCTGAGCAGGTAGCGCTTCTGGTCCGGTTCGATAAATGCCACATGGGGATTATTCCGCAGTTTCCTGTAACCATCATTATCAACAGCAACAGCCAGGACATTATAACGGGGAATTTCCCGGAAAACGCGATGTTCAACACCTGGAATAATTTTGCCCAGTGCCTCTGCGACCCCACCTTTTTTAAGGGAATATGGCTGCTCTTTTAATTTTACCAGGTAGCGTTTGGTGATGTTGCTTTGAGCAGGAGATAGGCTAAAACCCTTCTCGGCACCATGTGCTGTAACTGTTAAAAAAGTCAACACAAACGATGTTGCCAGAAAAAAACAGAGAACTAGGTTTTTGAGGGGACCGCTTCTATTCATTTAAGCCTCATGGCCTTTTTGTCTAAAGGAAGAATGTTTGCGGGGCATATAAGTATAAAATAGGGCTGTATGGAAAATATGGCAAGGTGAAGAAAAGCTAATTATGCCGGAAAAGACCGGGTTGCTGCAGGTATACGGAAAGCATACAATAACTTGTTAGATGATCTCTTTACTAATACCGTTTGACATCAACCTGCATAGGCGGGGCTGAGAAGGGATCAGGTGATGGTTTCGGTTCGCTGGGGGTGGCCAGGGGCTTTGAGTATTGGGGAGAGTCGTTGTATGTCTCATCTTCCGGGGGGAGCAGGTTGGTGCCTTCCTGTTCCGGCAGGGGCGGCAGTTCCATCTTTTTCAGTCTTTCCTTTGGGCCTTCGTCGGTCCGGAGGGGGACATCCTTATAGGGGGCACGCGTTATTGCCTTGGTGCCGATTTCTAAAGGTTTTGCCGGGGGCTGCTCCTCAGCAGTTTCCCTTTTGGTTGTTGGTGAAGGCTGGGCAGCTTCCTGCACTATTGGAGCTACTGGGGCTACTGGGGGGGGTATGTCTGCGGCGGTTAGCCGGTTGGCTGGTTTGTGGGCTTCTTCTTTCTTATCGAAAAGATCACGGACCAACAACCAGCCAAGCAGAATGACGATAAAGATCAATATTCCAGTAAGGAGAGGGGATTGTTTTTTGCTGGTTGTTGACATTGGTTATGGGTTGTTTGCTGTGCAGTTGTGCGAAAAGGCCTTTATGATGGAGTTTTGGGTGGAGTTGAAGGGGAATGTTAGAATGGAATTTTTTTAAAAACTATATTGTCTTTTCCATCAATATAGTAGATGCCCTTAAGTTCACCCTTAACTGGATACAGTCCAAACGCATCTTCACTTTCAAACTTTATGGGAAATGATTTACTACTTAAAATTCCATTAGCGTGGTCAAAATCGGTATTTTCTGGCTCAATCATACCACTCCAGAAAGCTATACCGGACTCTCCTCTTTCATCAAAAAACATTACCGGCTTGAGATACTCTATACTATTAGGTTTCCCCCAGTAAATGTATCCCATGTACCGATTGCCCATGTGGTCCTCAAATTTGGTCTTTACTATAGCCTGTAAATCCTCAAGTTGAGATTTTGCTGTTACTGGTCTGACAGTTTCTTCATTCTCAACTGTATCATCCATTGGGAAAATCCATACAGGATTTTCCACCAAATCTTTTGGCCCTATATCGTATATCTGCTTTTCCATAATTTTCACTTTATAAGAATCAATGGAGCAATTTCGTTGTACATTTCAGGCATCCCTAAGTCATTATATGCTTTTTGCAGACCCTCACTAATCTGTCGTTGCGAATAGTTTGCTTTTTTAAATTTAGTAGATGAAGGCAAATATTTTGAAATTGCTTTATGTATAGCATCGGGATTCGACATGCCTGTATGTTTATATTGAGATACAAGGATTCCAGGATGTCCAGTCATTTCTTTTTTAGTGTAACCAAGCATTTTACCCAAGTACTCTGGTAAACCGTGGTGTGATTGAAATCCCTTAACGCCTAATTGCCTCAAGTCGGAAACAGTGGGGCTTACTTTCGGTAAACCCTTTGAGGCAAAAAAACTAAACCCTTTAGCTTTTAATGAACTACCGAATCCACCTCCAGCAATTGTTGCAACAAGCTGCGGATCAAAAGTATTAGCAAGAAAATAGTTCCCCCACTCCTTAAATTTACTCCCCGTACTAAGATCATTATAGAATACTGATCCTATTAAGGTTGAATTATTAATATCATGATTACGTTGGGCTGTGGAAAGCTGGCTGGGATCGCGGACATAATCAGGAAGACTGTTCAATGTGCTAACGGGATTAGTATATTCACCATGAGGACTTCTCGTCACTGCAGGGGGCCGAGAAGTCAAGCTATCCCATGTGTTACTCACCCAATTTCTCATAGAGCTCAAAACTCCACCAATCGAAAAATGCCCGGTCGGATCAGTAAACATCATCGGATTATTTAACACATATGAATAGCGGTTAAAAGCCTGGGGATCGGTGGGGTCGGGCACTATGCTGTCCGGCGAAATAAAGCGGCCCAGTCTGGCATCATAATAACGGGCCTTCATGTAGATCAGGCCGATATCCGGGTCGGTTGTGTGGCCGGTATAGCCCCGGTAGCTATCCAAAAGAGGGCTATCCGGCAACAGGGTCTCACCAAAGGCGGCGTAATTATAATCCTGGGTTGAATTGCCGGCGCTGTCTGTCATCAAGCGGGTGGAGCCGAGATGATCGCTGTGGTACCAGCTGGTATCACTGGAGCTTGCGCTTATCTCTTTTTGGGCAATAAGGACCGGACCGGCATAATAGTAATGGGTCCAGACCGTGGTTCCCCCCTCCTGAACCGCTTCAACCATTGCCCCGAAATAGAGGTTGGTCTTGGTCCCGTCGGTTCTGGCCTTTTTGATCCGATTACCATCCTGGTCATAGCTGAAGGTGGTACTCTCAGTGGAACCACCCATGGCAACGGAAGCCAGTCGGTTGTCGACATCAAAGGTGAAGTCTCGTCCACCATTTCCGCTATCGGTATCCATGTTGCCGTTTGCATCATAGGTGAAGATACTGCCTCCTGCAGAAGTTACCGCATGAACATGGCTGGTATCTGCGTACAGGTAATCTCCGTCCACCCCTACACCAAATTTTGAGTTATTGGTGATGTTGCCCAGTGCATCATACTCATAGCCCTGCACTTGACCTCCGGTAATATCAGTCAGCCGGTTCAGCGAGTCATAGAGGTAGTCGTTGATTTCGCTATATTTAATCGCAGCAGTTGTCGGATCACTGTACACGGTAAGGTCAGACTGGGTCAGCTGAGTGGCTTTATTGTAATCATAGTCTGATTCATAGAGCGTTTCACCGAAACTGTTGGTAACAGTGGCGGTGTCAAGCCACAGTCGGTTCGGATTATAGGTATAGGTGACCGAGGTGCCGTTGCCATAGGCCATGGTCTCCAACTGGTTGTTGATTGTCCAGGTGAGCGAGTCTGCATAAAAGGTGTCAGCGCCGATATTGCTTGTCACCTCAGAGAGATTGCCATTGGCGTCATAGATATTGGTGACAACTTCAGGGACGGTCTCATCGAAATGAGGCGGATAGGTGATGGTCTCAATTTGGCCAAAACCATTATATCCCTGCTCAATGGTAACACAGGTCTCAGTTTCAACCGGGCCGACACAGCGTTCAACCATGGTCTCCATGCCGCGATCATTCCAGGTGTGGGACTGGCGACCGCCAGGGAAGGTGGTAGTGGTTAACCGACCGATAGAGGCCCCGTGTCCTGCTTCATCGTAAATATAATCGGTCTCCTCGCCGTCATGATTAGTGACCGTATCTATCCTGCCAATTATGTCATAGTCATAAGTGGTTGTCTTTACCCTGGCATCGGTTTGGCTTTCAAGATTACCGGCGTCATCATAGGTATAGGTCCAGGTCCCCATATCCGGATCAGTGGTTGAGGTCTTGCGGCCCAGGGTATCCCAGAGAGTGGTTGTGACGTTGTCATCACTGTCGACAATTTGTTGGGGATTGCCGAGAATGTCATAGGCGTAGATGGTGCTGGCGTACACGGAAGGTTCGCCCTCAATATCGATCCTCTCCTTGACCATTGTCAGGTTGCCGTAAACATCCTTGAAGACCTGTTTTTCATCGCCTTCTTCGTTAAAGGATACGGTGTATGGTTCTTGAAAGTCGTTGATATAGTACTGCTGTTCGGTATACGGATTATTTGCCGGATCAGCGTCATCATCGGGATAAATCACCAGGAGTTTTCGACCCACCCCATCGTAGGTAGTGGTGATCCAGCGAGGGGTTTGTCCATCTGTGTAGGGCAGTGATTGATCGCTTACCCGGTTGATGGCATCTTCATAGATGGTTTGCTGGATGATGTCGCCGGTTTTTATGGTCTTGTACTGTCGTCCGAGACCGTCAAGATACTCCTTGGTCCAGAGTGGAGTACCAGCGATTTTAGTTGTGTCGGTGATTGTTTTTTGAACATACTGGTTTTCCGGATCACCCCAGTTTAGGTAGTTGATTCCGGTTAGGCTGATATCAGTGTAGACCGGGTCCCCGTTTAGATCGGTGCCAGTCCTGGATTGTTCGGTTGTGGTATCCAGTCGGCCAAATGTGTCGTAGGTGTGGACGGTTTTGGCGCCATTTGGATCTTCTGTGCTTTTTAACCGGCCCAGGGTGTAATCCCAAGTAGTTGTGGTGCACTGGCTCTTGGCATTACACTGGCTTTCAGGAAAGATGTTGTAGGTTGTATCATAAAAGATTGTGCCCTCATGGCCCAGCTCATCGGTCTTTGAGGTCAGGTTGCCATAGTCGTCGTATCCCATCTCAACCGATACCCATTTATTAACGGTGCCATCAGGGGTTTTTAGCCATTTTTGGACCTCAGTGAGTTCGCCGATATTGGGTATTGCATTTAATACTTGGTCATCATAGAGGTAGCGGATAGCGCTTTTCAGATTGCTAGGATCAGCGGTCTCTTCGGTATACATTCCTTGATAGATTTCTTCTTCTGCCGGCAGGTTAACCAGATAGGTATCGGTATTTGGGATAAACCTGCGGATGGTGGTTCGCTCGTCGCCGTTGCTTTCACTGGTAACAGCACCATTTTCGTCGGTATAATACTCACCCCACTCCCTGACCAGCTCCATGTTGCCGTATTGATCATAGCCATACTGGGTATAAGCCTGACGGCAGTTTGGCTCAAAATTGCAGACAAAATCCCACTTGTCGGTCATCAGGGAGGTGTAGGGCTTTGTAGCCCCATTATCTTCGTAAAGAAATCTGGTGTATTTGTATAAGTCACCAGCCGCATTTTTGAAATTGACAATCTCCGGTTTGGAAATTGAGCCTTCCTGCTGGAAGTAATAGGTTTCGGTGTAATTGCCCTCATCGTCAATTATTGCTTTGCTGTAACGGAAACCCAGGAAGCGGCGTTCGTTGTATGACCAGCGCCCGCCTGCGTAAGAGTAGTCGGTGCTGGAGGAATTGCCCCGGCCATCGTCAACGGTAACCTTGCTGACCGTCTGGAGGACCATGCCCACCGGCAGGGCGGTTATTATTTCATCACCTTCTGCCACAGGGATTGTTGCCAGATAGTCAGGGGCAGCCCAGGCCGAGGAGGGGGTGTATTCGATGGTGGTGGTGCCGCCCAGGGTGCTGGTGATGGTGGCTAGGAGGTTGGTTGGGGAATCAATACCAGCTTTGAGCAGCATTCGATTTTTTGTCTGATCAGTGTATGCCCGAAACAAGTCTGACTTGCCATCGCCGTTGAAGTCCCCAACAAATACATTAACAGAATCGCCTTGCAGTAGACGGGCCACGCTGTAAGAATCGGTAAAGGTTCCATCCCCTTTTGAAAGGAATATCCGATTTTTATCCTGAT
>PJEL010001499.1_pt1 | contig 23353 bp, 20 predicted proteins | sample 1853271 | NCBI WGS metagenome assembly PJEL01 (sample SAMN08108733, study PRJNA415343) | Invertebrate metagenome, whole genome shotgun sequencing project. | host: Globobulimina | place: Sweden: Gullmar Fjord | collected 2015-08
TGGGGAAGTCGTCGAGGGAGGAGCCCAGCGGCTTGGCGATGAAGACCCAGGGAAAGGCGATCATGTCGGCGATGGTGTAGTCGCCGAGGATGTAGTCGCGGTCTTCCAGGCGCCGTTCCAGCACCGCCAGATTGCGCTCGTATTCGCCGAGGTAGCGCTTGAAACCGTAGTCCTGGCCTTCGGGCGCGTAGTTCTTAAAGTGGCTGAGCTGGCCGGCCATGGGCCCCTGGTTGCCGACCTGCCAGAACATCCATTCCAGCAGTTCCTTGCGCGCCAGGGGCCCGCTCGGCAGGAAGCGGCCGAGCTTTTCCGCTAGGTAGATCATGATGGCGCCGCTCTCGAAGACACTGACGGGATCGCTCTCGACGTCGTGGTCGACGATGGCCGGCATCTTGGCGTTGGGGCTGATGGCCAGGAAGTCCGGCTTGAACTGGTCGCCGGCGGAGAGCTTCATCAGGTGGGCCGTGTAAGGCAGCCCGGCCTCTTCCAGCAAGATGGCGACCTTCCAGCCATTGGGGGTCGGGGCGAAGTAGAAATCGATCATGCCGCGTCCTCTTCACCGGCGCTGGTTTCGACGGCGGCGCCGGCCTCGATCATGCGGTCGATCTCCGCCGCGCCGTAGCCGGCTTCGGCCAGGATTTCCCGGGTATGGGCGCCGAGCGGCGGCGCGCCGAAGCGATGCTCCGCCGGGGTGGCGGAGAAGACCGCCGGGGATCGTGCCTGGCGCAGGCGCCCGGCCTGGGGGTGATCGCTTTCCTGGATGATGCCGTTGGCTTCGACCTGGGGGTGGCGGATCGCCTCGCGCCGGGTCAGCACCGGCGCGCAGGGCACGCCCTCGGCCTCCAGGCGCGCGATCCACTCCTCCGTGGTGCGCTCGCGCAGGACATTCTGGGTCAGTTCCAGGCGCGCGTGCTTGTGGGTGTCGAGGCCTTCGGAATTCTGGAAGCGCGGGTCCTCGATCCATTCGGGCCGTTCGGCCGCACGGGCCAGGCCGCACCACTCCTTGTGGCGCATGACCGCGACCGAGATATAGCCGTCCCTGGTTTCGTAGATCAGGTCGATCCAGCTCTGCGCCACCTCCTGGTCCAGTTCGTCGCCGACGAAGGTGTGGCCGCCCATGTCGGAGCCCCAGAGGAAGGCCAGCACCGTGTCGAGCATGGAGAGGCGCACGTGTTGGCCCTCTCCCGTGCGGCTGCGCGCCAGCAGCGCGGCGCAGACGGCTTGCGACATGGCGAAGCCGGTCAGCTTGTCGGGCAGGATGGTGCGCACCAGGCGCGGGCGCTCGGCGTCGGAGCCGGCCTGCACCGTGGTCAGGCCGCTCAGCGACTGGATCAGCGGGTCGAAGACCGGCTTGTCGGCGAAGGGACCCTCGAAGCCGAAGCCGGCGATGGAGACGTAGACCAGGCGCGGATTGATTTCCCGCAGCACCTCGTAGCCGACGCCCAGGCGGTCGGTGACGCCGGGCCGGAAGTTCTGGATGAAGACGTCGGCGTCTTGCGCCAGGCGTTTCACCGCTTCCAGGCCTTCCGGCGATTTCAGGTCCAGCGCGATGGAGCGTTTGTTGCGGTTGTTGTTGAGGAAGGAGGCGGAAAAGCCGTTACGCCGGGTCGCCACCTGGCGGGTGTGGTCGCCGCCTTGCGGCACCTCCACCTTCACCACGTCGGCGCCCTGGTCGGCCAGGATCATGGTGGTCAGCGGCCCCGACACCATGGTGGTCAGATCGACGACCCTGAATCCCTCAAGCGGTCCCGGCATTGTCTCGTGTCTCCGTCTCTCATTTTGAGTTGGTGTGTCCGATTGAGGATGGTCGGCGTTGCTGCACGATCAATCCCACCACATGGCTGTGCAGAGGTCTCGGCTCGCCGCATCGTCGTAGAAGGCGACCAAGGAACGCAGGCGGTCCGGGAACTCCTCGTCCGGATGCACATCCAGCTCCATTTTGATCTTGCTACAGGCTTCCTCCCTGTCCTTGGGTAGCCAGCCGGCGAGTCCCTCCCATGTCACGAATTGAAAGCCGGCAGCAACCTGCGCAACCTCGGTGGAAGCAAGACAGGCGATATCTGAGTAGACGTCGAAGGGGTCCGGCCCGTCGCGATGGTCCGGGTTCACCAGCCTGGCGCCGTTGCAGGACAAGTAGAGGGCAAGCTCGGCTTCCGGCCGCTGCTTGCTGGCGCCAAAGTATTGCCTGAGGACAGCGGGTGCCCAGTTGAGGTCGAGATGATCCTCGGGCGGGCAGAGCTTGAAGGATATGAGTCTGCCTAGTATGGCCTTGTCGCTGCCGCAAGCCTTGAGATCGGCCTCGCTCAGTCTTGCGATCTGCTGTGTCACGGCCATGGTCTTCGCCAGTCTCGTCACGGATTTTGGTTTGCTCTGCTCAATCCTACCTGCTGCCTCGCCAGTGCGACAGGGTCGAACCCGTCAACGAGGCATCGGCTTTGGGCTTGGAGTTATTGCTGCGGGGCTTTCGCTCGGTTGAACTCATTTTACTCGACCGCGTAGCCGGCGACTTTCTCGTTCAGCGTGGCGATCAGGGCGTCGACGCCGTCGCGTTTGACGAAGCCGCTGTATTCGGACCGTCGGGCCGCCATTTCAGAGTATTTGGCATCGAGGAAGGTGTCGACCAGCCGCCAGTTGCCGCCTTCCTTGTCGGGACGGGCCAGGTAGTTGATGGCGATGATCTCGCCGTCGCTTTTGACCAACTGGTTGAGCACGACGACGCTGCCGCGCCGGGCCTCCCGCTCGCCGGTCACTTCGAAGCTTTCGCCGGAGAAGCCGTCGAAGCGGGCGGCGAAGACGGCGATGCTGTAGTCGGCGAAGGCCTCGGTAAAGGCTTCCTGCTGGGGCGGATCGAGCTTCTTCCACTGGCTGCCGAGGGACACCCGCGCCATGGCCGGGAAGTCGAAGATCTCCGTCAGTTCCGGCGCCAGGCGATCGTAGCGGCCCTGATAACCCAAGGCCTCGGCCTCCTGCATGACCGCCAGGAGGGCGGCGTTCAGGCGCTCTACCGTTGCCGTGGCGGTCTCGGCGGCCTGGGCCAGCGGCGCGGCCAGCAGCAGGAAAGCGAAGACGAAAGATCTCAAGGCGGCATGCATCATTTGGCGTCTTTCCGTTTTTGGGCCTTTCCAGATGTACGGTCGACCCGTCCCGGTGCAAGGAACTTTTTTGTTGGTGTTGCCGTAGCCCCGCCTCGGAGGCAATCTGGCCGCCATGAGCACACTTGTTACCGGAGGAACGGGTTTCGTCGGCGCCGCCGTGGTGCGGGCGCTGATTGCGCGGGGCGAGCGGCCGCGCTGCCTGGTGCGTCGCGACAGCGACCGGCGCAACCTCGACGGGCTGGGCGTCGATCTCGTCGAAGGCGACCTGACCGACGCGGAATCCCTGAAAAAGGCGCTGGAGAGTTGTACGGCGCTGTTCCACGTCGCCGCCGACTATCGCATCTGGGTGCGCGATCCCCATGTGATGCAGCGGGTCAATGTCGAGGGGACGCGCCAGTTGATGGAGGCGGCCCTGCGCCAGGGGGTCGACCGGGTGATCTACACCTCCTCGGTGGCGGTGCTGGGCAAGGCGCCCGGCGGCGGCCCGGCCGACGAGGAAACGCCGGTGCGTCTCGGCGATATGATCGGCGTCTACAAGCGCTCGAAGTTTCTGGCCGAGGCGGAGGTCCGTCGCCTGCAGCGCGAGGAGGGCCTGCCGGTGGTAACGGTCAATCCCTCGACCCCCATCGGTCCCCGGGACGTGAAGCCGACCCCCACCGGGCGCATGGTGGTGGAAGCGGCGGCCGGGCGCGTCCCCGCCTTCGTCGACACCGGCCTCAACGTGGTCCACGTGGACGATGTGGCCGCCGGCCATCTGCTGGCCTTCGACAAGGGCGTCTTGGGGGAGCGTTATCTCCTGGGCGGCGAGAATTTGAACCTCGCGGCGATTTTTGCCGAGGTCGCGGCCCTGCGCGGGCGGCGCCCGCCACGGCTGCGCCTGCCCCGCAGACCCCTCTTTCCCCTGGCTCTGGCAGCGGAAACCTGGGCCAGAATCAGCGGCGGCCGGGAACCCCTCTTGACCGTCGATGCCCTGAAAATGGCTGCAAAACCAATGTACTTCTCCCATGACAAGGCGGCCCGCGAGCTCGGCTACCAGCCGCGACCGGCGTCGGAGGCGATCCGCGACGCGGTCGAATGGTTCCAGGCGGAGGGTTATCTGGGGTAGTTGAGGGGCAAAGACCCCACGGGGATTGGGGTAGTTTTGCGCCGCAAAACCATTAGACTAGCCGGCGGAAAAGCAGTATTCCCAAGCGATTCCCCCTCTTGCCCCGTGGAGTAACGTCTTGGCTGTCCCTCTTATTCAGCAATTGCGCGTCGGCGCCTATATCATGAAGCAGCAATTGCGCGGCAATAAGCGCTATCCGCTGGTCCTCATGCTGGAGCCGCTGTTCCGCTGCAATCTGGCCTGCCCCGGCTGTGGCAAGATCGACTATCCCGACGACATCCTGGACCGCCGCCTCTCGGTGGCGGAGTGCATCGAGGCGGTCGAGGAAAGCGGGGCGCCCATCGTCTCCATTCCCGGCGGCGAGCCGCTGATCCACAAGGAGATGCCGGAGATTGTCGCCGAGCTGGTGAAGCGCAAGCGCTTCGTCTACCTCTGCACCAACGCGCTGCTGCTGGCCAAGAAGATCGATCTCTTTACCCCCAGCAAGTACCTGACCTTCTCCATCCATCTCGACGGCCTGGAGGAGGAGCACGACCGGGCGGTCGACCAGAAGGGCGTGTTCAAGCGCGCGGTGAAGGCCATCGAGATGGCGCGCGACCGCGGCTTCCGGGTCAACGTAAACTGCACCCTGTTCAACAACGCCAAGCCCGAGGACGTCGCCGAGTACCTCGATTTCGCGCGCGACCTGGGCATCGAGGGCGTCACCATCTCGCCCGGCTATGCCTACGAGCGCGCGCCCGATCAGGAACACTTCCTGAGCCGGCGCGGCACCAAGGAACTGTTCCGTGACGTCTTCCGCCGCGGCAAGGGCCGCAAGTGGCGTTTTTCCCAGTCCAGCCTGTTTCTCGACTTCCTGGCCGGCAACCAGAACTACGAGTGCACGCCCTGGAGCAACCCGACCCGCAACGTCTTCGGCTGGCAGCGGCCCTGCTATCTGCTGAACGAGGGCTACGCGCCCAGCTTCAAGGCGCTGATGGAAGAAACCGAGTGGGCGGACTACGGCACCGGCAACTACGAAAAGTGCGCCAATTGCATGGTCCACTGCGGCTATGAGGGCACGGCCGTCACCGATACCGTGGCGAACCCCTTCAAGGCCCTGAAGGTCGCTCTGGGCGGTGTCACCACCGAAGGCGAGATGGCGCCGGAACTGGATCTCAGCAAGCAGCGCCCGGCCGAGTACACCTTCGAGGAATTCGTGGCCGAGGCCTCGGCGCAGAAGCCGACCTCGCCGGCGCCTTCCGGCGGGACTTCCTCAGAAGCGGCCGAGTAACACTTCTCTCACCGAGTCCAGCATCCGCAGGCGCGCCAGCGCCAGTTCCGTCTGGCGCGCCAGGCGGAGCGTCGCAGGAAGATCGCCTGGATGTCGTGCCAAGGCGGCTAGTACCCGTCCGATCGCCGGTTTGCCATCCGGCTTCACGGCGCTGGCCACGAAGTCGGGCAGGCGGTCCGTTGCGCAGTCGGCAACCGCCCGCACTGCCAGGAACGGTAAGCCGGCTTCCGCCGCAACAGCGGCCACGGCGCCAGACTCCATATCCACGGCCAAGCAGGCACTGTCCCTGTAGGCGGCCTGCTTGTCCGCCGCTTCGCGCAGCGTGCGGGGGCTGTCCAGAAGGACGCCTTGCCGATAAGGCAGGGTGACTTCCGTCAGGGTCGCCGTCAGTGCGGCGCGCCAGGTCGCGTCAGTCGGGTAATTTATTCCGCCGGTCCCCTGCAGACTCTCGGCGACGATCAACTCGCCGCAATCGAGGTCGGGCGACAGACCGCCGGCGATGCCGAAGCTCAACAGCGCCTGGACGCCCTCGGCGACAAGTTGCTCGGACAAGCGCCGGGCTCGCTGGCTGCTGGCGCCGGCGCAGACGACCTGCACCTGGGTGTCCGCTTCAGCGACGATTTGGGATATGACCGCCGCTTCCGACGTAAGCCCCGTCACCACACCCAGCCGGTGTGGTGACGTACCGCGAGGGGCAGGGTCCACGGGCTCAGCCCGAGTTTCTCAAACTGTGGTGGAGCGTCATCGCGTCAGGAAGTCCGCTGGGCAGGAGAAGGCCGAAAAGCGTAGCAGGGACTACGGTTGAGGGCTTCGACGCCCACAGCGGATTTCCTGACCCGACCCGAAGGGCGGGGCAAATTTGCCAACAGGCAGCGTCAAGCCGTTCGACCGTATTGCCGATACGCTCTTCACGTCTTTCCTTGCCTGTTGGCAAATTTGCCTCCGTGACGCCCGCCACAGTCTGAGAAACTCGGGCTACATGCCGAAGCTGACGCGCTGCTCGTTGCTTCGCATCAGATTGCGGTAACGCGCCAGGGCCATCAGCGGGAAATAGGCGCTGTAGCCATGATACTTGAGATAGAAGACGCGCGGAAAACCGGTGCCGGTCCAATAGTCCTCGGCCCAGCGCGCGCCCTCGCGCGGCTGGTTCTGCAGGAAGGCGACGCCACGGCGCACGGCGTCGCTCTGCACTTCGCCGGCGGCCATCAGGCCGAGCAGGGCCCAGGCGGTCTGCGAGGCAGTGGAGGCCTTCGCCTCGTCGCGACGGTGGCTCCAATAGGAGGCGCAGTCTTCGCCCCATCCGCCGTCGGGCAGTTGGCGGTTCTCCAGCCAGGCCACGGCTTTGCGGATATAAGGCGCCGAGAGATCCTCGCCGCAGGCGTTGAGGGCGCAGAGCGCCGACCAGGTGCCATAGACGTAGTTGACGCCCCAGCGCCCGTACCAGGAGCCGTCGGACTCCTGTTCGCGGCGCAGGTATTCGAGGCCGCGGCGCACCACGGTGTTGTCGCGGCCATAGCCGAGCTGCGACAGCATCGAGAGACAGCGCGCCGAGACATCCGACGTCGGCGGATCAAGCAGCGCGCCATGGTCGGCGAAGGGGATGTGGTTCAGGTACTCGAAGGCGTTGTCCGCGTCGAAGGCGCCCCAACCGCCATTCTTGCTCTGCATGGCGATGATCCAGTTGGTGGCGCGCTCCATGGCGCCCTTGCTGGCTTGCGAACCGGCGCGGTCCATGGCCATGACCACCACGGCGGTGTCGTCGACGTCGGGATAGTGGGCGTTGTTGTATTGGAACGGCCAACCGCCGATCGGCGCGTCGGAGCGCCGCCAGGCCCAGTCGCCGCGCACCTCGGTGATCTCGCGCTCGAGCATCCAGTCGAAGGCCCGGTTGAAGGTGTCGCTATCGCCCGGCACGTTGGCTTCCAGCAGGGCCTGGGCGGCCAGGCAGGTGTCCCAGATCGGCGACAGGCAGGGCTGGCAGGTGATGTTGTCTTCGTCGCGTACGAACAGCAGGCGGTCGATGGCTTCACGGGTCAGGCGATAGTCCGGGTCTTCCCAGTCATAGCCGAGGGCGTGAAAGGCCATGGCGGCGTTGGCCATGGCCGGGAAGATGCCGCCGAGGCCGTCCTCGCCGTTCAGCCGCTCCTTCACGAAGGCGATGGCCGCGTTGATCGCCTTTTGGCGTTGCGCGCGCGGGCGCAGGGGGTCGCTGAGGCGCAGCACCTTGTCGATCCCGGCGAAGACCAAGCCCAGCGGGCTGCCGGTGGCGTTCATCGGATAGGTTTCGCGCCGCGGGTCGTTGACGAATAGCTCGCGGATGGTGACGCCCGAAGGGTTCACCGCCTGTGGTTTCTGGTCCATGACGATCAGCAGCGGCGCGATGACCGTACGCGACCAGTAAGATACCTTCGACAGGTGGAAGGGGAACCAGCGCGGCAGCAGCATGATCTCGACCGGCATCTCCGGCACCGCCCGCCAGGGCACCTCGCCGAAGAGGGCCAGCGCGATGCGCGTGAAGACGTTGCTCTGCGCGGCGCCGCCGGCGGCCAGGATGGCCGTCCGGGCGCCGGCCATGTGCGGCGCCTCGGGGTCGTCCCCGGCCAGCTTCAGCGCGAAGTAGGCCTTTACGCTGGCGCTGATGTCCATGTCGCCGTCGTGGAACAGCGGCCAGCCGCCGTGCTTGCCCTGGATGGACCGCAGATGGTTGGCGATCTTCGGTTCGATCTCCCGGAACTTGGGGGTGCCGACGCGTCCGAGGAAATGCTGCAGGAAGATGTACTCGGCCGGGATGGTGGCATCGGCCTCCAACTCGAACAGCCAGTGGCCGTCCGGGCGCTGCTCGGCCTGCAAGGCCGTCGTCATCTCGGTGACGAGGGCGTCGACGGCGTCGAGATCGGGCAGGGGTGCGGGCGCAGAAGGTGCCTTCTGGTCCCTGGCTACGGTGCTGCTGGTCATCGTGATATCTGTCGGCGAAATCTCAAAGGGTGAATGTGAGGAATTTCCGGTCTGCGTTCTTCAGCCTCTGGCTCCCCCTGTCCACCGCTTGCGAATCAGCGGTTTCTTGACGGAATTGTGACCAAGCGGGCCGCCTCTGGCAAGTCCCGGACCTAGGCAAATCGCGTAGAAGCTCAGGTCCCGGCGAGCTGCTTGGCGGCGGCCTCCCCGGAGAGCACCGCGGATTCGATGGTCGCGGGATAGCCGGTGTCGGTCCAATCGCCTGCTAATACCAGATTGCTCCAGCGCGTGCACGCCCCCGGTCGCAGGCGCAGTGCCGCGGGAGTCTGTGCCAGAGTGGCGCGCTTTTCCTTGATGACGCGGATCACCGGCTCCAGCGCCGGATCGAGGCCCAAGGCCTTGGCGGTGTCGCGCCACATCAGGCCGGCGATGGTCTCGGCCGGCTGCTCGGCCAGCTCCTCGGCGGCACTGACCGTGAGGCTGGCCACGTCGTCGCGCAGGAACAGCCAGTCGGCGGCGCCGCCGACCAGGCCCAGAATCGGCAGTTCCGGCGATAGAGGGCGGCTGGGACGGGCATTGGCCGGCAGGCGGATGTGGGCGTTGACGATGGGGCGGCTGTCCCGCGGCACCTGCAGGTCAGGGACCAGATTGGCCGCATTTTCGGGCGGCAGGGCCAGAACCACCGCGTCCTCGGCGGCAGGGACGATGCGCTGCTCACCGAATTCCAGCGCCGCGACCCTTTCGCCGTCGAAAGCGAGGCTGCGCAGTCGTTTGCCGAAGGTGATATCGCCGCCGCGCGCGCGGATCGTCGCCAGGGCCGGATCGACGAAGGTATCGCTGAGGCCGTGCCGGGCGACGAAGGGCCGGCAGGCGGCGGCACCCTTGGCGAAGGATTCGCGCACCACCAGCCAGAGCAGCCGCGCCGAGGCCTCGCGGGGGTGGGTGTTGAGGGCGGCGACGGTCAGCGGCACCCAGAAGCGGTCCCAGAGGGGACCGCGGTCGCTCAGGCAGTCGGCGACCGTGGCGTTCTCCGACGCCACCGCCAGCCGCCAGGCGGCCAGATAATCGCCGATGCCGGTGCCGGGGATGCGTTTGTCCGCGTCGAGAATCCACCAGGGAACGATTCCGGCGCTGGGCTCCAGGGTCCAGCTCTCGCCGGTCCCCAGGTCGAGGAAGGGAAAGGCGGTGTGCTGAGGTCGGGTCAGCCGGTCGGCGGCGCCGATCTCGGCCACGAAGCCCAGGGCCGCGGTGTTGGCGGCCAGCAGCATGTGATTGCCGTTGTCGATGCTGCGCTCCAGCTTGGCATCGACGTAGGAGCGACAGCGTCCGCCGGCTTGCGCCGCGGCTTCGTAAAGTGAAACGCTCCAGCCGCGCTTGCCGAGCTGGACGGCGGCGGACAGCCCGGCGATACCGGCGCCGACGATGTGCGCGCGGCGGGGTGAAGCAATCGGTGCCATGGCGTCAGAGACCGTTCCTGAGAGCGATCCACAGCTTTTCCACCTTGGGCAGACTGACCCGTGCCGCCGTATCGTGCCAGCCGCGTTGCTGCAGGCGAATAAGAAGGCGGTGATAGACGGCCAGCATGATGCGCGCCGGGCGCATGGGCCCACGTTGGCAGAGCGCCATGAGACGCTTGGCCTCGACAAAACGTTCCTCCGCCAGGGCCGCCAGGTCGCGGCAGACCGCCGGCAGGCGTGGATCCTGTAGCACCGTCATTGGGTCCGTCGACTCGATGCCGTGGCGTTGCAGCAGTTCGCGCGGCAGGTAAAGGCGGCCGCGTTCGGCGTCCTCGGCGATGTCGCGCAGGATGTTGGTGAACTGCAGCGCATCGCCCTCGGCCAGCGCCAGCTCGCGCGCTTCCGGCTCCTCGGCCCCGAAGGCGTGGACCGAGAGAACGCCGACGGCGCCGGCGACGCGGCGGCAGTAGAGGCGGAAATCCGCCATGCTGGGCGCGCGGATGTCCTCGCGGGCATCCATCTCCATGCCGTCGATGATGGCCAGGAACTCTTCCTTGGGCAGCGCGTAGTCGTGCAGCGGGCGCAACAGAGCCAGGGCGGTCGGCAGTCGCGGCCGTCCGGCATAGAGGTTTTCGATCTCTTCGCGCCAGGCGGCGAGATCCCGTTGCTTTTGGGCCGGGGTGCCGCCTTCGTCCGCGATGTCGTCGACCTCGCGGCAGAAAGCGTAAATGGCATACATGGCTTCGCGGCGCGGCCGCGGCAGCAGGCGCATGCCCCAGAGGAAGGAAGAGCCGGAGCGGTTGGCGACCGCGTCGACGTGGGCCTGGGCGGCCTCCGGCGACATGGCGGTCGCGGCTTGTGCGGTCTGCGCCGTCATCCGCGCTGTCCCGCCGGCTGATGGCGTCCGAAGACGCGGCTGATTTGGACGCCTGCCATGCCTTTCAGGCCGCACAGCACAAAGTCGAGGCGCCGCAGGGCGACGCGGCTGGCCAGCGGATCGCCTGTCCTCAAGTGCGCCGCGAGGCGGCGCGCCAGCTGCACGATGATCGCCGACTCCATCGCCAGGCGGCGGGAGCGCAGCAGGCCGGGCAGGCGCTCGGCCTCGTCGAGCAACAGGTCGACGCCATCGAGGCATTTGTCGAGCAGGCGACGGAACCCCGGCGGGCTCGTCGTGAGATCCAGCACCTTGGTGGCCTCGAGGCCTTCGGCCCGCAGCCAGTCTTCCGGCAGGTAGACGCGGTCGAGGTCGTGGTAGTCGTCCTGACAGTCCTGCAGGTGGTTGAGAATCTGCAGGGCGCTGCAGAGCGCATCGGAGCTGGCGTAGCCGCCCGGCTCCTCGCCGTGCAGATCGAGCAGGTAGCGCCCGACCGGGTTGGCCGAAAGCCGGCAGTAGCCGAGCAGTTCGCCCCAGTCGGCATAGCGCAGCTTCACGGCGTCCTGCTTGAAGGCGGCGATCAGGTCGGTGCCGCGCGCCGTGGTGACGTCGGTGGCGGCCAGGCTTTCGCGCAGTCTGGTGGCCTTCTCCAGGCCGGGCCGGTCCTGCTGGGGATCGAGCAGCGCCGCTTCAAAGAGCGACAGGCGGGCGATTTTATCCTCGGCGCCCAGGTCCGGGTTGTCGGCGATATCGTCGATGGCACGGGCGAAGGCATAGTAAGTCGCCACATGCGGGCGCAGCGCCGGCGGCAGCAACCAGGAGCCGACCGGGAAATTCTCGTCCGCCGAACCCTTGCCCGACGGTGTCTCGACCTCAGTATCAGTCATCTGCCTCAATCACGAACCGGCATCTCCCGAAGAGCTTAGCGCTGGGCGCCGTCCTCTTCCAGATGCTGGTCCTTACCCTGTACACGGCCTTTCCAATGTCCGCCCACGCCGCGCCAATGACGCCAGGCGGAATCGAACGTCATGGCGCTGTATAGAGCAGCAGCCAGCGGCAGCAAAGGCGCAAGCCAGGCCGGCTGGCCATATAGCTTCAGGGTCGGCACCAGCGAGAGGGCCATCAGCAGCCAGGCGAGGCCGGCCGCCAATGCCGCCGGAGACTGTTGATGCCAGGGATAGGCGATCAGCAAAACCGGTGGCGCGAGGTAGGTCAGGGCCATGCCGAGCAGGGTGCCGGCCAGCAGCAGCGGAGAGTGGTGGAGTTGGGTGTAGGCGGTGCGGGCGACCATGGTCCAGATGTCGCGAAGCCCGGCATAGGGCCGGATCGACCGCGCCTCGGTGGCCAGGCCCAGCCAGATTCCGTTGCTGCCGGACTGTCGGGCCGCCTTCACCGCCGCCGCCAGCGTGCAGTCGTCGATCAGGGCGTCGCGGATCGCCGCCAGTCCACCGATGCGCTGCAGCGCCTCACGGCGCAGCAGGACGCAGCCGCCGGCGGCGGCGGCGGTGGCCTTCTTGGGATTCTTGACCCAGGCAAACGGATAGAGCTTCTGAAAGAAGTAGATGAAGGGCGGGATCAACAGGCGTTCCCAGAAGTCCTCGCAGCGCAGTGCGACCATCAGCGAGACCAGGTCACGGTTCTCGTCCTGCGCCTTGGCGACCAACTGACGCAGGGCCTCCGGCGGCTGCTTTATGTCGGCGTCGCTGAACCAGATGAAGTCGGTCCCGGCATCGCAGTGCTGCGCGCCCTGGTGCAGAGCCCAGAGCTTGCCGGTCCAGCCCTTGGGAAGTGGCGTCGCCTGCAGCAGGCTGAAGCGTTCCGGGTGACGGCTCGATGCCGCCGCTTCGCGGGCAGTGGCGTCGGTGGCATCCTCACTCTGATCGTCGACCAGCGTCACTGAAAGCTGTCCGGGGTAGTCCTGGTCGAGCAGCGAGGTGAGGCTTTCGGCGATCACCGCGGCTTCGTTGCGCGCCGGTACGATGGCGGCCACCGACGGCCAGGCAGAGCGCGCGGCCGGGCGCGGTCCCAGCTTTTCTTCCGAGCGCCAGAATCCACCGTGAAAGACAATCAGATAGAGCCAGATCAGCAGCGACAGCAGAGCAATCGTGATGAGTAACAGGTGCAAGGCAGCGTTTTCCATCTCTCGGCGAAGGCATTCACCCCGGCCCTGCGCGTAGCAGGTCGCTTGGCCGCTTGCACTCTTATTCGTCGGTTCGACCGGCCCTCGCTTGAGGCTTCGGCAGCTACGAATGCCTTCGCGAATTGACGTTCAGAGAGATCAGCTTGTCCGGCGCCGTCCCGTCGCTGGATAGCGGCAGGCACAAAGCCTCGACATCGACGAGGGCCCGCTTTCTTGGAGAGGTGACGGGCCAGTAGGCATAGCTGGGCGCGGCTTTGGCCAGGCAATAGTCGAACAGAAGCTTCGAGCGGTCCCACACCAACTCCGGAACGGTCGATTCAGACATCTTGCGTCCGGTCTGCTCCCCATAGACATCGACCAGCTTCTGGCCGAACAAACGCACGAAGTAGTCTTCCCCGCCGTCGATGACATCCACCATGACGATGTAGGGCCATAGCGTAACGATTTTCTCGGGCTCGAAGTCGGCCCGCAGTGGAAACTTTGCGTTGCCTTTGATTCCCTGCCAGTAGGTCATCGCCTGTTCCAGCAGCGGAGATATGAACTCGAATCCTTCGGCCAAAATCGGGCCGACCGGCAGACTTTCAGCTCTTCTCTGGATCACCTGAAGCATATCGCCTCTAAAATAATTTTCTGCAGAATTTCGCGCTATTTAATCAAATCGGGTCAGGGGTAAAAAAATCTAGATGCAATTATCGCGGCACCATGATGACGCCTAGATTAACAACTCGGTATGTGATGCCAAATTCGGCTGGGCTCTAAATGAAAAAAATATTCAGCTCAAAAGTTGTAGTTGGTTCTGTCTATCCGTCCTTTTTTTGCGTCGACTCCGCCATCGGCAGTCGCAAGCAGCCCTGTCCGCGGCTGCTTATGACCGCCGGCGCTAGTGTGATTTTGGTTCTGAAGAGCTGAAATTATCCTGGGAGTTCAAGATGGTGGTACGGTCGTTGGGATCGCTGTCGACATAAACGATTCCGGCAAGCACCATATTCGCGGTCTCCTGATCGTCGCTCAAGGGCAACATAAGACGTTTGGCGCGCAGGGTGGTTGAGCCCTCCGCACCGAAGTTGTTCTCAGAATAGAGGGGAGCAACCTCCGCCATCAAGCGGTCGTAGAGTCCCATGATGTAGTCGAGGTAGGGGCCCTGCTTTATTTCGTCGAGAAAGCGGTTGGTAAGTGCGCAGCCAAAACGCTCTTCGATCTGCGTGCCGGCGAGACGGTAACGGATGCGGTTTTCCGGGGTGTTTCCGTCTTCGCTCTTAACGATCTCGGTCAGTGCAATATGAGGCAGGAGATGCGGAATATCGACGGGATCAATATCGGCGCGGGCCGGAGCAATGCGCCCATCGCGGCGTTCCGACCAATAAGAAAACAGCTCGGCGAGCAATGGCTCGTCCAGGTTTTCAATGATGGACATCTATCCTGCTCTCCCCCCGTGACCGCTTCCCTTCCGGCTGAGGCCCAGTGAGCACTGGCTCATCGAATTACGACCGAAAGAAGAAGAAGTCTCAGACTCTCCCGCGCGGAGGTTAGCATTTCGCTGCTGTGATTATAAGCCTTTTGCTAGGACGCTGCAGCGCTCGAGAAAAAGCCGCTTTGCTTTACTCGGGGTCCAGGGCTTCAGCTCGATGTCGTCGAATCGCTTGTGATGACCGAACAGCGGCCGCGCTTCGTGCGGCGAGAATCCGGCCAACTGGGTCGCTTCCAGATAGGCGGCGATTCGGTCGGCGCGCTTGATAAGCTGCCGCAATTCGGCCGATTCGCGCGCCGGAAGACCAAAGCGCAGGCGGATGGCCGTCATCAGCCGTTCTTCCAGGGCTCTATAGTCGACCCCTACGGCCGTCTTGAAGGGGGTGATCAGGTCGCCGATGACATATTCAGCCGCGTCATGCAGCACTGCGGAAAGATGTCCGGCGGCGTCGAGTTTGGGTCGCAGCCGCCCGGCGATGTCGTCCACCAGCAGGCTATGCTGGGCGACCGAAAAGGCGGAGTCGCCGTTGGTCTGACCGTTCCAGCGCGCCACGCGGGCCAAGCCGTGGGCGATGTCCTCCATCTCGATGTCGAGCGGCGAGGGGTCCAGCAGGTCCAGCCGCCGTCCCGAAAGCATGCGTTGCCAAGCCCGCGTCGCATCCTTCATGCCAGCCTCAATCCTTCCGTTGCCGCCTCGGCGAGACGACAAGGGATAGGCAGCGGGAGCGCCGGGCGCAAGCCATCAAGCAGGGCAGGCCCCTCCAAAGGAGGGAGAGGCGCTGCCCGCGGTCAGGCGCGATTGCTGCGCAGGCTGGTCAGCAGTTCGGAGAGATTGTCGTCAAGTTCCTGGGTGTTCTTGGCGACCACGCCCGAGGCCTCCGCAACCTTGTGCACCGACTGGCTGGCGGTTTCGGTATTTTCGCGCACCGATGCCATGGCCGAGTTCATCTTTCGGCTGCCGTCGGCCGCTTCCTGCAGGTTGCGGGAGATGTCGCGTGTTGTGGCGTCCTGCTCCTCGACGGCGGCGGCGATCTTGGTCGAGTGCTCGTTCAGCTGATTGATGATGCCGCGGATATCCTTGATGGCATCGACGGTGACCTTCGTCGATCCCCGGACCTTGTCGATACGCTCGGTGATGTCCTCGGTGGCGCGGGCGGTCTGGGTCGCCAGCGACTTCACTTCGTTGGCGACCACGGCAAAGCCCTTGCCCATTTCGCCGGCGCGCGCCGCTTCGATGGTGGCGTTGAGCGCCAGCAGGTTGGTCTGCTCGGCGATCTCGGCGATAAGGCCCACGACTTCGGATATCCCGGACACAGCCTCGCTGAGTTCGGCGACCTGCTCGGTCGTCATTTCGGATTTGTTCTCGGCCTTGGCGGCGATGTCCGCCGTCTCGCGAACCCGGGCGGTGATCTCGCTGACCGAAGAAGAGAGTTCGCCGACGGCGCCGGCGATGGCGTCCACCTTTTCTGTGGTGTTGTCCGCGGTATCGGCGACCTGGGCGGCGGTGCCCTGGGTCTCGTCGGCGCGTTCCAGCATGACCTTGGTTTCGCCCTGCATTCCGTCGAGGGAAGAGCGGATCTGGGTCACCGCGCCTTTCACGTTGGTCTCGAACTTGTCGGCCAGGGACACCAGCAGCTCCTGGCGTTCGTTAGCGGCGTTGGCCTGCAGCTCCTGCTGCTCGCGGCTCAGCTTCTCGGTCTCGGCCACGGCAGACTTGGCCTGTGCCACCGCGGCTTCGGCGCTGGCGAAGAGACTGACGAGCTTATGGCTGAGCAGGATCAGCACCACGACTTCCAGCACCACGACGACCGCGTGCAGGACCACCCGGGCGAAGTTGGCGCCATCGGGGAACACTGCGTAGGGCATGAGGAAGTTCAGGGCGAGGTGATGCACGGCGGTGACTGCGGCAGCCACCAGGATCGTGCGCCAGTCGCAGAAGGCGACCAGCATCGCCAAGGCGGCGAAGTAGATCATGTGGAAGTCGATCTGCCAGGGCCCGGCGGCGGCCAGCACCATCAGAGAGACTTGAACCACGGTAGCTACCGCGATGACGTAGCGTGTCAGGGCGGCCTCGCCACCAATGGCCTTCCAGACGCCGAGCGCGACGCAGGCGACGACAAAGGCGGCGATGGTCGGCGCGAGCCAGGCGTTTCCGGTCAGCATGGCTGTGGCCGTCACGGCCGGCACCACGGCTAAGAGCAGCAGGCTGGACCACTTGCTCGCGGTCTGGCGAATTGCCGTAATACCCTCTGCGTTGCCGTTGTCCTGGGTGGCGCCGTTTTGCTCTGTCATCGACTTAATCGCTTTAAGCATCTCTCGACCCTTACTTAATCCTAATTTATGTCTCCGGCGATGAGGCAGCCGGCGGCGGTCAGCGGATCGACAACCAACCAGGCACCGGCCTGGCGCAAACGCCGGGCAAAACCACTTTCGTCACTGTGAGCGACCAATACCGTCCCCCAGCCTCCCTCGCGCACCACCAGGCCATCGGCCTCGGCGACAGCGGCGAGTACTTCCGTCTTATCGGTGCCCGGTGGGAAGACCGCGGCCAGCGTGCCGCGCGCCTCGCTCGGAAGGTCGGCAACGGCCACCAGAGGCGCGAAGCTGACCAGCAAAAGCAGCACGATTGCCAAGAAGGTGCCGGCGCGATGGCTCGAAGCCACCGTTTCTGGCGCTTGGCACAGATGGGACGTGCTTTGACTGCTCACCGGATTCCTATCCTTACTCAGCCGAAGGTTTATCCGAAAAAGCCTTTAGGCCCCGTTAAGCAGGATATTTAGGATAGAGGACCGGTGGAGAGTTTCGACTTAAGAGAGAGTTTTGGTGCTGCGTTTCAGATTTACGCGCGTGGTGGGCTTGTTTGCCGTGCGAAGGCGGCGCGGTGGAAGGTTGCCTCGCTGCGCAAAGCGTGGTGAAAGGCGGAGGAATTTCTCTAGGCGACAGGTCCGGCGATGACTCCCAACATTCTGCTGATCACGGCCGATCAATGGCGTGGCGATTGCCTCGGCGTTGCCGGGCATCCGGTGCTGCGCACACCGGCCATCGATGCCCTGGGGGCCGCCGGAGTCAGCTTCCTGCGCCACTATGCCCAGGCGGCCCCCTGTTCGCCGGCCAGGGCCTCGCTCTACACCGGGCTCTATCAGATGAACCATCGGGTGCTACGCAACGGCACGCCGCTGGACGCGCGCCACGACAACATCGCCAAGGCCCTGGCGCGCCAGGGGTATGACCCGAAGCTCTTTGGCCATACCGATCAGGCGGTCGACCCGCGCAGCACGACGCCCGACGATCCGCGTCTCACCACCTACGAGGAGGTGCTGCCCGGGTTCTCTGCCGAGGTGAAGCTGCCGGGGGACAACGGCGCTTGGTTCGAATGGATGGCCGCGCGCGGCCATGACCTGCCGGCAGATCTCTGGGACCTGTTCCTGCCGCCGGAGGGCCGCCCCGCGCTGCCGACTACCGCTGCGCCGCGCTTCAGCCAGGACGAAACCGAGACGGCGTTTATGACCGAGGCTTTTCTCGACTGGATGTCGGGCCAGCCGGATGACCAGCCCTGGTGCGCGCATCTCTCCTTTCTGCGTCCGCACCCGCCGTTCGTCGTGCCGGCGCCGTTCAACGATCTCTACGACCCTGCCGCCGGACCTGCCTTTCGGCGGGCGGCCAGCCCGCAGGCCGAGGCGGCGCAGCATCCCTACCTCGCCTATTGGCTGGAGGGCGCAAAGTCAGGCAGCTTCTGTTTCCTCGAGGACCCTGAGCGCCCGGTGACGACCTGGCCGGAAGAGGCCTTCCGCAACGTTCGGGCGACCTATTGGGGCATGATCTCCGAGGTCGATCGCCAGATCGGTTGCCTGGTCGCGGGCCTGAAGGCCAAGGGGGTGTGGGACAGCACGGTGATCGTGCTGACGACGGACCACGGCGAGTTGCTGGGCGACCACTGGACTCTGGGGAAGTTCGGCTACTTCGATCAGGCCTATCACATCCCCTTGATCGTAAGGGATCCGCGTCATCCGGAAGGTTTCGGGGGCCGCGTCACGGCCTTCACCGAGGCGGTGGATGTCATGCCGACGCTGCTCGAGGGCGTGGGCGCCAGGCGAGAGGGCCCCGCGGACGGCCGGTCCCTCGGTCCCTTCCTGCGTGGCGAGACGCCCCCCGACTGGCGCCGCGAGGCACACTGGGAATTCGACTTCCGCGATGTGGCGGGTGGCAAGGCGCAGGCGGCCCTGGGTGTTGATCTGGACGATTGCTCGCTCGCCGTCATCCGTGACGAGCGTTACAAGTACGTGCACTTCGCCGGTTTGCCGCCGCTGCTCTTCGACCTGCAGGAAGACCCCGACGAGTTGCACAATCGCGCCGAAGACGCAGGCTATCTGGCAGTGCGTCTCACCATGGCCGAGAAGCTGCTGGCCTGGCGCAGCCGTCATCTGGACCGACAACTGACCGGCATCGCGTTGACCGAGGGTGGCGTGATCGACGCGCGGTCTTGACCCTGGCGGTCAGGTCGGATCGCTTGTCGTTTCCTCGCCACCCATACCGGCCAGCAGGGGCGGAAAGCCCGGCGCGCGCAATTCTTCGCCCAGTTGGTCCTCGAGGATTTTGACCGCCTGGGTGGACCAGGCTTCGTCGCCATAGGCCGTTTTGGCCTGCTCGAAGAAGTCGTTGACCAGTTCCGCCACCGCCAGGGGCGTTTCGGTTTCCTTGCCCAGCTTCATGGCCAGACGCATGTCCTTCAGCGCGAGGTTCATGGTGAAGGCGCAGTTGTAGGAGCCGTTGAGGACAAGCTGCCCTTCGGTTTCATGGGCAAAGGAATTACCGGAGGAAATGCGGATGCCGTGATAGGCCTTCGCCAGGTCGACCCCGGCGCGCTTGGCCAGCATCATGGCCTCACCGCTGGCCCAGAGGTGCACGAAGGCCAGCATGTTGGTGATGACCTTGACGACGGAGGCAGAACCGATCGGCCCCATATGCTCGATATCTCCGCCCATCACCGAGAGCAGCGACTGGTAGCGTTGGAAGACCGCTTCGTCGCCACCGACCAGGATCGAGATCTCTCCGGTCCAGGCGCGGTTCGCGCCGCCGGTGATCGGCGCTTCCAGCACGTCGATGCCGCGGGCGGCGGCATCATCGGCATAGCGCCGCATATCGGCATCGTCGGTGGTGCTCATCTCGATCCAAAGAGAGCCGGGGGCGAGGGCGGAGAGCAGGCCGCTTTCACCCGGTACGACCGCGGTGACGGCCGCCGGGTTGGGTAAGGAGGTGATGGCGACCTCCGCGCCTTCCGCCGCCGCTCGGCTCGACTCGGCCAGCTTGGCGCCGGCTGCGACCAGGGGCGCCGCCCGTTCGGCGTCGAGGTCGAAGAGCGTCAGTTGATGGCCCGCGCTCAAGAGGTTCCTGGCCAAGGGGAAGCCCACGTTACCCAGGCCGATAAAAGCAATTCGCATGGCGGTCTCGCTACTCAGGGGGTTGCCGGAAACGCAGAAGAGCCTGAACGCTGCAGGCTGTCCAGTCTCTAGCGGAATGTGGGCCCAATCAGCTTCTGGACTTGACGGGAAACTCCGCGCCAACACGTAATGCAATCCGGCCATCGGTACCCGCCGCGATTCGAGGGGGTGCTTGTCTGAGAGGGAGCTGAGCGTGAAGATCAGCGCGTTTGAAGTTTTCGTTGTCGGCACGCCGCCGCCGCATTTCGGCGGGCGTTACTGGGTCTTCGTAAAGCTGACGACCGACAGCGGCGTCGAAGGGATCGGCGAGGTCTATTCCCTGCCGTTCCATCCCACTGCGGTCGAAGCGATGATCGCGGATACCTGCGAGCGGATGGTGATCGGCGCCGACCCCTTTCAGATCGAAAAGCTCTGGCGCCGCATCTACAGTCGCGGCTACAGCCAGCGCCCCGATCCCTCTCTGCTCGGTGTCTTGAGCGGCATAGAGATGGCCTGCTGGGATATCGTCGGCAAGGAACTGAACCGTCCGGTCTACGATCTCCTTGGCGGCAAGGTGCACGAGCGCCTGCGCAGCTATACCTACCTCTATCCCAAGGCGGGCGAAGACGAGCAGGTCTATCGAGATCCGGATCTGGCGGCCGAGCGGGCGAGCGAGTATCTGGCCCAGGGCTTTACCGCGGTGAAGTTCGACCCGGCCGGGCCGTACAGCGCATTCGACCCGCGTCAACTTTCTTTGGAGGCGTTGGATCGCTGCGAGCTTTTCGTGAAGCGCCTGCGCGAGGCGGTGGGCTCGTCCTGCGACCTGCTGTTCGGTACCCACGGCCAGATGACGCCGGCCGGTGCGATACGTCTGGCCCGGCGTTTGGAGCCCTACGATCCGCTGTGGTTCGAGGAGCCGACGCCGCCCGAAAACCCGGCGGCGATGGGGCAGGTCGCGCGGGCCACCTCGATCCCCTTGGCCAGCGGCGAGCGGCTCACCACCAAGTACGAATTTTCCGCCCTGCTGCAGGCGCAGGCGGCGTCCATCCTGCAGATGAACCTGGGACGGGTCGGCGGAATCTTGGAGGCCAAGAAGATCGCCGGCATGGCGGAGACCTTCTACGCGCAGATCGCGCCGCATCTCTACTGCGGGCCGGTGGTCGGCGCGGCCAACATTCAGATCAGCGCCTGCAGCCCGAATTTCCTGATCCTGGAGTCCATCCAGACCTGGGAGGGCTTTCACAGCGAAATCCTGAAGCACCCGATCCGCTGGGAAGCAGGCTACGTCATTCCGCCTGAGGCGCCGGGCCTCGGTGTCGAACTGGACGAAGCGGTCGCCCGCGCCCATCCCTACGACGGCGAGGCGCTTCACCTCGAGATGAGCCAGAGGCCCGAGTGAGCCGCTCCGCCCATTCCACCATTCTCTTCGCCCTGGGAGTTCAGCGTAAATGAAAGCCGCGGTCCTTGAAGCCTACAACGCCCCCCTCGCGCTGCGCGAGGTGCCTGATCCCGAGCCGGGCAGGGCCGGCGCCGTCATCCGCGTGGAGGCCAACGGCATCTGTCGCAGCGACTGGCATGCCTGGGCCGAGCATTGGCCGGGTTTTCCGAAGCTGCCGCATGTGCTGGGGCACGAGATGTGCGGCATCGTCGAGGCCGTCGGTCCCGACGTGACCCGCTTTGCGCCGGGCCAGCGCGTGATTGTGCCCTTCAGCGGCGGCGATGGTGTCTGCCCCTGGTGCGACGACGGTCTGCCGCACCTCTGCGACGACCCGGTGATGCCGGGCTTCCGATCCTGGGGCGGCTTCGCGCAGTACGTGGCGGTGGACAAGGCCGACCGCAATCTCGTGATCCTGCCTGAAGACGTGAGCTTTCTGGCCGGTGCCGGCATGGGCTGCCGCTTCATGACCGCCTTCCACGGACTGACCGAACGGGTGCGCCTCGGCGCCGGGGAGTGGGTGGTGGTCTATGGCTGCGGCGGCGTCGGCCTGTCGGTGATCGAAATCGCCACCTGCCTCGGCGCCCAGGCGATTGCCGTCGATATTGGCGCCGACAAGCTGGCCCTGGCCAAGGACCTGGGGGCGGTCGCCACGATCAATGCCGCGGAGGTGGACGACCCCGCGGCCGCGGTGCTGGAAATGACAGGCGGCGGCGCGCAGGTTTCCGTCGATGCCCTGGGCATTCAGCAGACCTGCGCCAATGCCGTAAACAGCCTTACCAAGCGGGGCCGCCATCTGCAGATCGGTATGACCACGGGCCAGGCCGGGGGACGGCTGGAGGTGCCGGTCGACGACATGATCAACAAGGAACTGGAAATCTTCGGCAGCAAGGGCATGCCGGCGCAGAACTTCCCGGCGATGCTGCGGCTGGTGGCCGCCGGGCGGCTCGACCCCGGTCGCCTGGTAACCAGGACTGTGCCTTTGGAGGAGGCCGGCGCGGTGCTGGCCTCGATGGGGCAGTTCGACACCCTGGGCTTCACGGTCATCGACCGCTTCTAGTTTTCGCAAAGCCTCGTCGCCTCTACCCGGACCGGGGCGTAAAATCTCAAGCGTGCGAAAGTGCTACAGTCTTGCGCCGCAGCTTGGCCTATCTTTCCGCTGCTGTTGTCATTGAGGGTCCCGGAATGGAATACACGCAATTGGGCGCGACTGGCCTTCGGGTAAGCCGTGCCGGGCTTGGGTGCGGGGGAAACAGCCGGCTCGGGCTGGGCAAGGGAGCGACCAAGGCGCAGGCGATCCGTCTCGTGTGCAGGGCGCTCGACGAGGGCGTGAACTTTCTGGACACCGCCGAAGCTTACGGTACCGAGGGTGTCGTAGGCGAAGCGGTCCAGTCAGTAGACCGCAGCGAGGTCATCCTCTCGACAAAGGCGCGGATCTGGCTGGGCAAGCGGTTGTTGAGCGCAGACGAAGTGGTTGCAGCCTTCGAAGCGTCGCTCACCGCCCTCCGCACGGACTATGTCGATGTCTTCAGCGTCCACGCCGTAACGCCGGACATTTACTCGCATGCAAAGGATGAGGTCCTGCCTGCGCTATTGCGGCAGAAGGCGGCGGGAAGAATTCGACATATCGGCATCACCGAGAGCGCTCCGCGCGACCCGACACAGGCGATGCTGCATCAAGCGGTCCGCGACGAGACGGCCTGGGAAGTTATGATGCTGGCTTACAGCATGATCAACCAGGGGGCCGGAAAGACGCTGCTGCCGCAGATGCGGGAAAAGGGCATTGGGTCATTGCTCATGTTCGTGGTGCGCAACATCTTCAGCCAGCCGCAGTTGCTGGACCGGACCCTGTCGGAACTGGCGAGTGCCGGGGAAGTGCCGGCTGAAGCGGCCGGATCGGACAAGCCACTGGACTTCCTTGTTCACGAAGGCGGCGCCGTCAGTCTGACCGATGCGGCCTACCGCTTTGCACGACACCAGTCCGGTGGCGACGTTGTGCTTTTCGGGACCGGTGACGAAGCTCATCTCAAGGAGAACATCCGCTCTATCCTGCGGCCACCGCTGCCTGAAACAGACGTGGCTCGGGTAAACGGGTATTTTGGGGCATTGTGCGGTGTCGGTCTCGACATGCCGGATCG
>PJEL010001500.1_pt1 | contig 23346 bp, 18 predicted proteins | sample 1853271 | NCBI WGS metagenome assembly PJEL01 (sample SAMN08108733, study PRJNA415343) | Invertebrate metagenome, whole genome shotgun sequencing project. | host: Globobulimina | place: Sweden: Gullmar Fjord | collected 2015-08
AGAGGACGAAGGACAGGCTGAGCATGGTGCCGGCGCTGGGAAAACCGAAGAAGGTCGGCAACAGGATCTGCACCGAGGCGTCGGCGTTCTCTTGCCCCTCCTCGTCGAAGACCGCCGAGTCGGCGATCAGCTGCTTGCACTTCTGGGACAGCATCGGCAGCACGACCAGGGTGCTTCCCGTGGCGAAGGCCGTGATCAACGGTGCCCACAGAGCACGCAGCGTGGCTCGATACCCCAGCGGCGTGAAGATCGCGACCAGTCCCGGAAGCACGCCGAGCCCCAGCAGCAGGGCCAGCAGGGCATAGAGTACGATGTAGACCTGCAATCGGATGAGATCCTGGAGATCTGTCGTTCCCACCATGTTCGCGATCAGGCAGAAGACGCCGATGGGCGCCAGCTTGGCGATGTAGCCGGTGATCCGCATCATGGCGTCACGGAGCGCGATCAGCGGCTCCAGCACCGACGCCTTGTTCTCCAGGCCGGACAACGCGACCCCGAGCAGGATGAAGAACACTACGATGGCCGGGACGATCGCGTTCGCCAGGGAATAGAATGGATTCGCCGGAATGAAGAGTTGCAGGAAATTCGGAGCTTCCGGCTGTTCGACCAGGCTCGTGCTGAAGAACGAGGCCGAGGGCCAGGCCGGAAAGGCGATCGGCATGAGCGACACCATCAGAAGAGTGGCCGCCCAGATGAGCAGCAGGATTCCGCCGGCCCTGACGACCAGCCGTCCGATCTCTTCGCGGCGCAATCCGCCGAGTCCCGTGACCAGGGAGAGGGCGATGTACGGGATCACCGTGATCCTCAGGACCTCGACGAAGATGTCGCCGACGATCTTCAGGTGCCCGGCCAGGTCGCCGATGAGGACACCGACGACCGCACCCAGGACCAGGGCCAGCAGCACCTGGGTCGAGAGGCTCATCGGTCGCTTCATCTAGATCACCGCCAGCTTTGAGGAGTGAGCCCCGTCGATGGTCGGCCAGGGGTGCTCGATCTGAATCTGCAGTTGCTCGTCTTGTCATCCGCATCAGCGGCCGCAAGATACCATATCGGGTCGATAGTCACCATTCCCGTCGGCATCGTCCTGTCGCCATCCAAGGGTCGTGAAGGTAGCTTATGCGGGCCCGCGACGGCGTGTCGACACTCGATTCCCCCGGAGGTATGACGTGAAATTCGACCCGACGCCGGTCCCCTGGACCATCGTCCTCGTGCTCTTGATGGCCGCATCCTGTTTCGGCCAGGAGTTCCCTCCGGTGCAGGGCGTCAAGACGATGACCGAACGGTCGGTCCCCACGCCGGTGGGGCTGTCGCCGGAGCTGACGGAGATCATCGCCGACCATCAGATCCCGCCCTTCATCGCCGCCCCCTCGACGCAGGAGGAGTGGCTGGCGCTGCAGAAGGCGTGGGACGCTCCCTTCAGCGAGATATCGCGTGCCTTCGCCGACCGGATCGGGGCGACCTACGAATCGACGACCGTGGCGGGCGTTCCCTGCTTCCTCGTCACGCCCAGCGTTGTTAGCGACCGATTCGAGGATGTCTGGCTCGTCCACCTGCACGGAGGCGCGTTCGTGTTCGGCGGTGGCGAGGCCGCGGTTCGTGAGGCGTTGTGGATCGCCGAGGCCTGCCAGGCGCGGGTCCTCTCCGTCGACTATCGGCGCCCGCCGCTCCACCCCTTCCCGGCGCCCATCGACGATGCCGTCGCCGTGTGGCGCAAGGTGATCGAGCGGCAACCGGCCGCCGCGACGCCGATCATGGGCACCTCGGCGGGCGGCAACCTGGCCCTGGCGGCGACCCTCAAGCTCAAGGAACTGGGTCTGGCGCTGCCGGGCGCCCTCTTCGCGGGAACGCCGGCCACGGACCTCAGCCAGACGACCGACACCTGGCACACGCTGCAGGGGCTCGATCCTCTGGGGCAGCGCGCGGGCCTCCTCGTGGGCTGCTTCGACGTCTACGTTCCTTCTGGAGACTTCACCGATCCGCTGGTGTCTCCCGTCTACGGGGACGTGGACGGCTTCCCGCCGACGATCCTGATCTCCGGCACCCGGGACCTCCTGCTGAGCGATACCGTCAGGATGCACCGGGTGCTCCGGGCTGCGGGCGTGCGCGCGGACCTGCATGTCTACGACGGACAATCCCACGGCGATTACCTGCAGGGGCTCCTCGCATCCGTTCCGGAGTCCGCGGACGCCCAGTCGGAAATCTTCCAGTTCCTGGACGAGCACCTGGACTGATGCTGCGACGTTCAAGCGATGGACCCCAACGGAAAGACGAACGATGTCACTCGGCAGAATCAGGTCTGAACTCGGTCTGGTGGCGTCCGTGCTCACGGTCGTCATGTTCACGCTCTTCGGGAAGGGCTGGCTCGCCGACCTGAGCAGCCCGGCGTCCACCGGCGTCTACTTCGCCTGGTTGTTCCTGATCATGCTCTGGTCGTCCTTCGCCGTGGTCCGGCACGCCGACTGCCTTGCCGTCAAGCTGGGGGAGCCCTACGGGACCCTGATCTTGACCCTGGCCGTGATCAGCATCGAGGTGGTCATGATCACCGCCGTCATGCTCACCGGGGACAACATTCCCACCCTGGGTCGCGACATGATGTTCTCGGTCCTGATGATCGTCCTCAACGGCCTGGTCGGCCTGTCACTACTGGTGGGCGGATTGCGGCATGTGGAACAGACCTACAACCTCCAGGGCGCCAACGCCTATCTCGGCGTCCTCGTCCCGGTGGCCGTGCTCGGCCTCGTGCTGCCGAACTACACCGTCTCGACGCCGACCGGCTACATGTCCACGGCCCAGGCGGTGTTCGCCATCGGCTCCACGATCCTGCTCTACCTCGCCTTCCTCGGGATCCAGACCATCAGGCATCGCGAGTACTTCATCGCGCCCACCGGAGAGAAGGTGCTGGCCGACGACGCCCACGGCGATGCGGATCATCACGATCACGGAGATCTCGAGATCCACTCCGTGCCCTACCATGCGATCATGCTCGTGGCGTACATGGTGCCGATCGTGTTGCTGTCCAAGAGCCTGGCCAAGATCATCGACTACGGGATCTCGGTGGCCGGAGCGCCCGTCGCGCTGGGCGGTTTCCTGGTCGCGATCCTGGTGCTTTCACCCGAAGGCATGGCGGCGGTCAGGTCTGCGATGGCCAACAAGTTGCAGCGCTCGATCAACATCTGTCTGGGCTCGGGGCTCGCGACCATCGGCCTGACCGTTCCCGCGGTCCTCATCGTGGGGATGGTCACCGGCAAGGGCGTCGTGCTGGGCCTCACGCCCGTCGACACGGTCCTGCTCGTCACGACGCTGATCGTCAGCATGATCAACTTCAACAGCACTCGGAGCAATTTCGTCCAGGGGCTCGTGCACCTCGTGCTATTCTGCGCTTACGTGGTGCTCATCTTCGATTGAGTGGGCATGGATGTCATCGGAAGAAGCGGAGGTTATTCGATGAATATCAAGAACGTGATGATCGCAGGCGGTGGCACCCTGGGTTCCCAGATCGCCTGGCAGACAGCCTTCAAGGGATTCGATGTCATCGTCTATGATGCCTTCGAGGCTGGCCTCGAAGCTGGCAAGGGTTTCCACAAGCAGTATGCCGAGACCTTCATCGCCGCGCGCGGTGCATCCCAGGCGGAGATCGATCAGACCATGGCTCGACTCCGGTATACGACCGACCTGTCAACGGCGGCGCGAGACGCCGATCTGGTCAGTGAGTCGGTGCCCGAATCTCCCGAGATCAAGAAGGGGTTCTACGAGGAACTCAGTGCGGTGGCTCGGCCGCAAACGATCTTCACGACGAACTCCTCGACGATGACCCCCAGTGAGATCGTGGACGCGGTCGGCCGGCCGGAGAGGTTCCTCGCCCTGCATTTCGCCAATCCCATCTGGGATGCCAACGTCGGTGAGGTCATGGGGCACCCCGGGACGGATCCTCAGATCTTCGAAGACGTCGTGGCCTTCGCCCGCGCCATCGGCATGGTGCCCATTCCGATTCACAAGGAACAGAACGGGTATATCCTGAACTCGCTGCTGGTTCCGTTCCTCATGGCTGCCCTGGACCTCTATTTCGATGACGTTGCCGACGTCGAGGCCATCGACAGGACCTGGATGATCTCCACCGGCGTGAAGGCAGGGCCATGCGCGGTCATGGATTTCATCGGGATGGAGACGATCTACAACGTCGCGAAGCTGGCCGGCGATACATCCGGTGATGAGAGGCAACTCGCCCGTGCCAAGCGGATCAAGGACGAGTTCGTCGATCAAGGGAGATTGGGCGTCAAGACCGGCAAGGGATTCTACGAGTACCCGAATCCGTCCTTCTTGGATCCAGGCTTCCTGCAGTAGCGACTCGGGGGGCTCGTTCTATCGGCTTCGGACTGCCGCGGACCGTGGTGCCGGTGCGATCCCGAGTGCGTGCCGGACGTGGGGGAGCATCATCTCCACCCAGCGGCAATACATCTCGCCCGAGAAATGGAGGCCGTCCCGGGCCACCAGGCCGGGTTCGTCGCCGCACTGCCGCGATAGAGCCGTCACGTCGAGCATGGTGATGCCGGCGCCGGCGTACTTCTGCCGCAAGATCTCGTTGAAGCGGTCGATGTCCGCCTCGATGCGCTCCGGATCGAAGGCCATGCCGACGGGCGTCCGGCCGTAGTCGGGGATCGAGAAGCCCAGGACCCGCTCCGGCGATCCGCCGGCGAGTTCGAGCGACAGCGCGATCAGGGTATCCATGGTCGCCGCGAAGAGGCCGTGCTCCGAACCGTGGAACTGGTCGTTGACTCCGATCATCACCGCGACCAGGCCGAAGGTCACAGGAACCTCCGCATCCGCGCGCCACAGCCGGAGTCCATCCAGCAGGTCGCGCGTGGTCCAGCCGGTCTCGGCCAGGATATCGATGGATGCAAGGGGGGTGTTCTCGGCGGCCAGGGAATCGGCCAGCTGGCAGGGCCAGCTCGAGGCGAAGGGCACGCTCTCACCCACGGTGTAGGAGTCGCCCAGCGCGAGCAGGGTCGAGGGGTGGGACTGGTCGCCGCCAGGGGGCGGTGCGGTCATGGCCGCGGGTTCGGGGTCGTCGCCGCAGCCGACGGCGAGGAGGCCGGCCACGCTCAGCGCGACGGCGATGCGGTGTCGAGGGGTCGGGAATCCGGCCATCGAACTCTCCTGGGTGTGGCAGGATTCCAAGATAAGGTCCGGGATCCAGGCACCGCAAGGAGGGGTCGTTCTAGCTCTCCGGATCCTCGATCGACGTCAGCACGACGACTTCATCTCCCGATTCGACCGACCACTCCGTATCTCGATCCGGATTGAGCACGAGCCCGCCACCGGGATCCGTCGGCCGTCGGAACCCGAGAGCGATGTCACCGCGGTCCGCCGCGACCTGCTGGGCCGGCTCCTGCGGGGAATTGCGCGAGTGGCGTGACCAAGGCGACCACGACGACGGCCTTCACCCGCAGAAGGTAGTCGATCGAATCCCGACTATTCGATCACGGACGCCGGGAGCCCGCGCTGGCGCCCGATACCATCGAGTTCATCATCGTGCTGGTGGTGGGCATGCTCGTATTCTTCCGGCGCAAGTAGTAGCTGGCTGAGCCTCGTGTTCGAACTGCCAGATACCGACCGCGGCCACGAAGTGGAGGACGCAGGCCAGGGAGACGAAGAGAATGATCTCTTCCCGGGCGATGCGAAAGGCCCTGTGAAAGCGCTCGATGGCGCGCCTGTAGCGCATGACTTTCATTGCACGAAACAGACGCGGCAGGCCAAACACGGGAACGGCACGGAAGTCGATGATCGCGCCGATATAGAACGGTAAAAAGGACAGCAGATCGATGATGCCGTAAACACTGAAGATATATGCTCGCTTATTATTGGCCGCCGCCACGCTCGACACGTACTCGACGGTGAATATCGCTACGGTGACGCGGTCGCACCAGACGAGCAGAGTCCGCATCCGGGAGGACAGGTTGGAGAGGTCTCGATGGTGATGCAGGCCAGCGCAAAAAGGATCATACCGAGGATGAAATATTCGAAGGCCTTCCCTGCGCGCGTATCCTGGTCGGCGACAACGTCCCCAAGAGAAACGAACGACGTCCTTTCAGTCGCGGCAAACCGTCGCTACCGTTCTCGTTGTACGAATGACACTGCTTACCTATCATGAATGCCACTTCTTCGCGCCGCCGGATCAGTATTCCTTCCACAACATCAGCTCGATGCCGGATTCGGCGCTCTGGCTGGCGGTGGTCATGACTTTGAGATAGCTGCGCAGCAAATAGGACAGACTCACGTAAAAGGCGCTGCGACTACTGAGTACCTGTTTATAGGACACCATGACCCTGGGGCTGAGATACTTGCCCACCATCAGCCGACTCGCATCGCCCGCGCCCTCTCCATGCTTGATGGTGATCACGTCGACGCCGAGCTGCCGTGCCATTTGCGTCCCCAGTACCGCCGATCCGTAGGAAGCCAGGATCTCCCGGGAACGGGCCTCCATCATTTCGGCCTGACCGCTGTCCAGATCGCTCATCGGCCTGCCGAAGAGCAGGCCGGAAATGATGTCGCCTGCGGGCACGGGGGGCTCCGACGACAGGATCAGTTCGGGATTCTGACTGCGTCCAGCCACCTCGACGCGGTAGACGATTCCGTTGACGCTGACCGAAAGTACGATGTCCAGTTGAGGGTCGATGTAGGCCTCATCGGCGTAAAAGGTGATCAAGCCCCGGTCGACGCTGAAGAGGCGACCCATGAAGTTCAGACTACCCCGCACGGCTCGGAGCTGCCCGTCGAGACGCGGGATGCCGTTGCGCACGGTGGTGCTCAGATCGCCCCCCAGTTCGACGTTCAGACCATGGCCGCGCAGCCAGACATTGCCTGGACTGTGCAGGGCAATGCGGAGATCGGGCAGGAATAGCGCCGAGCCGGGCTGCGGCTCCGCTGCCGGTCCGGTGGGCAAGGCACCGCTGGAGTGCAAAACGACCACTGCGTCCCCCGGTGCCGGGTGCTCCCAGAGCAGGGAACTGCCATCGGTCGGCAGGAGGGAAGGCGGCAGATCCGGCACGCGAATCAAACCACCCCGCAAGTTGAGGCGACCATCGGCCCGGGGGTCGGCGACAGTGCCCGCCAGGCCCACCTGGCCCTCGGTGGTAAACCATGATCCGTCCGGTAAGCGGATGCGGGCCTGGTCGAGACGGATCTGCCCGCTCACCGCGGCGTCGCGACCTCGACCCGCCACGGTCATTTCACAGCCGAGGCGTCCTTCCGCGCGGATACCCGGCGGCCAGAGTGACTCGAGACGGCGTAATGCGATCTCCCGGGTTTCCAGGCTGAAAGCGAGTTCCTCGTCAACATCCAGGTGCCAGGCCACCGGTTGCAATCCGAAATGTAGTGGTAGCTGAACCTGCCCCTCGACCCAGGTGGTGTCCCGCTGCACGATCTGCCACTGGGCCTGCAAGCCCGACCTTGGCCCAAAATCCCATTCGACCTGGGCGCCGATCTCTTCCAGCAGGTCCACGCTGACGATCTCACCCTCCACGCTGCCAGCGGCCGTGGGCTGGGGCGCGCTTCCGCCCAACTGCAGGTCGCCGGCCAGCCGCACTCTTCCCTCGGGCAGTCGCCGATCACCCTCGGGTAACAGCAAGGCGTTCAGATCGGCCGCTGCCGCCTCCAGATCGAAATCCAAACCAAAACTCAGGCTATCCGGATCAAGGAAGCCACTGCCGTGCAAGTTGCCCAGGGTTCCGGCCGGATCCAGGCTGGCTATCTCACCCTCCACGCTGCCAACGACCGAGGGCTGGGGCACACTGCCGCCCAGTTGCAGGTCGCCGGCCAGCCGCACCGTGCCCTCGGGCAGTCGTCGATCACCATCGGGCAACAGCACTGTGTTCAAGTCGGCCGCAGCCGCTTGCAGATCGAAATCCAGACCTATACTCAGGCTGTCCGAATCAAGGAAGCCGCTACCGCTCAGGCTGCCAACGGTGCCGGCCGGATCCGGGCTGGTGATCTCACCCTCAACGCTGCCGACGACCGAGGGCTGGAGTACACTGCCGCTCAGCTGCAGGTCACCGGCCAGTCGCACCGTGCCCTCGGGCAGTCGCTGATCACCCTGAGGCGACAGCAGGGCGCCCAGGTCGGTCGCAGCCGCTTGCAGATCAAAATCCAGATCGAAGCTCAGGCTGTCCGGCTGGAGGAAGCCACCGCCGCGCAGGCTGCCCGCGGTGCCGGCCAGATCCAGCCCCCGCAACTCGAGGCACTGAGCCCGGGTATCGAAGGCGATCTCGAATCGTTCCCGGGCGGCCAGGGAGAGTCCGCGGAAAGTACCGTGCAGGCTGTCCACGGCGACGCTGATGGTTGCGCCCGTGGCCAGCTCGCCCGCGAGTAGCGCTCGCCCCTCGGCCACCGCGGCAGCCACGCGGAAGGCTCCGGCCACCTGGTCGAGAGAGTCGCTCAACTCGCCGTGGAAATGGGCTTGCAGCGCCTCCAGCTCGCGTCCCTGATAGTCGAGGCCAGCCGGTGCCGTCATCTGCAGTTCGAGGGTGCGTTGGCGATGCGTCGCCTGGAATTCCAGCTCGGGTATTCGCAGGTCGCCAGTGGCGACGGCGCCCCGCAGCGCGATCTCGCCGACGGGATAAGGCATCGCGCCTACAGCCCGGAGGTCCAGGTCGAGCTGCAGATCCAGGTCCTCGGGCAATTCTCCAGGCCAGAGAGCGAGCAGGTCGCTGTTCGGCAGGCGCAGGCGAGCGTCGGCATCGACGGTGCCGTCGGCGAGGATTCCGTGCAGGTCGGCGTCGGCGCCGGCCAGACGTAGCGCCAGGGAGTTGACCTCTAACCGCACCTTCCCGAAGTCTTGGCGCAGATCCGGCAAGGGCCAGGGTGCGCGGAGGCGAGCGTCCAGGAGGAAGTATGGCTCGTGATCACCGAAGGGATAATCTCGCCACCGGGCCGGCAGTCGGCCGTCCGGAAGGAGGACCCGTCCGTCGAGATCCAGCCCCTCGTCGCCGAGAGAGCCCCGCAGATCGACTTCGCTGCCCGCCATAGTCACTTCCAACGCCTCGATCTGCACGGAAGCACCTAGCCCCTTGACATCCAGGTGAGCGCGGTCAAGCCAACCGGTCGCGCCGAGATCGAGCCCCAGTTCGTAAGCGATCTCGGGACCGCTCAGATCGGCGCTGGCCAACAGCCTGCCCTCGAGCCCGTCCAATCCCGCCAGCTCCAGCTCCGGAGGCAGTAGGGGCGCCAGTTGGGCTGGTCCCGGCAGGTGGAGATCAGCGCGCAGATCGAGTTTATCCGGCCGGAAGCCGCCGCCGACGAGGCCTTCGAGATCGGCCTGGATCTCGGCCCCAATGGGACCGCCGCTGGACCAGGCGGCCGCCAGTATGGTCTGGAAACGTTCCCGGCTCACGCTATCCACGGCCGTCAGCAGGATCTCCGGCAGGAAAGCCGGTGCCGCGGGCCAGGTCGCACGGAGATCGGTATGGGCCCTACCTCCGCTGCCGAGGTCAGCCGACAGTCGGTACTCGCCTACCGCGCCGGTGATCTGCAGATCGCGAAGCGTCAGCTCTGGCCAGCTGCACCGGTCGGCCAGCAGATCGGCGAGGACCTGGACGTCGATGGACAACGTTCCCGGTGGTCGTATGCCTACTATCCCAGCGGCCTCCTGCCGGCCGTCGTGCTCCGCATTGTCACCGACTGCCAAGATGTGCAGGGGGTATAGAGTCAGAACGATGGTGCCTGTGCCCCTGCCGGCCAGACGCCAGCAGCATTCCAGATCGGGGCGAGGACGGGCGCGCAGGGCCAACTCGGCCCGGGGTTCCTCTCCTGCACGCAGATTCAAGCTGCCCCGCAGGTCCAGCAGGCGCAGGGGGGCGCCCGCGCCGATCTCGAAATTCAGGTTTTGCAGATGGAGGCTGTCCAGGGCCGCCGAGGGCAGGCCGCCAACGGCGCCCGCGTGAAAGAAGGGCAAGGCCCGGGCAATGGCATGCGGCAACATTGCGTCGGATTCCTGAATCTCGGCCACGAAGTTGTTCACCGGTTGCGCCGCACGAATCTCAGGCAGATCCACCGTCAGTCGGTCCACTGTGAGCGCGTGGATATGGATCTCGCGCCGTCTGAGTGCCACCGTGCTGAATTCGAGCACGATCCGATCGGCAGTGGCCAGCGTATCGCCTTCGCTGCTCCAGAGTACGCCGGTCAAATCGATTCGCCCCAGTCGCGGCCAGCGCGCATCGGCGACGCTCAACGTACCCGGCATGGCTCCATCGTTGCTGCGCAACGCCAGGTCGAGTAGAAATTCCCTGCCGCCCCGGGTGGCGATCCCCACCAGTATCGTGCCGGCGACCAGCATCACGAGCAACAGGACCAGTCCCAGGACGAGTCGCAGAGTTCGCCACAGACCCCGGAGGCGCAGTCCCGCACCGAGCCACTGCTTGAGCCGCTCCAGCCCGCTACTGGTCGTTTCCTGCTGTGTGTCGCCTTGGCTCATTTCACCACTATCGCTTCCACAGCGGCTAGCTGAGCTAGAAAGGGTGACCGATGCCGATGTGAAACATCCACCAAGGATTGTCCGGCAAGGCATCGATCACATTGTAAGCTGTTTCCAGATGGACCGGCCCGATGGGAGTGTGGAACATCACGCCCACTCCCAGCGCGGCCTTGTAGTCTTCTAGCGTCGTCTCCTCGCGCAGGCGCCAGACCTGACCGCTATCGATGAAGACATTACCTCCCAAGATTCCCGCGATGGGGAAGCGCAGTTCCAGACTGGCCAGGACACGCGACTCGCCACCAATGGGCTCGTTGCTGGTGTCGTAGGGGCCGAGGCGCCGCCGTGCATACCCGCGCATGGAGTTGAAGCCGCCGGCGAAGAAACGCTGGCTGGGTAAAAGATCGATGGCATCACCCAGAGGCGAGGCCACACCCAGATCCAGACGCGAGGCCAGCACCGTACGCTCGGCCAGCGGCAGGTACCAGGTGGCGACACCCTGCAGCCTGAGGAAGGGGTTGTCCGTCAGGGCGTTGGGGGGCGCCCAGCCGGCTTCCAGGGTCAGGCGCGATCCCTGCTGCGGGTCCAGGGGATTCAACGTCGTGTCGCGGTACCAGCGCACGACGAGACCGAGCTGCTGGCCGGCGTCATCGGGGAAGGCCGTGGGATCGGCAGTACGCGGATCGACCTTGTTGTCGGCATAGATCAGGCTCAGCCGCCAGGACACGGCACCCACGGTGTAGAAGAGGTTGGACAGGCCGACCGAGTAAATCTCCTGGTAGTAGGAGTTCTCGTCCTGAACCTCGTACCTGAGGCCCAGACCGGCCCGGGAGCGCACGCGCAACAGGGCCTGCCACCAGGTGTCCGCCCTCACAATGCGCAGGGTCCGGGTCAGGGAGGCCGTCACGGCCAGGCCACGCCCCCGCTTGAAGAGGTTGTGATGGGTCCACACGCCGCGAACGCGGATCGGGTGGTCGGTCCAGGTACCGACGCTGAGCTCGGCGGTGCGATATTTTCGAGGTGCCAGCAGGGCCGACAGGTCGAGGCTGTCGCTGCCGGTGACCCGAGTGTCCAGCCGGATCTGGCGAAAAAGGTCGAGCTTGCGCAGGCTGCTCTGGGCTTCGTGGAGCAGACGCGAGTCGTAGACCGTGCCGGGGGCGATGTCGATGGTCTTCTCGGCCAGGGGGACGAGGTCCGGCGGAGCGCCAATAACAGTTACGGTTTCGAAGCGAAAGCGATCACCCGGTCTTACCAGAAAACAGATATGCGCCGTGGTGCGGTCCGGCCGCTCGAGGACGGCCTCCACTGCCGAGCGCGCGTACCCCGCTTCCCTCACGGCAGCCTCGAGTTCGGCCGCGACGCGCTCGACCGTCGCCTCGTCGAAGCGCGTACCGACGGCGAGGGGTGCAAGCAGCGAGGACTGCCGGGGCGCGACCTCAGCAGGCAGGCCCATCGCTTCCACCGCTCCGATCATTACCGGCGGTCCCGGATCTACCTCGATGACCACGGAGACCCTTTCGCGCTCGCGGTCGGCCTCGAACCGTACCCGGTTCGTCGCCTGGGGATAGCCCCTGCGCGCGAGGAAGAGCACGATGCGACGCCGGTCGGCCTCCAGATGGCGCGCGGTGAATTCGGCACGGCGCAGGCCCAGAAAGCCCGAGCGCTGGGTCAGACCGAGGTTACCCCGGACAGCCCGATCCAGGCCCTCCGGCATACCTTCCATGCGCAGTGATGCGACCGTCCATCCGGTGTACTCGGCGCCGAGCACGGCCGGCGGAGCAGGCGGTAAGTGGGGCCGGTGCTCCTCGGCGCAGGCTTGACCCGACGCCCCGGCAAGACAGAGCCAGATCAGCAGTAAGCTCGACCACCGCCGCCATGTGTTGGTAGACTTCGTGCGCCATGGCAACACCAGAAACCTCGATCCCGATCCGTTGTTTCAACCTGCCCGCTGCGAGATCTTCACGGTATTGGTAGTGCGGCTCCCGCGGCACTTCGGGCAAGGCCCAGGACATTGATCTTGGCCGGATCGGTCACACCCTGGGCCATGAGCTTGTGGGCCCGAGCCCAGGCCAGCACCGCAACGCGTGCCTTGCGAATCTCGGCGAGCCATAGGTTGTGCAGCTCATCCAGTTCTCTATGTTGCTTATAGTACCGATTGATGTCGGGTTCGAGCTGCTCGCGGACTTCTCGGGTTCTTGCCAGAATCGTGAGCATGCGGTCCTCGATGAGCTGAATCTCGGAGCCATTGAGACCGTCGCGGGTGGTAACGAGCGCGGGGAGCGAGGGTTCGAGGGCCAGCAGCGAATCCAGCGCACCCGGCACGCCCTGTCGGATCTGCGGCAGGTAGTCGAGACCGAAGACGGCCATAAGCTGCCGCCGCTCGAGCTTTTCGTCGGCGATGAGCACGTCACCGAAGCGGTCTTCGATGCGCTGACGCAGGGCCGTGACGGCCGCGTCCATGGCCGCCTTCGTGTCGTCGAAGATACCACGGGAGGCGATGGCGACCTCATCGACCACGGGCTGGGCGGCACCGAGACCGTCAAGAAAGGTCGTCTGCGCGCGAACATTGGCGAGGATGGTGTCGACTTGAGCGCGCGTGAGATTCAGAGTTGGATTCGGCCCCTCGATGACCGGCGGCAGCAGATCCTGGAGGTAGTCGGCCAGGGCTGACGCTTTCTCGGATGCTGATCGGTGTGAGTCACCGATCGTCACGAGCCGGATCGTATAGTCGATCACTCCTCGCACAAGCATCCTGGCGCGTTCGGCCTCATAGTCAAACAACGCCAGCTGCGGTGTGTCGTGATAGCCGCGAAGATAGACCGGCCGTTTCTGTCCCAGGCTGTACTGGATTTCGCCGCTTACGGTGATCATGTCCTCAGCGACACGTCCCATGTCGACGCGCCTCGTCGATTTGAAGGACGAGCAGCCGCTCAATACGCCGATGACGAGGGCGCAGGTGAGTGCAAGAACCGTCCACCAGGCTTTCATCAAGTGCTCCTTCTAGCTAAAGATTGCCCACCTACGTTATGTTCCGCCACTCAGAAGGCACCGGCCCCGACCTCCACGACGTAGCTGAGTTGTGACCTGCCCCAACCTTGATCCAGACTCAGCGCGAGTTTGCCAGTTCCCGCGGTACCTCCACCTTGGTCAACCCGGCTCGGTACTCGGCCGGGGGGATCTGCCCCGAACTACCATGGGGCCGCTCGTTATTGTACTCCATCTGCCAGCTCGAGAGGCGGCTTCTGGCCTCGTGAAGGCTCAAGAAGTAGTGCAACGTTAGACACTCACGCCGAACCAGACCGTTGAACGCCTCGTTCCGGGCGTTGTCGCCAGGTCGACCAGGACGGCTGAAGTCGAGTCCAACCTTGTTCCAGTATGCCCAGTGATCCATCGCCATCGAGGTGAACTCCGTGCCCGGGTCGCACTGGATCGTCTGTGGCGGACCGTGCCGGGCCACCAGATCGCTCAAGACCAGCGCCACGACTGAGCCCCGAAAACACCACCGTGCTTCCAGGGCCAGGCACTCCCGCGTGTGCACGTCGATCACCGTCAAGATCCGCATCCTGCTGCCGTCAGCCAGCGTGTCGTGCATGAAGTCCATGGCCCAGCGCTCGTTGGGCCCGGCCGCCGGCCGATCCTGTCGGCGTACCACTGCTGCTCGTCGCCGTTTAGGTCGCTTGCGTTTCAGCCCCAGACCTTCTTCGGTGTACAGCCGGTACACACGCTTGTGGTTGATCGGCCAACCCTCGCGCCGCAGCAATACGTGTAGGCGACGGTAGCCGTAGCTAATCCTCACCGCGGCGATTTCTCGCAGTCGGCGCCTCAGTGCGTCTTGGTGTGGGCGGCGCGAACGGAAGCGAACCGTGCCACGAGAGAAGCCACTGACCCGACAAGCTCGACGCTCGGATATCTGATAGGCGGCCACCGCCCAGCCAACCCAGGCTCGGCGTTGCGGTGGCCTCAGATTTTTTTTTTGAGCGACTCCTGGAGGATGTGCTTGTCCAGCGTCAGGTCAGCGACCACCTGCTTGAGCTTCTAGTTTTCGTCGCGCAGTTGGCGCAGCTCCCGGATCTCCGAAGTACCCAGGCTGCCGTACTTCTTCTTCCAGCGGTAAAACGTCTGCTCGGTGATCTGCAGCTTGCGGCAAACCTCAGCCACGGGCGTGCCGGCCTCGGCTTGCCGCAGCGCCAGGGTGATCTGCTCTTCCGTGAAATGCTTGCGGGGCATCGGCGGGACCTTCTCTTCCCAGGATCTGGGACTCTACGAGGTCCGCGAGAGGCTGTCAAAACGCGAGTCGCCGCGGATCAATCGGCGGGGAGCAGAGCCAGCGATGGGCGGCCCAGGGACCGCCTCCGGCGCAGGTGGCCGGTCGCCCAGCGAGCCGTGAGGCAGCGCCCTGACGCCGCGTTCAGTGCGCTCGCAATTCCCGCCGCGCCGAGGCGTCCCAGATGCGCAGCGGCTGTCCCGGCGACTCAGTGACGATCTCGGGGATCCCGTCGCCGTCGAGGTCGAGCAGGCCGAGCTGCGGTCCGAAGGTGCTCTGTGCCTGCCATTCCACGCGGCCGGAGCGCGCGTCGAGCACCTGTCCATTGTCGAGCACCAGCTCGGCGCGGCGGTCGCCGTCCACGTCGCCGGCGCGGATCCTCGTTACCTGGATGTCGTTCATGCTGCTCCACTCGCGTAGGAAGCTCGCGCCGTCCACGTAGTGGATCCGCCGGTCGGCGAATACCACGATCTCGTGCTGGGGATCGTTATCCACGTCGGCCACCGTGAAGGCGCCGACGGTCTGGAAGGTGGTGGGCAAGGACTCGAAGGTCATCCGGAAGTCGTTGCGGAAGTCGAAGGCGTAGATCCTGCGCGCGGTGCGGCAGACTAGGTGGTCGACGCCACCGTCGCCGTCGAGGTCGGCCACGAGAACCTCCTGCACGTTGCCGTCGAGCGCACGGCTGGACCAGATGCGCCCCCGATCGTCGCCGCGGCCGAGACGGTAGACATTGAGGCGGGAGAAGCGGTCGCCCAGGGCGAGGAATCGCGCGTTGTCCGCGCCGGGGATCTCGATGACAGCGCCGCGGAGCATGCCGAAGCCGACCTCATCCACGGGGTCGGGTGCCGCGGCGGCGAGGGCGGAATGCGGCGACGCCAGCACCGCCACGGCAACCAACAAGAAATATCTACGCATGAATCCTGTCCCTACCGTTTATTTCGTCCGCCTGTCACCATTGCACTTACACGACCCCGATTCTAGCATATCCGGATGCTCAAAACCATCCTCCACGCGCTCGTAGCGGCCCTGAGATCACGCCAGCAACTCGCCCTGGAGAACATCGCCCTACGCCACCAGTTCGACGTCCTGCAGCGGACAGTCAAGCGACCGCCGTTGATGCCGTCGGATAGAGCGATCTGGGCCGTCCTTTCTCGCACCCTACCCGACTGGCGAAGCCACCTCACCATCGTCCAGCCAGACACCGTAGTCGCTGGCACCGCACGAGCTGGCGGCTGTTTTGGCGCTGGAAGAGTCGTGGTAGGCGAGGCTGGCCCAAGGTTCCTGCCGAGCTTCGGACGCTGATACGGCGGATGTCCCTGGAGAACCCACTCTGGGGCGCTCCTCAGATCCACGGACAGCTCGTGAAGCTGGGCTACGACATCTGCGAGACCACCGTCGCCAAGTACATGGTGCGCCAACCCGGTCCAACGTCTCAGACCTGGAAGACGTTCATCCAGAACCACCTGACCGAGATTGCGGCCATCGACTTCTTCACCGTGCCGTCAATCACCTTCAAGACGCTGTACGTCTTCGTGGTCCTCTCGCTCGAACGGCAGCGTGTCGTCCACTTCAATGTGACGGCCAACCCGACGGCTGCATGGACGAGGCTGCAACTGATCCAGGCGTTCCCCTTCGACTCGGCTCCTCGCTATCTGATCCGGGATCGGGATGTGACGTATGGCGGGAAGGTCGTCAGTGCGTTGAAGATGCTCGGGACCAAGGAGGTCGTCACCGCGCCGCGATCGCCTTGGCAGAACGGATACTGTGAGCTGGTCATCGGATCAATCAGGCGGGAGTGCCTCGATCATGTGATCGTGCTGAACGAGCGGCATTTGAGGCTTGTGTTAAAGGAATACGTGGCCTACTACCATGAGTCGCGTACTCACCTCGGGCGAGCGAAGGAAATCCAGAAATCGCCGGCGTACCGCGCCGGGCATTGGGCGCGTCGGGCCTGATTTGGCGCTTCTAGCTCAGGCAGCCAGGCTCAAGCACCGTCGATTAGGGCGCGGATGGAATATTTTGTAAGGACACCCATGTCGATGAACTCCATGGGGTAGGGATTGAAGTCGGCGACGAAGTCCCACTCCGCCATGACAGATAGCGGATCGCCCCGCCAGTCGGTGGGCATGAAGTCGTCGGCGAGGGCGAGGACGATGGCGAACGCACGCATGGGCAGGCTCCTTTCGTGCGGCGGCCGGGTGAGTGTGGATTCAGGCCACTTCTGCGGATCGCGTTTGTGCGGGGCGCCAAGTCTTAGGTGGGGAGGGCGCTCGACCCATCGCGGAGCGGGCTATTCGGTAGTGACCCGCGCTCGCATCAATGATAGGCTGCCGATCGACCATGAGATCGCGGCGGTGAACGGTGTGACACTGCGACCTGGTGCCGCGTTTCCTGGCGGCAGTGGAAGGACCTCCCTAGATGAAACCATGGTGGGGTGAGTTCGAATTTGCTGCCGGCCAGACCCTTTGCTGGCAGATCGGGCCGAAAACCCTGTGGATTTCCCGGGCCGACGGGGAGTGGATCGTCGCCAGCCAGGACGGACGGGATCGGCTCGACCGTCGCCTGACCGTCGCGGATGCGGAGGCAGGGCCGCCTGGTGACAAGGTCGACGTGAATCGCTTCGCGGTTCGAGATAGCAGTCGAGCATTGCGACTCGTTCCCGCTCTCCCCGATCGCCCGTTGATCGTCAATACCGCGAAGCCATTCTTCGTCCCGTCCATGGAAGCAGCGACTCTCTACGTTTCGGTGCCGTTGTGGTTCCGAGTACTCCTGGCCGGGAGTGAGGTCAAACTCGTGGACACCGCGACCGTCCGTCCTTCGGACACCTGGTTCGGTCCCGACACCCTTTCGGGAGAGCTGTGTTACGCATCGCGAACGAGTGCACGGCTTCAAATAAAGGGCATGCCTCTCAGACCCCACCGAGCCGTTGCAACCGTCCAGATCAAGAACGACGCTGCTTCCACGCTTCCACTCGAAAAGCTCAAGGTCCCGGTGCAGAATCTTTCCCTTTTTGCTTCCGAAGAAGGGCACTTGTGGACTGAAACGCTGACTCTCGAGAGGAAGGAAGATTCGGAGAACGCCAGCATTCGCCTCCACAGCAAGCCGGCCCATGGCGTTGCGGCGATGTCGGTCGCGCCGCCGAGAAGCAAGGTTTCGAAGGGATTCGTTCTGGACGTCTTCGGAAGACTGTTCGGCACCGAAGCGGGAGGAAGAGGATGAGCGAGATCGATGGTCAATACCTTGAACAACTCGTGACTCCCGGGCGCCTGATCACCATCGTTCGGGCGACGCTCACCCTCGGCCTCGGTCTCCTGCTGGCGCGCATCGTCAGTTCGGCGATCGCGCGAACTCTACGCGCGCGCGTGGGCGATCACGAGTCGATGATGATCAGGCGCCTCAGCTTCTATGTGCTCTTTGCACTGGTCGTGACGACGACCCTTCATCAGCTCGGATTCCGACTCGGGGTCCTTCTGGGTGCGGCGGGCATCATGACGGTGGCGATCGGATTCGCTGCTCAGACATCGGTGTCCAATCTCATCAGCGGACTGTTCCTGATGGCGGAGCGCCCATTTGTCGTTGGAGATCAGCTCGAGATCGAGGGGACGGTCGGAATGGTCCTGTCCGTCGATCTCCTCTCGATCAAGCTCCGAACCTTCGACAACTTGATGGTGCGAGTACCGAACGAGACGATGATCAAGACGACCGTCGTGAATCGAACGCGCTTTCCGATTCGCAGGCTCGATGTGCAGGTCGGCGTCGCTTACAAGGAGGATACCGAGAGAGTCCGTGGGCTCTTGCTCGAGGTAGCAGACCGGAATCCACTTTGCCTGGACGAGCCCAAGCCACTGTTCATCTACCAGGGGTTTGGAAATTCCGCGCTCGAGCTTCAGTTCTCGATCTGGGCGAAGCGTGAAAACTTCCTACCGCTGAGAAACAGCATCCACGAGGAGATCAAGCTCGCCTTCGACGAGAACGGCGTCGAGATACCTTTCCCCCATCGGACCCTGTACACGGGCAGCGTCACCGAGCCGTTTCCGATTCGGGTGGTGGAACAAGGTCCGGCCCCAGGGAGCAGCGCGTCATGAGTAGAGTTGCCGGGCTGATCACCCTGCTGATCCTGGTGTCGGTACCACTGGTCGCGCCGGCGCAAACCAGTGCCGGTCGTGATAGATGCGACTGCGACCTCGGCGACCTCGAAGGCGTCGTGTGGTGGGGGGACCGCGACGAGATGACCGTGGCGGAACTGGCGGCCTACGTGGCGCCGGTGATCTGGTTCTCGCCGGACGAGCCCTCGCTGTACCACGCCTACGGTCCGGCCATCGCGGCGCCGGAGCCCTTTCCCTTCCAGGACATCGCCGGGCCCGTGGTCTACTACCAGCTGAACAAGGTCGTCCGCGACGCGAACACCGACCTGCCCGGCTACATGGCGGCGGGCGAGGACCGCGGAGCGGCTATCCTCGACTTCAAGAGCGCCAGCCTTCTGCAGCTGGAATACTTCGCCTACTTCGCCGAGGAGTGGGGCCTGGGCGCGCACCGGCACGATGTCGAGCCGGTGGAGTTCAGGATCGCCATCGTCTCCAACCGGGGCGAGTTGCTCGAGGACACGATCCACGCCCAGTGCGAGCGGACCCACTACGCGATTCTCGTCACGCGCGTCACGGGCAAGGCCCACGGGATCGAGTGGTTCTGGAACATCGTGGAGGTGGACGAGTTCACGCGCTTCCCCATGACCGTCCTGGTCGAGGAGGGCAAGCACGCCTTCGCGACCGACAAGAACAGCGACGGCTACTTCACGCGGTCCTACGACGCCAACGTGCGGGTGAACGACGCCTGGGGCGTGCGCGACATCATCCGCTCGGGCGGCCTCTTCGCCGGCGGCTACGAATCGTGGATGGCCAAGGTGCGGACGCCCGGATACCGGGTCATGCCGCCACTGCCGGCGGACAGCCCGCTCTGGGAGGAGTTGAAGTTCCGGCAGGTGGAGTATCGCCGCGGTAACGCCACCTACAAGCTGGAGCCGCTGCCGCCGCTCGAGGAGGCCGCCGCCTGGGACGCCGAGCAGGGACGCCGATCGGACCTGGCCAGCTACCTGGACGGCAAGTACGACCCGGAGAGCCCCGAGCTCGACGAGATCAACACCCTCGAGGAAGCATTCAGCTGGGCGCGGGCCGGCAGCCTCAAGCGTTCGCTGTCCATCGCGCTCTACACCGACGGCCGGCTCGGGTTCAGCTGGGCCTTTCCCTTCTTCATCGTCAGGAACCTCGAGGTGCCCATGACGGGCGGCTACTTGCTACAACGCATGTATCTGAAGGGCAACAACCTGCGCGATTTCGGCTGGATGGGCCTCTACACGCCCTCCGCCTCGCGCTGGATCGACGTCTACCTCGCCGCGGGGGCCGAGCACCACGAGGTCGGCCAGCCGGGAGAGACTCGCATGCGCACCGACTTCGTGTTCGAGACCGGCCTCAAGTTCCGGGCCCAGGTGGGGCGCTCGCCGCTGCGCTTCCTCCGCTTCCTCACCGAGTTCTGGGGCGTCCGCGGCGGGGTCAAGAGCTACGGCGGCATGGACATTAACCGGTTGAGCTTCGTGGTGGAGGTGGGGGCTGGGTCGTTCTAGCCCGTCCCTTCCGTGAGTACGTTCGCACGCGAGGGCGCCGGGCCTTGAACGCGCTGTGAGCGAGAGGGCACGGCAAACTCGACGAGGGAGGAAGAGATGAACCACCCACGATTGAAGAATGTGCTCATAGGCTTATTGACCTTTACCGTTCTCGTTTGCGTGCCGGCTAGCGCCCAGGTCGACGAGGAAGTCGTGAAGTCCATCTCGACTCCGAACCAGGTGGAGACTTCAATCGGCAGGCTCGAATTCTTCGATGGAGCGCCGCACCCTGAAACGGCAGCAAGACTCCACGACTATCTCGACACCATGCGCGGCGTCGATGCATTTCTCAAGGGCATGCCCGGCGCCTCCTTGCAGGCGCTCATCAAGGGTGCTCATAGTCTGGGGGCGGTGGAGTGCCATCAGGTCGTCATCTTCGACCAGTTGATGGATTCGCAGTCGCTCTTCCTGACCGGAAATACCTCGACTCTGTATGTCTTTCCGGACCTCGATCTCGAGCGGGACGGAGCGACGGTCCTCGAAGCACCTGCGGGCATGCTCGGCGCTTTCAACGATGCCTGGTTCCGTTACATCGAGGACGTCGGCCCCGCCGGCCCGGACAAGGGGCAGGGCGGCAAGTACCTCGTCCTCCCGCCCGGCTACGATGGCGAGGTGCCGGAGGGGTACTTCGTGTTGAGACCGAGGACCTATGACGTGTGGGTCTTCATGCGGGCCTCCATTGCAGAGGGCCTCGAGACGGCGACGAAGAACGTGACGGACAACCTGCGGATCTACCCGCTCGCCAGGATGGACGATCCACCGGCGATGGAATTCATCCGCGGCTCTGGAAAGGCCTTCAACACCATCCACGCCAACGACCACACCTTCTACGAGCACCTCGACAAGGTGATCCAGAAGGAGCCGCTGGACATGCTGGATCCTGAGACCCGCGGTCTCTTCGCCGCCATCGGCATGGAGAAAGGCAAGGCCTTCGCGCCGGACGCGCGCATGCAGGGCATCCTGACCGACGCGGCCGCGATCGCCAACGCCGCGGCGCGCTCGATCGTCTGGTATCCGCGTGTCGACGGAACGATGAATGGAATCCAGATCTATCCCGATACCGACAGCGCCTGGTTGATGGGTTGGGTGGACAAGAACGTCTTCTTCACGGGCCAGGACGGCCAGACGATGAACTCCGACGCCCGCGTGATGTTCCACTATCCCTACACGGCGGTAACGCCTGCCATGGCCGTCACCGTGGCCGGAGTGGGTTCGGATTACGGCATCGCGTACGTCGACGCCGAGAAGCGGCCTTTCGACGGGTCCAAGACCTACAAGCTGCACATCCCGGCCGATCCGCCCGCCAAGGATTTCTGGGCCCTCACGATCTACGACACCCAGACGCGGTCCATGCTCCAGACGAGTCAGGAGTTTCCGTCCGTCGGCAGCCAGACCGAGGGTATCCAGCAGAACGCGGACGGTTCCCACGACATTTTCTTCGGGCCCAGGCCGCCCGCGGGCCTGGAGAACAACTGGATGGAAACGGTTCCCGGGAAGGGCTGGTTCGTCATTCTCCGGTTGTACGGACCACTCGAGCCGTGGATCGAGAAGACCTGGCGTCCGGGTGAGATCGAACTGGTGGAGTAAGAGTTCTGAGCGCCTGTCAATGGAGGTGAGCGCCGTGTACTCGCTAGACACCGTCGTGATCGTGGCGATCCTGGCAGGTTGCATGGTGCTGGCCATCGAGAGCGGCTACCGCATCGGCCGGCGCAAGGCCAAGTCCGCCAGCGACACGTCCAGGTCGCAGGTCAATGCCATCCAGGCCGCGCTCCTGGCGATCCTGGGTCTGCTGCTGGGTTTCAACATCTCTCTCTCGCTGCAGCGCTTCGAGAGCCGCAGCCTGAACGTCGTCGAAGAGGCCAACTCCCTGGGCACCACCTACCTGCGAGCGCAGATGTTACCGCAGGGTCAGCAGGCGGCTGCCAGGGCGCTGTTGCAGGATTACCTGGATGTGCGGACCCGTGCCTCCCAGATCTCCCTCAAGTTCAGCGAGGAACGCGACGCCCTTGTCGCCCGCTCCGACGGGATCCAGGGCGAGCTGTGGGAGAACGCCCGCGTGGCGGCGAAGGAGACTGGGGGTCCCATCGTCGCCCTCTACATCCGGTCCCTCAATGATACCATCGACTCCTTCGCCAGACGCGACGCGGCTTTGCACCGGCACGTGCCTGTGTTCGTCCTCTTGCTCCTTTTCGGCACCTTCGTGATGACCGGTATCGTGGTGGGTTACGCATCCGGGCTGGGCGACCAGCGCAGCGCCTTCGCGACCTACTCCCTGGTCCTGCTGATCGTGCTGCTGGTATTCGCAATACTCGATCTGGATCGACCGCGCCGGGGTATCATCGGGGTCTCCCAGAAGAGCCTGCTGGAACTGCAAGCGGTCATGGAGATCACCGTGGATCTCGACGAGCAAATCGACGGAGACTTCGACGACGGAGAGACCGATCCATGATACCGATGCGCTGCGGAATGTCGTTGTCGATCAATTGCGAACGGATTTTGCCGAAGGGAATGACCAGCTTCCGTCAAGGATCGCCGGGCCGGGCCGGTACAAGCGCACCATGTAGTTCCAGCCTTGCATGATCGGCAAGCAATTCAACCGGTCATCGTCACAGCCACCGAAGTGCACCGTGATGCTGCCGTCATCGTTGCGCTCGCCCGTAACGCTGTTCACCGTGTAGGCATCGCGATCGTTGAGCTCGAAGAATCCATCCGCGTTGTAGAGACTGATCGACCAGAACGCTCCGACCGGTACGTCGGCCGGCACCTCGATCTTGTATTCTGCGACCGGAAAATCCGGGTCGATGTTCAGGTAAAACGCCTCGCTCTCAGGCAGTCCACCCCATCCGAAGGCAGTTCCCAGAAAATGTCGAAGCGGATCGACGTCTTCCTTCTTGCCGAACATTCGCCTTGTGTCGGGCAACGACCTGGACAACTCAAGCGCAGGTCTCAGAACCGCATCGAAGC
>PJEL010001501.1_pt1 | contig 23330 bp, 24 predicted proteins | sample 1853271 | NCBI WGS metagenome assembly PJEL01 (sample SAMN08108733, study PRJNA415343) | Invertebrate metagenome, whole genome shotgun sequencing project. | host: Globobulimina | place: Sweden: Gullmar Fjord | collected 2015-08
TTGGGACATCCCAGACTTACTACAAAAAGACTTTTATTCATCGTTTCCCTGAAGGCAATAATTAAAAATAAGTTTACGCATGCTTTTAATTCTGTTCTTGAACAGCTTTGATTGAAAACCGGGCTTCCACCCTTCTGATGTGAGCAGATCTGAGACAACCATTAAAGCGGCAATTTTTATCTTACGAAAGGCTGCAACAGCAATAAGTGCTGAAAACTCCATATCAACGGCCATTGCCCCCAAGGCCTTATGTTTACTGACTTTTTCTACTGTTTCACGATATGGGGCATCAGTTGTCCAAATCGGCCCCTGGCATGTCGTCTGGCCCTGCTTTACAAGAAATTGTACTAGATCCTCTCGTAACGATCCATCAGAAATCGGCCGCTCTTGCAAGGGATAATGACCGGAAACACCCTCTTCGCTGATGGCCCAAGTCGGGAGCAGAACATTGCCAACATCAAGCTGCCTAGTAAGACTCCCACAGCAGCCAAATACAATAACCTTTTTAACTCCAAGGGCAATTAATTTCTCCAAAACCATAACCGCCATTGGTGCACCAATTGACGGTCCACAAACTGCAAAAACAAAATCGTCATTTCTCACAACCCATAACTTAGAATTATAAAGAAAATACCGTTTCCCACCCTGCTCTTTTGCTCTTTTACACAAAGCCTCAGAGTCGCCAGGGTTAACGCAAATAACACCGACCCCCCCGAGGAGATTAGGATCGCCAGGATCACGTTTGGGCTGTATGAGACATTCAGTGATAACCATTATTACAATGCAATGTTTTCTTCATAAAACAAAAAAAAAAGGCTGTAGAGAGTAAACTCTCTACAGCCTTTTACATGATATTTCTAAACTAATCTATGATTTAGATCAGTGGATTTGCATAAAGCAAAATCAAAGAAATAACCAGACCATAAATGGTCAGTGACTCGATCAAAGCAAGACCGATGATCATTGTTACAGTAATCTTTCCAGATGCTTCAGGATTTCGGGCTGTACCGGAACAAGCGCCGTTTACAGCATTACCCATACCAAGTCCACAACCAAGGGCTGCGATACCAACTGAAAGAGCTGCAGCAATACATACTAAGGCAATGTTTACATTCCCTGCAGGAGCTGCCGCATCACCGGATGCCATGGCCAGAGAAGTCAATCCCAGTACCAGAGCGGTTGTTAAAATACCTACTTTTTTCATCTTTTTTCCTCCTAGAAATTAATTTATTGGCCTTCTTCTTATATATTAAGAAAAAATTATATTATGAATCTAACCATTAACCCATCAATGGGCATGTTCCATGGCTGCTGAAAAATAAAGAATGGACAGGAGCAGAAAAACAAGCGCCTGGACAATGGATACCAGCACTCCGAGACATAAGATAGGTAGTGGTCCAAAATAGGCGCCGGCAAGCATGAACAGAATTCCCAGCAGTGTTTCTTTAGCCATGATATTACCAAAGAGCCTGATTGACAAGGACAGCAGCCTTGAGCCATGACTGATCAGCTCAATGGGAAACATCAGAGGGATGAGCCATGGAATGGGGCCGCAGAAGTGTTTGATATAGCTAGGTCCATGGAATTTTACGCCCAGGATATGGGTAGTGATAACAACAATAATTGTACACCCCAAAGTAATATTAATATTGGAGGTAGGAGACATAAAGCCGGGCATCAGGCCGATCATGTTTGCGACTAAAATATACAGAGCAAAAGTGGCCAACATAGGGAACATCATTCGCGCGCCTTCTTTACCCATATTGTCTGCCATGAATCCTTCTAAGCCTTCGATAAGCGCTTCCCAGAAATTTTGGCTTTTACCAGGGATCATCTCTATTTCCCCCAGAGTCAGCTTGGGGGTAAGGATCAAAAACACCATGACCAACCAGGTGTAGGTTAAATGAGGTGACACAAGTTTTGCCAACAAAGTATCTCCCACCAACGTGTGGGGTACTGGCAAACCAATCATTTCAAGAATTATTGAGATAAATAGAATTGGATGTTCCATAGCTTTCTAGACTGCCTCCTTCGCTGAAATAGAATATTTTTTTGCCAGGCTGACCCCAATGATCAGTATACTGAGCACCACGCTTGACAACCCGACTAATAATCCGAATACATGTACCTGCCAGTGCTTAACCAGAAAAAAAAGTAGTATGGCGAGCACTGCCAGTCTGGCATAATATTTCAAAAAAAACAGAACCTTAACAATTTTCACCGGGCCCTGCAAAATCTTGGTTAGATCATTCTTCAACACAACAAAGCTTATGCTGGCAATCAAACCGCCGATCAATATGCCTTCTGCGCACTTTAATGAAAAACTTAAAAAACCCGCCAAAGTCATTACAGCAACTATAAGCCAATTCAAGTTTTGCACTTTGGCCAATGGAAAATCTTCAATATCCATTCTTTATTCCTGACCCAGACAAACTACAATCCTTCAAAAAATCCTGGGCAAGACCTTTAAAAGTTTAAAACGGAAAATGGACTGTTTTTTCTGCTCATTAGCAGTAAAGATTTTGGATGCCGATATTTTAACAACGGGCTAAAGATCTTTACGTTTTGCCATACGGAACAGATTCAAAAAACCAGCCGCCACCCCAAAACAGAGAAAAATCAACATAAACCAGGGCTTTGTCTGGCCAGAAAATAGTTTGACATCTATCCAATATCCCATGCCAAAACCAATAAAAACAGACGAGGCAAATGATAAACCAATGGTTGAAAAATCCGCCAGCAGTCTCATATTCGCTTTTTTATTGCCGGAATTTCCCATCCTTACATTTACCTGGCCTTAATTGCCTCATGGCCAACTCTGAACCTGCCTGAAGAGTTGATTTTAATTAGCACGCAAAAAAATGAAAGTCAATTCATTTTTAGGCTTTAAGCTAAATTTCTGAATGAGCATTCAGTTTTATCCAAGGCCAACTCTAGATCCGCAGGCGAGTGAGCATGGGAGATAAAGGCAGCTTCAAATTGAGAGGGGGCTAGGTAGATACCCTGACCCAACATTTCTTTATAAAATAGAGCAAATTTATCAGTATTTGACTGCATGGCCCCAGCAAAATCTTTCACCGGTTGATCAGTAAAAAATGTGGTCATTACAGAACCAACCCTATTTAAGGTTATTGGCAATGCGTATTTTTGAGCAAGAATTTGCAATTGCTCAGCATAAGACGCTGCTTTTTCATTAAGGGCATCATAAAAACCAGGGGCCGACAATGCCTTCAACGTTGCAATCCCAGCAGCCATTGCCAAAGGATTCCCGGAAAGGGTTCCCGCTTGATAGACCGGACCCTCAGGGGCTATCATTGCCATAATTTCTTTTTTCCCTCCGTACGCACCGACAGGCAAGCCCCCTCCGATTATCTTACCCATACACGTCAGGTCTGGCATAACATTATAATAGGCCTGTGCACCGCCCAAGCTTAATCTGAACCCGGTTATTACTTCGTCAAAAATCAGAACAATATTATTGGCCGAGGTCAACTCTCTTAACTTCTCCAAGTATCCTGGAGCAGGTGGAATAACCCCCATGTTTGCAGCAACAGGCTCAATTATAACACAGGCAATATCAAGAGATTCATCGCTTAATGTTTTCTCTAATACGTCAAAATCATTATAGGCTATGGAAATAGTATTTTTGACAATATCCTCAGGCACCCCTGGACTTCCAGGAATACCAAGTGTTACAACTCCAGACCCGGCTTTGACAAGAAAGGCATCGGCATGACCATGGTAACAGCCATCAAACTTGACAACTACATTTTTACCGGTGTAGCCCCGGGCTAGACGAATGGCGCTCATGGTGGCTTCTGTACCTGAATTGACAAATCGCACTTTTTCAACCGAAGGCATGGCATCACAAACACGTTCAGCCAATTCTACCTCCAAAGGCGTCGGTGCGCCAAAGCTTGTACCATTGGCCAGAGCCTGCTGGATTGCCTCAACAACGTCCGGATGATTATGCCCAAGAATCATTGGCCCCCATGAACAAACAAAATCAACATATTCATTGCCATCAACATCATACACCTTTGACCCTGATGCTTTTTCAATGAAAACAGGATCGCAACCAACGGATTTACATGCCCTTACCGGGCTGCTTACGCCGCCAGGAATTACTTTTTGTGCCCTTATAAAAGATGAACAAGACTTATCAGTTTTCATATTTCAAACCTCCTGCTAGTGATTGTATATTTTTATACTTCCTCATAAACTTTCTCATAAGACAACAGGCAGAAAAAAGCCCTCAAGTCTCTTAAAATAATTTTTCACTTTATCATGATGCCTTACTTTCGTCAAAGAACTATTGACAGCCTTTTACTTATCTTCAGTTCGATTGTAGGCACATAAACACATAACAAAAAGAAGCTCAGCACACCACTTACGAAACATTTAATGCACTCGACACAATTTTATAACATATAGCATTCTGGTGTAAACTTAAGCTAAACACATTGACCACATTGCCACTTAAGCTCAACACTTGATACCTTTAGATCGAGTTAATACTATTTGTTTGAGCTTTCAGCACCCCCGTCCAGGTAACGCCCAGTTACAAGGTTTACATGGAAATGCAAAAGATAATAATGATCGGTAATATTTTAGGTGAGGAATTTAAGAAAGGTTGTGATAAACCAGTTTATGAACTGTGGTCTGGGTTGCGCCGTTTTGTTTGATTGTTGGGTGAAAAAAACAGGGAACGTAGGAGATTTTGTCGTACCAGGTCAAACATTAAAAGTGATGGAGCTGATAAAGAAAGGAATGGCACCCCTTCCCCTCCTTTTGCTGAAGGGGAAGGGGCAGTTTGTTCTAAACTGTAATTGTTGTTTCATTTTTTAAGTTGCATTTCGGACAAGCCACTTTGGCTTTGATCGTTGTCCGGGCAAATACGTTTCTCCCGCAGTCTGAGCAAATGCAGTTGCTATCGCTATCAACGTTTGGATTCACAGGGAGGAGTGATTTTCCACACTCTTGGCAATGTAATGCAGGCATGTTATCACCTCCTTTGGAAAATATACCTAATTCAGAATAGGTTTGTTGTTCTTGACTCTACTATAGATAGTAATCATTATTAGTTTTAAGGGAATGCTTTCATGCATTTTTGGGCAGAAAATTAAAAAATTATTTTGGAACAAACTCATTTTGCGACATGGTTGAAATGAATAATTCAAACGGCAGATCTGAAAAACTCAAGCAGATTTATGAATATCATCAGGCCACAAAACACTCCTTTGCCAAGTATGCCAACGGCCCTGACAATCTGGACTGGGCGAATCAGCCAAATCCTTTTCGGTGTTATGTGGGCGCTCCTTTTTTAGCCCTTCAAAAACGAATGCCGTCGACGGAATCGCTCTACGATGATGCTTTTTGCCGGAGAAAGATCCCTCCCTTTCCAGTGAATGGGCTCAACATCTCACGCTTGTTGTATAATAGTCTGGCGATTTCTGCCTGGAAGAGCGCTGGTGACATGCGTTGGGCTTTACGGTGCAATCCTTCAAGCGGGAACCTGCATCCAACTGAGGGCTACCTGCTCTGCGGATCTGTTGACGGTTTGTGTGATAAACCTATGGTGAGCCATTATGCCCCCGAAGAGCATGGGCTTGAGGTGCGAGCCGAAATAGATCAGGATCTTTGGCTGCGCATACGATCAAATTTCCCCCAAGAAACATTTTTTATCGGGCTGACCTCCATCTACTGGCGGGAGGCATGGAAATACGGCCAGCGGGCATTCCGCTACAGTCAGCTTGATGTTGGGCATGCCATCGGTGCCATTACCCTTGCCGCCGCTGGGCTGGGATGGCATACAGCAGTCATCGATGAGATCGGCAGTCGCGAATTGGCGGGTTTACTTGGGCTTGCCGGCCAGCAGGGGCCAGAGCCGGAAGAAGCGGAGGTGCTGATAGCAGTGGGGCCGCTTGTACATGGTGCGAAAATGATAGATGTGTCCTCTGTGGATTTTGGGTCTTTCAAGTGGCAGGGAAAAGCCAATCGGCTCAGCAGCGTTCATCGTGACTGGGGCCTGGGGCAGCTTGCAGGTGCCGCCCGGAAGCCATTGGGGCCAGTCGACTATGAGGGCCCGGACAATGAATTGGCAGCTCTGCCCGGAGAGATTCGGCCCCTTGATTTTGAAACAATTATCCGCAGGCGGCGAAGCGCTGTGGCAATGGATAAAATTACCCGAATGTCTCGGGATTCGTTTTTTGCCATCCTGCAGAAAGTAGTTGCGGTCTCAAATCCACCATTCAGCGCGCTGCCCTGGAAACCGCAGATTCATCCGGTGCTATTTGTGCACCGGGTTGATGACCTGCCGCCAGGTTTGTATTGCCTGGTTCGCAGTGGGGAAGAGAAAAAAAATCTTGAAAGGTCTTTTTCCAAAATTGATAAATGGCAGCCAGCTCTAGGGTGTTCCGGCGAGCTGCCGCTGTATCTTCTGGCAAAAGGAGGTGGCAGTGAACTTGCCGGACAGATATCCTGTTTTCAGGATATTGCCGCTGATGGCTGCTTCAGCCTGGGAATGCTCGCATCGTTTAAGAGCGCACTCGAACTGTACGGTCCCTGGTTTTATCCGCGACTGTATTGGGAAGCCGGTCTGATCGGTCAGGTGCTCTATCTTGAGGCAGAGGCTGCCGGTATTCGCGGCACCGGGATCGGCTGCTTTTTTGATGATGCCATGCACGACCTTCTTGGGATTAATGATCGGGCATTCCAGGACCTCTATCACTTTACCGTCGGAGGTCTGGTGCAAGACAATCGGCTGCAAACACTTCCGGCGTATCCTTGAATAATACCTGGCGGCATCCGGATGAGTTGTCAGACAGCCACCACCGAGTTTTCACTGCCGTCATATGGTGAAAGCATATAGTTGTCGGCCTCGTCCGCTGCTTCTTTGGGTAGCTCAAATTTTACTTTTGCAAATCGGTTTACTTTTAAGAAAAGTTTTTTTTAAGCTCATTTGATCTCTTTTGTTTTAAAAAGTAATTATTTCTTCCCGGGCTGTTTCAAAGGAAAACCGTTGCTTGTTCAACGGTGTATTCTGTATCGTCGGCAGACGCTCATTAAGTGAGGACCGTTTGTTCTTATAAAAGATGCCGGTGGGAATGCGGTCGCCCCACTCCAGTGACCGTCGAAAGGCTTCAACCCGGTCATAGGGGTCGTAGCCATCCTCAAGGCGGTAGGCCCGCTGTTTATACCATTGAAAGGTGTTTACCTTATTAAAAGAGACACAGTTCTGGAGGATGTCCACCAGGGCAAACCCGGGATGTGAAATAGCCTCTTTCATTATCTCTTGTAAGAAAGGCAGGCTGGAGCCGCCGGCAAAAGCCCGGGCTACAAATCCGCAATCTAATGAGATGGCCAGGGCCAGCGGGTTCAGTTGTGCGGATAAACTGCCAAAGGGCTGGGTATTGCTGATCGATCCTTCAGAACTGGTTGGCGAGGCTTGCCCCTTGGTTAGGCCATACACCTGATTGTTGTGGACAAAAAGCGTCACATCGATATTTCGGCGAATGGCATGCAGCAGATGGTTGCCCCCTTCGCCATAGCAATCGCCGTCACCGGCAACGGCAATAACCTGCTGCTGGTGATTGGCAAGTTTCAGGCCGGTGGCCACCGGCAAGGTGCGGCCATGCAGCCCGTTAAAGGTATTGCATTTTAAATAATGGGGTAATTTGGAAGACTGACCGATACCAGAGACCACGGTAAACTGATGGGGCTCAAGCGCAAGATCAACCAAGGCCTTTTTCAGGGTGTTCAAAATGGCAAAATTGCCGCACCCAGGACACCAGGCGGCTTCCTGTCCTTTATAATCCTCGAAGGTGACCATTGATTTCTCCTGTCAAGTTGTCGAGTCCGAACGGGCGGCCATCGAATTTATTTATCCCGGCGGTAAAGGAAAAACCGGTCTGCATCTTGACCAGCGCGGCAAACTGTCCGCTGGCGTTATTTTCAATGCACAGGGTGACTTTCGCCTGGTTGAGCAGTTTGAGGTAGTCATGTTTATCCGGTTTGGGAAAGGGAAATATTTCGCTGAAATGGAGCATCGCTATCTGGTGCTTATCAGAGAAAAGATCCACGGCCTCCTTGATCACCCCGAAGGTTGAACCAAAACCCACCAGAATGATGTCCGGCTGTCGGCTGCCATAAAAATCCGGACTGGCGATTTCTTCTTCCAGCAGGGCCATCTTTTTAAAGTAGCGTTTCTCCACCATCTTGTTTCTGGTCAGGGCATCTTCAATGATGTGGCCGTCCTGGTCGTGTTCATCGCTGTCAGCTACAACCACGTGGGTGGAATCCCCGGGAACAGCCAAGGGTGAGATACCGCTTTCAGTATAGGCATACCGTTGATATTTTTTTGTTTGATTAAGCTCGTCTCCTCTGAGCCGGAATTCGGTGTATTGGATCTTATCAGTATCTAATTCGCTATAGGTCCACCCTGAATCAGCCAGGTATTGATCTGATTGGATAATTACCGGAATCTGATATTTTTCAGCCAGATGAAAAGCCTTGTTGGTGAGGAAAAGAGCTTGCTCCGGCGTGCCGGGTGTGAAAACTACCTTGGCAAATTCGCCATGTCCTCCAAACAGGACAAAAAAGAGATCACTTTGCTCGGTGCGGGTCGGCAGTCCGGTGGCCGGTCCCGGACGCTGCACTTCGGCAATCACCAGCGGGGTTTCTGTGATGCCTGCCAGTGATATACCTTCGGTCATCAGGGCAAAGCCGCCGCCGGAGGTACCGGTCATGGCTCGCACCCCGCCGTAGGAGGCGCCGATAGCCATGTTGATTGCCGATATTTCATCTTCGGCCTGTTCCACAACAATCCCATGTTTTTTTGCCTTAGCCGCCAGATAGAGCATGATTGAGGTGGAAGGGGTCATCGGGTAGGCGGAGTAAAATTTGCAGCCGCTGACCAGGGCGCCCAAGCCAATGGCCTGGTTGCCGTTTATCAGCTTCATGCTTTTGGCTGTAGGTGAAAGTGGCAGCGGCTGCAAGGAATTTCCCTGGGGCTTTTTATCAGACAGGGAGGTGAATCCGGCCTGGGCTGCAGCAAAATGTGCAGTGGTTACCTCGCTCTTATCTGCCGCAATATAGGATTCCATGATAGCAGGCAGGATTCCGAGTTCGAGCCCGAGTGCGGCAAGGACTGAGCCGACTGCCACGGAGTTTGCCGTTTTTTTGTCGGCGCCTGTTTTTTTCGATATTTTTAGCATGGGGATATTGATGTATTCAAATCCATCGAACTCCCGGCCCACAGCATCAGCATCGTAAAGAATCAGCCCGCCTTTGGTCAGACTCTGGTGGTGAATTTCAATAGTTTCCAGGTTCAGGGCGACAAGCAGATCAACATGATTCCGTGAAGAGGTCACCGGTTGAGTGGCAACCCGGATCTGGGAAAAGTTATGACCGCCTCTGATTCGAGACATATAATCCTGGTTGTTGAATAGGTAAAAGCCGGTTTGACTGAAAAATTTGACCAGCAGGCTGTTGATAAATTGCATCCCTTGGCCAGCTGCGCCGCCAATACGGATTGTGTATTCCATTTTCATTTTGGCCTCGTTTAATTTTGATGGCGTCGCAGATAGCGCAGACTTCGAAAAGTCCACTCTACTGCGTTGCGGTATTTTTCCAGAGACGACCTCTATATGTATCGAAGTCTGCGCTTATCTGTTGAGTGGCTGAAAAAATACCACGCCTCGGAGTCTACGCTTACCTGTATTCTGAACTTTTAGCTTAGCCATCTCGTAGCTTTGCGCTGACTTTTCGAAGTCTGCGCTATCTGCGAGAGCATCATTATAGTGAAGAAACTTATCCCAATGCCTGTTCTAAATCCATGGCATGCTCCTGTTCAATGGCCAGTATATTTCTCAATTGATGGGACAAGTGGTATAAACTCAGCTCTTCCGCCTGTCGAATTCGGGTAATATATCGTTCAATGGCGTCGTTTTCTCCGGCGAGATCCTGTTTTAGCATCTCAATATTGTCAGCAGAGATCTTGGGTCTTGGCATTTCAACGGTGGGTACTCCGCCTAAATATTCGATCTGTCCGGACAGGATGACGGCATGGGACAGTTCTTCCTGGGCATGAATAACCAGTTCTTTTTGAATACTTTGATACATTGCGCCGTTCAGAACGGCCTGGTGCTGGGTGTACTGGATGCAAGCAGTATACTCCAGGCTCAGGTCAAGGTTGAGCATTTCAACTAATTCGCCTTTTGTCATAGATGACATTTTTGTTCCCCTTTTCAATTTGAATGAAACATGAAGGTGTTGGTACTTCGATTTTTTGTAAAGGTGGCTATGCCGATTAATTGTTTGTTTCTATATTAATTTTGAGGCTAAGCTACAGCAAATGTCAAATAAAGAATTTGATAATTTTAGAGCGATGAGGATGGCTGAGAGAAAAGATGCCTGTATTTTAAAAAAGGAAGAATAAAACTGCTAGGCGGATAGATGAACTGGTTGCTTAAAGATAGCCCGAAACGATGTTTTTGTATACCTGTAAAAGTTCGACAATATCTTCTTGCTCTGAGTGGTGTGTCTTAAAATGCTGTCAGGGAAATATCCGTTTTTTTCGGAGGTAATACTTTGGAAAATTCTGAACTTCATCGGTTCATTATTGATAATACCAATTTCTCAAAATGAAATTTATGTCATAATATGACGACAAACCTTTATTTTTACTTCTGACTGAATCATGCATATAGGAAGCATAAGAGAAGATGTTATCAAACTTCTCCTTGCCCATGAAGCGATTAATATGTACAATCGCTTCATGAATTGAAACGATTGCGGGAGTTAAATGACTCAATACATCTGGCAAGATAAAAAATGGCCGAGCTTCACTTGGCTCGATGAGGACTTAATTGCATTACTGAGTAAGTGCCGATTTCTGCAAGGAAAATTGCTTGGACGAGCTGCCTCGCTTGGTTTGGAATTGAAAAAAGAGGCCCAGGCGGAAATCTTGACGTCCGAGGCAATTGAAACTTCAGCAATTGAAGGGAAAACTGTTTCCCCTGACGAAGTCCGTTCTTCGGTGGCCAGACGTCTGGGGCTTCCTGAGGCAGGAGTTCCCCCGCAGGACAGATATGCAGAAGGGCTGGTAGATGTCCTGCTGGACGCAACTGCTAATTTCAAGAAATCACTCTCAGCAGAACGGCTTAACGGTTGGCAGGCGGCCCTGTTTCCCACTGGATACTCGGGGCTACATCAGATTCGAGTTGGAAAATTTCGCAAAGAATCACCCGTGCAGGTAATTTCGGGGCCGGTTGGGCGTGAAAAGGTTCACTATGAAGCGCCACCCGGTTCTCAAGTGCCTGTGGAAATTGTTTCATTCCTCGATTGGTGGGAAAGCAGCAAGGGCGCTATGGATGGAATGTTGCGGGCTGGAATTGCTGGTTTTTGGTTTGTCACAATTCATCCATACGAAGACGGCAATGGTCGCATTGCCAGGGCCTTAACCGACATGGCACTGGCGCAGGATGAAAATCTCGGTGTCCGGTTTTACAGTTTGTCATCTCAGATCATGGCTGAGCGGGAAGATTATTACACAATCTTAGAAAAGTGCCAAAAAGATACGCTTGATATCACTCCATGGCTTATATGGTTTCTTAGCTGTTTTGAGCGAGCAATTGTACGATCTGAAAAACTCATCAGTAAGGTGCTTATCAAGGCAAGATTCTGGGAGACCCATAGCCGCGTTTCTCTTACCGACAGACAGCTGAAGGTTGTAAGCCGTTTGCTGGATGCTGGCCCCGGCGGTTTTCAGGGAGGAATGACCAATAAAAAATACGTCGGAATGACAAAAGCCAGCCGAGCAACAGCATACCGTGAGATTGTAGATTTAGTTGATAAAGGACTGCTTGTTCAGAATCAGAGCAAGGGGCGAAGTGTCAGCTATGATCTTGCCTGGCCGGATAGTGAGTCTGTTGCGTGCTGATCAGGAAGATATATGGTTTTTTGTGAAATTGATTTATGAATAAAAAGTCGTTATGCTTGGTAAATAATTGGTAAAACTATTTAAAACATATTGATATTGTTACATTTTGTTCGGCCTTTCACGCCGGCAACACCGGTTGGGGACGCCACTTAGTTACTCAAGGGTTTCAGCATTTTTGCTGAAACCCTTTTTTTTATTTTGATCTGATATAGAGGTAACTGTGATTATGGTGTTGGTCGATTCTGTTGAAGTTTTAAATTCTTAGCTTCCAACATCTTTCCTCTCTGCAAAAGATTGCTTATCGCAATTTCCATTGACTCTTTCTGTTGCTGAAGTTTTTCAAGGTACTCAAGCTTCTTTTGTTGGTCGCCCAACATGACAATGGTCTCTTTTTGTGAAGACAGTTTCTTTATGGACTTTGTTAACTCTACTAACTCCTTGTTCAAAGTGGTGTGATGCTCTTGCTGTGTTTGCAAAGTAGCGGCACCATTTTTTATTTTGTTCTGTAAAGCGTCAAACTTGGCTTGCTGCCCTAGTACTGCTTTTGCTGTGTGGTCATTACTTGTTTTCAAATCGTGGATTTTTTGCTCTAACAGAGATTTTTGTCGCTGAAGAAATTCAATTGAATCAAGCACGCTTTTTTTATTTACAATTTCACCTTCAAGCCGCTGAACCGTTTTGAGTAACATTTCTCGTTGTGACTTTGCGGCGTTGACCTTCTGATTGGTTTTCTCAATATCTTTCGTTAATTCTGCCACTTTGTTCTTGCTTGCAGTAACCAGCTCATTCAAATTTTTGAGCTGTTGTTTTTCCTGGCTCAATTCCTGACGTAGTCTCAAAAGAGCTGAATTTGTAGAGTTTTTCTCTTTAGTTTTCTTTTCAAGTTCAACTGTCATGCTGGTCACTGACTGTTTGAGGGTTTCTGCATTTTTCTTAACATCCTGAAGAGTGCCGCTTGCTTCTTTTAATTGATCTAATTCTGTACCAGTCTGTTTGACCTTTCCAGAAAGCTCCGACTGTTCGGCTTTCCAGTTTTTGTATTGCTTATGGTTGATTAAGGCAGCAGTTATAAATATCAGCACAGCTAAAGTAATAATAATTGGCACTAATTTGCGAACCCAAGAATCTTCTTTTTTGTCTGGCTCATTCATTATTATTTTCCTTATAAAATGGTTGTAATTACCTTAAAAAAACTCACTATAATTTCAATATTATCGTGATATCAGCTTTAATTCAACAAAAGTTATCTGACAACGTAAAGTCTTTTAATAGAAATTGAACATGGTTTGGGAAATGAAATCGTGATCTGGAAAGAAATATTTCAGCATCGCCAGTGGGGAGAAAGTAAACATATTTCCCAATTAACAACTGGACCGAATACGAATTCGATTGATACGGGAATTAATTACGAAATGAAAAGTTTCACTATTAGTACATTAAAAGACTGGTTGCGGATAATATTTATGGCTTTGGTCTGGATTTGGTTGAGTCGTGGGGATTGGTGTGTTGGGTTCGTAAACGTTTGTTGATCTCGTCCTTGAGATGTTCAAAGGCCGGTTGTTGCTTGATGTTGAACAGTAACGTGCTTTCGTCTTGCGTGTGTTGAGAAATATCTTTGTTGCTATCTGTGCCTTCCATGAAAGAAAATTTGAGGTATCCATTTGTCATCATCCCGGCTTTTTTAAATTGAAGTGATGTGATTGAGGAAATTAATATTTCCTTGTCGCCTTTCAGACATTTAATGAAAAAACCAAGAACGCCCTTTCTGAGTATGCATATCTTATTTGCAAAAAGATCAATTTGCCCGTTGACTCCATTTGCGGATAATTCAGGACCAGGCATACTTCACTCCAATGAAAATAGTATTTTTATTAGCAGGGCGGCAAAGAAACTTGCTCCTGATATTTGATAACCAGTAAATTGTCATTCTAACTCATTGCTCAACATTTTGGTTTAAACAAGGTGTCTAAATCTATTGAATGGTTTTTAAAATCAAGGAATGTATTTAGAACCAAAATTATTCTTTTGCAACACTAATTTTGGACAAGAACTTCAAAGGCTATCAACTCATATTTTATGAGTTGATAGCCCAATTGTGTTGGTGTAATGCTCCTAACGGGGGGGTAAGTCTCTCCATCATTGTAAGAATATACAGTTGTAGCCGATGTTAATGGGCAACTGGGTGATGGTGGTGAAACGGGGTGTAGATTTTAAATTCAAGCAAATCCATAAAAAAGATTACCGGCACGGCAAGCAGTGCAACGGCTGGGATAACAAGTAGTAGAGTGAAAATAACAACTGAAAGAATGTTAACTAATAATCCGGTTGATAAAAGTAGCATCACACACCTCCTTAGGGTCATGGAAGAATAAACACCATGGGTACCCTTTATTCAGGAGCTTATGCCCTATTCACATTTCAAGCCCCTTTTAAATAAGCACGCTTCATACCTATACTTGTAAGGATGTTTGTAATTAAATCAATTGTTTAAATTGATTATTTATTCATGGGAAATAGGTTAAATTAAATACTACGGCGGGGCAGTATACCCCAATCTTTATCCATCGTATAATGGAAGGTAGGGGTAGGAGAGGGTGGAAACAACTTTCTGTAACCATTCTGAGGGGTAAGAGTTTGCGGAGGGACATTATTTAACAGCTTTGAACAATGCTCCGATTGTATAGCTTGAAGTCTTTACGCCTGTTTCTCCAAGGTGTTCAATTTCTCTGAATCCGGCTTGTTTCATTAAGCTGATTTGATCCCCAACTGGGATCGTGCCGCCAATTCATTGGGACCATGCCTCTAAACTGCCTGTCAAGTGTGCGGGTATTTCACCTTCTGCAACAATGTCGGCGAACTGTAAATGGCCACCTGGTTTTAAGACACGGTTGAGCTCTTTGAAAAGATCATATTTGCAAGGGGAGAGATTAATGACGCCATTGGAAATAATAACGTCAAATATATTGTCCTTAAGAGGAAGTTTTTCAGAATCAACATGGATTAATGTTACATTTGAAATTCCCATGCTAGCGAGATTTTTTTCGGCCCGAGTAATCATTTCTGTGGTTAAATCTACACCATAAACATGGCCATCAGGTCCAGAAAGGTGACTGGCAACAATTAAATCAAAGCCAGCTCCACTCCCGACATCAAGGATGATAGTTCCTTGTTTAATCGGATTAATCGAAAAAGGATTCCCGACCCCGCAAAAGGCGTTTGCCAATTCTGGTTTGATATCTTCTAAAATGGATTGATCATACCCTAAGGCCTCGGCTCCATTTTTTCCGGTGAGGTATTGGAATTTTCCCTCTGAGGAAACAGATATTTCAGCATATTTTATTCTGATAGCCTCACGAATTTGCCGAAGTTCCTCAGGGGTAAATTCATCGGAGTGGGCTTGGCTTATTGTGCAATTAGACTGGGCTGTGTCATCCTGGCCGCCACCAGTTTCGTTGGAAGGTGGTCAACAATTTGAATTGAGATTATTCTTGCTCTGTTTACTCATTTGAACCTCTTTTTTAAATATATTTACACCCCGAACTCACTAGAATGCTTGCTTTGAAACATTGATCAAAGATTAGGGGTATGGATATGTAAAAATACCAATTTGAAAGAGAATTGTAATGACAATACTGGCGGTGTACAGGATTTTTTGTTTAACCGCTGGCTGAGTTATCTGTGATGAGTTCATATAGTATTATACATGATCCGTAGCAGATAAATACGTTTAAAGTCAGGGTGCTTTTTTTATCGTACTTGCACGAAGGGCAAAATAAAAACTTTGAAATCAACCTGTGAAATAGTTGGCTTGCCTTTCATGCATTAAGTTCTTTTCTTAGACCACTAAAAGAGGATATAATCTAATGATAAAGATTCGGCAATCCGAGGCTGATAGTAGAAGCATTGGCATTAAGCCGGACCCAAAAAGAGACAATTCACCTTCTTTTAACTGATGTTGTTATGCCTGGAATGACCGGGCGACAATTGACAACCATACTCCAAAAGGAACGGCCAGCTATTATCGCTGTGTTAATGTCCGGGTATCCTGCAGATATTATAAGCCCTAATGACTTTTTGAATTACGGCCTTGTAGATTCAATTGATCATTGCAACACTCCCTATTATTATTACTCAAGGGAGATACAATTTGTTTACTTTACTGACTCTGTAGTAAATTTTTTTTCATACCTGTTGCCCCACTCCTTAAGGTCAGTCAATATTGGGATAATGGTGGTGCCGAAACTAGTCAGTGAATATTCGACTTTGGGTGGTACTTGTCGGTAAACTTTACGATTGATGATGTTGTCAGCCTCTAGTTCGCGCAATTGTTGGGTGAGCATTTTTTCGGTGGTGTTGGGCATGGCTTTTTTTAACTCTCCAAAACGTAATACTTCTTTTCTGCCAAGATGATAGAGAATGATCGCCTTCCATTTGCCGCCGATGAGTTGCAGGGCCAGTTCAAATGAGCAATAGTACTTTTTGTTGCCAAGTTGCCGTATTGTGCACTGTTTCATAGAATGCTACCCGTGTTTTATGAGCAAGATAGATGCTAATACTATCTAATTGGTAAGTACCATACTAATTGGTAGGTACTTGATTAATAGAAATTGCAGGCTATTGTATAATGAAATTTTTCATGCAAGTCAATTAGGTTTAAGAGTGTGGCTTATCTCGTATAGGCAAAAAAGGAGAATTAAAATGAGTGATTTTTTAGAGGTGTTAAAGGACAGGAGATCCATCCGTAAATACTCGGAAGAAACGCTTTCAGATGAGTTGTTAACGCAAGTTTTAGAGGCGGTGCAATGCACACAATCATGGCATAATACGCAGTGCTGGGAAGTTGTAATTGTTGATGATCCGAAGGTGAGAGAGGATATTCAAAAGGCTGTGCCATCCAAAAATCCATCGTATAATGCCATTGTAGAAGCTGGAGTTCTGGTCGCCATGTGTGGCAAAAAAGAAAGCTCAGGTTTTTTTGATGGGAAAGCAGGTTCTCAATTGGGCGATTGGATGATGCATGATGTAGGCCTTGCCACCCAGAATCTTTGCAATGCCGCTCATGCCATGGGTCTTGGGACAGTTGTTTTGGGGTGGTTTGATCATGCAAAGATTAAGGAAATTATAGGGCTGCCGGAAGAATTTGAACTCATTTCTCTCATTCCATTAGGACATCCTGGGCATGCGGGAAGGTCTCCTAGGAGAAAAGAGTTAGGTGATTTTGTTCATAAGAATAAATTTGGTGATAAGTTGTTCTAGCCCTCATATTTCACAAGTCGAGGCGCCGGATAGGCAAAGATTAAGACCACTATGTTTACTGTGTTTTTAACAAAATCAATCAGTTAGGCTAAAAGCCAAACAATGTTCGTGAAATATGCGGGCTAGGTTTGGCGAATGCTCTGACCTAAAGTCCACTCGTATCAGTTAAGGAGTAACTATCTGACCGGCAGAGTATTTTTTCTTAATCTTGCCCCAAAAAACCCATCAGTTGTTTGAGATCCTGGAACTGTCCGTAGGAATCCTTGGTCGTCAATAAAGCAGGCGGCTTCAGGTGGCAGAATATCTTTTGCATTCTCGATGGAGAAATGGGGATTGTTTTTGAGGAATAGCGTAATGACCTCGTCGTTTTCTTCAGGTTCTGTGCTGCAGGTGGCATAGATAAGGATGCCTTCTGGGGCTAACATTGCAGCCGCAGTCTTAAGGAGGTTTGTTTGGGTTGATGCAAATCTTAGTAGATCTTCCGGTTTACGGTTCCATCGGATATCCGGGTGGCGGCCGGTGACTCCCAAACCTGAGCAGGGAACATCCAGCAGAATATGTGAATAAGATACATTACTTTGAGCTGCAAAACCCTCAAGTTCCCCTGCAAAACAGCTCACCTGCTCAAACCCTAATCGGGTTAGATTTTCTTGTAGGAGTTTTTGCCTTCTAGATTGAGGTTCAACAGCGTAGAGTGAATTTTTGTTTGGGATCATTTGCGCCAGAACAGCAGTCTTTCCTCCCAAACCGGCGCAACCATCAAGGTATGATCCTTCAGGAAAGGGATTTAGCAGATGGCAAATGAGTTGGGCCATCTCATCTTGGACTAAAAAGAATCCTTGTTGATAGCCAGGGATTGCTTCAATGGCCCCGCTGTTTTCTAGCCAGATTGCATCTGGCAGATATTTGCCATAAGTGAAATTGTAGTCATTTTCTGCAAGCAATTTTGTAAAGTTTTCAATAGTTGTTTTTGTGGTATTTACCCGCAGGCATATTTTTGCAGGCAAACTATTTGACTGGCAAATAGCCTGCATGCCTTGTGGGCCATATCTTTTCTGCCAGCGTTCAAGGAGCCAAGTCGGGTGATTGAACAGAGCGCTGGGGGGGAGATGCCCTGCTTTCTTTTTAGCCAGAAGATCAATGCGCTGTCTGGTTATGTTGCGCAATATTCCATTGACATATCCGGTCAACCAACGAGGTTGCTTTGCAACCTTCAAGGCCTTTATGGTTTCATTGATGGCAGCAGAATCTGGAATACGGTCCATGAATAGGATTTGATAGGCCCCAGTTCGTAAAGCTTGTAGGGTTATTGGCTTGATTTTCTGTAATGGATGTTTGGACAGTTGAGTAAGCGTCCAATCTATATAGCCAAGGTTGCGCAGAACGCCAAAAATAATTGCTTTAAGTAACTGACGGTCTCTGGGGTCAGGCAAATTATTGGCCTCTTGTTCAAGCAAGCTATCAATAGCTTTTGTAGATTGATGCCACCCACAGAGGATGTCTATTGCACTATGTCGGGTTGATTTTTTTGCCATTTGTTTTGGTTAGTTGTCTCTTATTGAAACCACTGAACAGAAGCGGCCGGTGATTTTATCACGACGGTATGAAAAAAAGGTAGTATCACAAACCGTGCAGATATTTGCGGTACGTATATTTTTTTGTAAAAGACCTGCCATGCAGAGTTGGTCTCTACTAATTGCCCAGAAATCAAAATGATTCGTTTTGCCTTGGAAAGGGTGAAAGTGATCAGGAAGTTCTTTTTTGTAATTGATAAACTCAGCGCAGCAAGGACCAAGAGAAGGACTTATGGCGGCTCGAATATTTTTGGAAGCAGAGCCAAATTCATTGGCCATTGCTTGTATTGTTTTGCCTACAATATTGAGCACACTGCCTCGCCATCCAGCATGGACATTGGCGATCACTCGTTTTATTGGATCATAAAGCATAACAGCCTGACAATCGGCTTGCTGGATCATGAGGCCGGTATGAGGACAATCAGTGATCAGGGCATCATATCCATCAGTTTCTATGTCTTGATTGAGATTCTCTTTAGCAATGAAGATCTGGTCGCCATGTACTTGACGGCTTGAAATGATTTTTTTTAGTCCTAAGGACTCTTTAATAAGTTGTCGGTTGGCCAGAACGGCTTCATTGCTGTCACCTACCCCGAAACTTGCGTTGCACGAGTCAAATGGCGGCGAGCTCACCCCATTTTTTCTTGTGAATACGGTGAAATTGTAATCAGGTGTATTGTTCGCATATATGGGGATTGTTAAATCAATGGTCTTCATAAGAGCCAAAACTATCGTAAGCAGCTCAAAAAGCCAATAAAAACATTGGTTCTGGTTGAAAAACTGTTGCCAGAGGATTATGCTGTGTTATTTTGGCGGCATCGTTTGCGGCTAATGAGTTAAATTTAGCGAACATTCACTGAGAATTATCAACTAGCAGGAACAAAATTCATGTATTTTCAAGATATTATCTTTGAGTTAAATCAATATTGGGCGGATAAAGGCTGTGTTATTCAACAACCTTATGACATGGAGGTTGGGGCCGGAACCTTTCACCCTGCCACTCTGTTACGTGCCCTTGGGCCAGAACCCTGGAAAGCTGCATATGTCCAACCATCACGTCGGCCTACTGACGGCCGCTACGGGGAGAATCCCAATCGCCTACAGCATTACTACCAGTATCAGGTGGTTTTAAAGCCTTCTCCTAAAGATGTGCAGGAGTTATATCTGGAGAGTCTGCGCCGTTTTAATCTTGATCTGTTGGAGCATGATATCAGGTTTGTAGAGGATGACTGGGAATCCCCAACCTTAGGTGCATCTGGTTTGGGTTGGGAAATTTGGTTGGACGGCATGGAGATTACCCAGTTTACTTATTTTCAAATGTGTGGCAGCCAGGAACTGCATCCGGTTACTTCCGAGATTACTTACGGGCTTGAACGGATTGCCATGTATTTACAAGGTGTTAATAGTGTGTATGACATCATGTGGAATGATAAGGTTAGTTATGGGGCAATCTTTCAGCAGGCTGAACGTGAATTTTCCGCCTTTAATTATGAAGAGGCCAATGTGGAAGCAATGATTAATTTTTTCACCACATATGAAGAAGAGGCCAATAAACTCTTAGAAAAGGATTTGATTCTGCCAGCCTACGACTATTGCCTGAAATGCTCTCATACCTTTAATTTACTTGATGCCAGAAAGGCAATTAGTGTTGCCGAGCGCACCCGCTATATTGGCAGAATTCGAAATATTGCAAGGCAGGTAGCAGTTAAATATGTTGCTCAGCGAGAAGAGATGGGGCACCCGTTGCTCTGAGAAGCTCGACTGAAGACCTGACCTTTATTTGTAAAGCCTGTTTGTTTGGACTTATTCTCTGTGGTCCCAACAGGATTTTTTTTTATTTTATAAATTAGCAACAGTAATCTGTTAATCTACTAATTTTTAGCCCGAATTTTGACTGGGCTGGCACCTCAAAACTTTCCCCTCCTGAAATTGTTTGCCATTGGTTGTTTCCTGGCAGCAATACTTCTAAATCACCAGACAAAATTTCCATTAGTTCTTTGTCGTCTGTATTGAATTCGTATTCTCCTGGCAACATGACCCCTAGAGTTTTTGTTGAGCCATCCTCAAATTGAACGGAACGGCTAGTGACCTTGCCGTCAAAATAGACATTTGCCTCTTTAATAATGGTTACGTTTTCAAATGTACTCATTGTTTCTCCTAACGATTTTTATGTATAACTGGCAAGTTGGCCGCAAGCAGCTGATATGTCGGCACCACGGCTGTTTCTAATTATTGTAGTGAATCCTGCCTGGCGCAAGATTGTTTGAAATTGGTTTACGGTTTTTTGGGGAGGGCACTTGAATGGTAACGCCTCGCACTCGTTGTATGGCAAGAGATTTATTCTGCACGGTAAGTTTTGCAGTTTTTTTGAAAGCAATTTAGCATCTTGGGCAGTATCGTTGATCCCTTCAAGCAAAATGTACTCAATAAAAATTACCTTTTTCTTAGTTAAGGGGTAATCGTGGCAGGCTTTAAGTAATGCATCAATTGGGTAGGTTTTATTGATAGGCATAATAGCATTGCGGGTCTTGTCATCAGCTGCATGCAGCGATAAGGCAAAGTTAACCCGAACATCGTTGCCTAGTTGATGTATTTTAGGAATAATGCCGCAGGTTGATACCATAATCCGCCGTTCAGTAAATTCTAGCCCTTTTTGATCCATTAGAATGGTTATGGCGTTAAGCACATTGTCATAATTAGCCAAAGGTTCACCCATGCCCATGAATACCAGATTGTTAATTAACTCCCTTGGGGTGGATCGGACTACCCCGTTTTCTTCCATAAATTGCAGAGCGGCAATTACCTGGTTGACGATTTCTGAAGGGAGCAAGTTTCTGGTAAAGCCCATTTTTCCGGTCAGACAAAATTTGCATCCCATGGTGCAGCCAACTTGTGATGAAAGGCAGAGAGTGTAACGGTCGGCGCTAGGAATCAGCACGCTTTCGATCTTAGCCCCATCTTCTAACGTAAAGCAGAGCTTAATGGTGCCGTCGGTTGATTTTTCAATCTTGGCGGTGTTAATTCTGTTTATAACAGCATGCGATTCAAGCAGATTGCGTACTTCTTTCTTTATATCGATCATTTGGTGAAAATTAACGATACCAGGACGTTGCAGCCAGGAAAAGACCTGGTTGCCTCTGGAAGGAGGAAGACCTATGCTTGCGAGGTACTCTATTAGCTGAATTCTTGTAAAGTTTGTCAGGTTGGTTTTAGTTGTTGTCATTGATGCAGTATTTTGAATGCTGAAAATGTTAGCCTGCAAATGGATGGGAACAGCTCATATCTGTTTTGAAAAGAGTATTTCATACAATGGATTGTTGTTGATTTGTTGAAATTCTTGTAATCATTCAGTGTGATGCCCAAAAACGTCAATAACCACCGGAATGTATCTGTTCAGCAGTGCTCCAGATGTGCACGATCAGGCCGACTGAACTATACACCTGTATGTCAGGCGGTCTGATCGTGTGCAGATGGGGTGCTGCTGAATAGATACCTAAATTTTTTATATAATAAGTGCATTAGGTTGAATTGTAGTACAGTTTTTAGTAAAAGCGTTTAGTCTATAAGAATACTATTTGGAGAAAATATGAAATACAGAATGTATATGATAATGCTTTTAGCTGCATCAATTTTGTTGATGGCGAGTTGTCAGAAAAAAGCAGAGCTTGCTCCTGTCCCTGAACGTAAGGGCTTGGTTAATGATCTGGCAGAAGTTTTCAGTAAAGAGCAAGCAGAACGATTGATTACGGATCTGGAAAATTACGAGAAAGAGACCTGCCATCAGATTATTGTTCTGACTGTGCCGGCTTTGAAAGGAGAGAAGATAAGCGATTTTTCGGCCCGGACAGCACAGCTGTGGGATATTGGCCAGGACTTATTACAGAATGGTGTTTTGCTCACAGTAGCGATGCAAGAAGGTAAAGTTAGGATTGAAGCCGGACCGGGGTTGGACTTTTTGGTAAAAGATGGAGCTGTCCAGAAAATAATTGATCAAGACCTGGTACCTGAGTTTAAGCAAGGCCGTATGGCGGAAGGGATTGTTAAGGGTGTGGAGGCGCTCAAGGATGCCGCCCGTAGTAAAACCTACCCAGAGGATCATCGACCGGCAGTATGCGATTAATTTCTCCCTAATGATTAATGGTAAGGCCTTGACATCCTTTATAATATTAGATAAGCAATATTACCTTTTGTTTTTTGCTTCAATTGAAAAGAACAATTATAATTACTAGAGTGATGTGGCAAGTATGAATAATAGCCGTGGTTCAGCCCTGACATTTTTGCTTATACTGCTTATTTTTGCAGGGATGCTTGGTGGGGGCGGTTACTATTACTACAACGAGTTCATGGTCGAAAAGGAATTCGGGGCAGATTTTAAGACCGATCTTGTGCACATTTCTTTAAAAGAAGATTTGTTACGTTTCAGCTATAAAAATTTGCCGGAAACGTATAAGGCCATGTCTGCTTTAAACAGTGAGATAATAGTAATTGATAAAGAGATACAACGCATCGATCTGACAGAGAAAGAGTCTGCTGGTCAGGTAAAAATTATTTTCGAAGAA